>Ga0210388_10001653_pt1 | contig 17510 bp, 18 predicted proteins | sample IncBWC19OmetaG_FD_155485 | JGI IMG/M metagenome (GOLD analysis project Ga0210388, IMG submission 155485) | Forest soil microbial communities from Barre Woods Harvard Forest LTER site, Petersham, Massachusetts, United States - Inc-BW-C-19-O ... | reverse complement strand
CTGAATCCGCCGGAGCAACGCCTCGCCCGCCCGCGCGCGCGCAGCGACATCCACGCTCTCGACGCCGAGCATGAAGGTCGCCGTGATCCGCGCCCGCTTCTCCAGCGCCCGCAGCTGGCGCACCGAGGGGGTCGACTCGGGCAGGAGATACGAAAGGTCGCTCTTCACGCTGAGCCGGCTGGTCAGCGTGCCGCCGGCGATCGCCACGGCGACCGCCACGACCAAGATGGCCGTCCCGCGTCTCGACGGATCACGAACTTTCATGTTTGGGCAACGAGCCGCCGAGCAGACCGCTGGCGCACGAATGCGCGGTAGAAACTAGGCACCCGAAGACTTCTGGGAACCCCCCACCGGCGATCGGGCGACGATCACGACGGCTGGCCTCGCCGGGTGCTGTCGAGATGCAGCGCCGCGGCGGCCAGGCAGACGGCGAGGCAGCCGAGCCAGAGCGCCGGGGCACCGAGGCGCACGAGCACCAGCGATCCCAGCGTCGGTGCCAGGGAGAAGGCGACGGCCCAGGCGAGCTGGTACATCCCCTGGTAGGCCCCTCGACGATCGGGGGGGGCGAAATCGGCGACCAGCGCCGGCGATGACGACGAGACGCCGATCTCGCCCGTGGTCCAGAGCAGAGTCGCGAGCAGGTAGACGAGCGTACCGTGACTGCCTTGCCCTTGCCCCGCGAGGGCGTTCATCCCCAGTCCGATTCCGGTCAGCACCGAACCGGCGACGAGCCACTGCAGGTGACTGAAGCGGCGCAGCGCGCGCAACGCGATCGGTTGCCCGATCACGATGAAGACGCCGTTCAACCCGAGCAGCAGGCCAATCCGGGCCGTGCCGAGCCCGTGTGCCCGCATGTCGAGCGGCAACGTGACGACGACCTGCACGAACGCCAGCAACAACAGCATCTGAATGAGCACGAACCTCAGGAAGGGAGCGTCGTGCAACGGCAGGTTGAACATCCCTCCCGGCGACCTCGCCTCGGCCAAGCTGCCGAAAAAGACAGGCGGCGGCCGGGTCTCCGGCACACCCAACAGAATGAAGACGCCGTAACCGAAGGTGGTGAGCGCGTCGATGACGAACAGCAGACCGAAGTGATGCGCGGCGAGCGCTCCTCCGAGGGAGGCCGCCGCCGCGAACCCCAGGTTGATCGCCCAGTAGAGCAATCCGTAAGCGCGCGCGCGATCGCGCGGCGGCACCACGTCGGCCACCGCCGCCTGCAGGGGCGCCCGACAGGCGTCGGTGAAGAATCCCAGCACCGGTGCGATCGCCACGATCGCGGCCGTCGACCGGGCAAAGCCGAGCGCGAGCATCAACACCCCCGAGCCCGCGGTCCCGACCAGCAAGGTGGGCCGGCGGCCGAGGCGGTCGGCCGAGATGCCGCCGAGCGGCCCAGCCAGTAAGCCGCCCGCGGCGTACAGACTGATGACGAGGCCCGTGAGCTCGGGAGTGAGGCCGCGCTCGCGCGTGAGATAGAGGCCGAGCAGCAAGAAGATGGTGCCCCCCAACCGGTTCAGCAGCATCCCGCACCAGAGCATCCAATAAGTCCGAGAGAGACCGAGCGGTCCCAACAGCCCGCAGTCGAGGTCGTTCGCCGGCGCGGCCTCCGGTTGCAGCGCGATCCGGATGGGGACCGCGCCCGGGTTATCGTTCTCCAGCTTGTTTTGGCTCATCGTCGTCTCCGGGAAGAGCCGAAGACCGAGAGCCACCGAGCGACCCCCGGCCATCGGCCGGGGTCGTCTCGGTTCTAACGTTCAACCGCGACGGAGCCCGGCCAGGCCACCCAGACGGGTAACCTGATTCATCGGGAGCCAGCAGCGAACGAACGTCGTCATCGAGAAGCTCAGATTAAACGAGCGGGGGCGTCCTGACAATCGATTTGGGGCACCGCGCTCGCGGGCCGCATCGACGGCTGCGTCGGAGGCTGACGGGCCCGCCTCAGAGACCTACGGGCAGGTGCCTAAGGGGGCCGGAAGCCGCGGGCGGCCGACGGGCGCCGGGCGATCGGCTCGGCTATCCTCCCGGCCGATGGCCAACCCGATGATGGCGCGCTCCGCGCAGATGTTCCCCGAGCTGACCGACGCGCAGATCGCGCGCGTTTCCCTGGTCGGCAAACGCCGCGAGATCACCGCCGGCGAGCTGCTGTTCGACCTGGGCGAGCAGAACACCCGGTTCTTCGTGGTCCTCGAGGGGACCATCGAGGTCGTCCTTCCGGTGGGCGATCGGGAGCAGCCGATCGTCGTGCACGGCCCTCGCCAGTTCACGGGGGAGATCAACATGCTCTCGGCGCGCCGCAGCCTGGTGCGCGGGCGGGTCAAGGAGGCGGGCGCCGTCATCTCCGTCGATCGCCAGGATCTCCGGCTGCTCGTTCAGCGCGACTCCGAGCTGAGCGAGATCCTCCTGCGCGCCTTCATCCTGCGCCGGGTGGCGCTCCTCTCCGAGGGGTCGGATCTGGTCCTGGTCGGCTCGCAGCACTCGGCGAACACGCTGCGCATCCGGGAGTTCTTGAGCCGCAACGGTCAGCCCTTCGTCTACCAGGACGTGGAGACCGATCCCAGCGTGCAGGCGATGCTCGACAGCTTCCACATCGGCGTCAGCGAGGTTCCGGTGATCGTCTGCCAGGGAGGCCACGTCCTCAAGAACCCGTCGCTCGAGTCGCTGGCCGACAAGCTCGGCCTCGCCGGCACGCTCGACTCCAAGGAGCTGCGCGACGTCATCATCGTGGGGGCCGGACCGGCAGGGCTGGCGGCCGCCGTCTACGGAGCGTCCGAGGGTCTCGACGTCCTGGTCCTCGACAGCACGGCGGCCGGTGGGCAGGCGGGCACCAGCTCCCGCATCGAGAACTACCTCGGCTTCCCCACCGGAATCTCGGGTCAGGCTCTGGCGGGACGGGCGCGCACGCAGGCCGAGAAGTTCGGGGCCGAGATCGCGGTCGGCCGCAACGTCGTGCGGCTCGACTGCGACAGCCGCCCCTACCGGATCTTTCTCGCCGACGGACAGGAGCTCCGCACGCGCACGATCATCGTCGCCACCGGCGTGCAGTACCGGAGGCTCGACCTGCCGATGCTGGGGCGCTTCGAAGGGGTGGGCGTCTTCTACAGCGCCACCCACCTCGAGGGGCAGCTCTGTCAGGGGGAAGAGGTGGTCGTCGTGGGCGGGGGAAACTCCGCCGGCCAGGCCGCCGTGTTCCTCTCGCAGCTCGCCTCGCACGTTCACGTCCTCGTGCGGGGACCGGGCCTGGCCGAGAGCATGTCCCGCTATCTGATCCAGCGCATCGACTCGAGCCCCAACATCACGCTGCGCACCCGCCGCGCGATCGACGATCTCCAGGGCGACGACCACCTGCAGAGCGTCCGCTGGCGCCACCTCGACACCGGGGAGCAAGAGACGCGCCCCATCCGCAACGTCTTCTCGATGACGGGCGCCGATCCCAACACGGACTGGTTGGCGGGCTGCCTGTTGCTGGACGACAAGAAGTTCGTCAAGACGGGGGTCGACCTGCAGCCCGAGGATCTGAAGGCCGCCGGGTGGCGCCTCCCGCGGCGACCCTACCTGATGGAGACCAGCATCCCGGGGGTGTTCTGCGTCGGCGACGCGCGCGCCAACAGCGTGAAGCGCGTGGCGTCGGCGGTCGGCGAGGGATCGATCTGCGTCCAGCTCGTTCACCGCGCGCTGCAAGAGCTCTAGGGGATCCTCCGAGAGATCTCCGACGTCGGGGACGAACCGGGTCCAGCTGGCGGACTTGCACGATCATCACTATGATCGTCGACGGGCGTGCGGAGATGAGGCTCCTCGACCAATACCGGACGGTCCGGGCGCGCACCCTCGAGCTGGCGTCGCCGCTTTCACCCGAAGACCAGGGGGTGCAGTCGATGCCCGACGCCAGCCCGACCAAGTGGCACCTGGCGCACACCACCTGGTTCTTCGAGACCTTCGTGCTCGAGCCGCACCTCGGCGACCACCGGCCGTTCAACCCGGCGTTCAAGTTTCTCTTCAACTCGTACTACGAGACCGTCGGACCGCAGCACGATCGGGCGCGGCGCGGAGGGCTCTCCCGCCCATCGCTCGACGAGGTCCAGGCCTATCGCCGCCACGTCGATCAGGCGATCGGCAGGATGCTGGAGGCGGCAGATGCCAACCCCGCGGTCGCCTCGACGATCACCTTGGGCCTCCACCACGAGCAACAGCACCAGGAGCTGCTGCTCACCGACATCAAGCACGCCTTTGGATCGCACCCGCTGCAGCCGGCTTATCAGGCAGTGGCGCCCGCGTCGGTGCCCGCCAGGGGCGCGGCGGTGACGCCGGAGCTGGCGTTTCGATCGTTCGAGGGCGGCGTCGTCTGGATCGGCCACCAGGGGACCGGATTCGCTTTCGACAACGAGGGGCCGCGCCACCGCTGCTTCCTCGACCCCTTCGCGATCGCCGACCGGCCGGTCACCTGCGGCGAGTACCTGGCCTTCATGCGCGACGGCGGCTACGCGCGGCCGGAGCTGTGGCTCTCCGAGGGATGGCGAACGGTCGCGAGCGAGCACTGGCGGGCGCCGCTCTACTGGCAGGAAGCGCCTGACGGCGAAACCGGATGGCTCATCTACACGCTCGCCGGCCGGCGCGCGGTCGACCCTGACGAGATCGTCGCCCATGTGAGCTATTACGAGGCCGACGCCTACGCGCGCTGGGCCGGAGCGCGCCTCCCGGCCGAAGAGGAGTGGGAGCACGCCGCAGGCTGGGCGGCGCGGGTCGAGCCGGCAGGCCACTTCGCTGACGCCGGACGGCTGCACCCGGGGGGCGCGGGCGCAGGCACAGGCATGTTCGGCGACGTCTGGCAGTGGACGCGGAGCGCCTACGGCGGATACCCCGGCTACCGGGTTCCCCCCGGCCCGATCGGGGAGTACAACGGCAAGTTCATGAGCAACCAGATGGTGCTCCGCGGCGGATCGTGCCTCACGCCGGCCGGTCACGTCCGCGCGACCTACCGCAACTTCTTCCCGCCGGCGACGCGGTGGCAGATGAGTGGCATCCGCCTCGGGCGCGATCTATGAGAGGCAGCTTGACGACCACAGCGGCGGACGAAGGAATGGACGACGTCGGGATCGACCGCGCAGGCGTCGACGTGGCCGCGGCGCCCGACACGTTCGCGGCGGTGGCCACGGCCGTCCGCGCGGGCCTGACCGCGCCCCAGAAGACCCTCCCCCCCTGGCTGCTCTACGACGGGACGGGCTCCGCGCTGTTCGAGGAGATCACGGCGCTGCCCGAGTACTACCTGACGCGCACCGAGCGCGCGATCCTCGCCTCGTCGTCGGACGAGATCGTCTCCGCTGCCGGGTTGCCGCTGGAGATCGTCGAGCTGGGGGCTGGTTCAGCGACCAAGACCTCCCTGTTGCTCGAGGCGTTGTTGGCCCGGCAGCCCACCGCGCTTTACACGCCGGTCGACGTCTCGCCGACGGCGCTGCGGCTGGCGGTCGCCGAGCTGCGACGTCTTCGGCGCCTGCACGTGCGGCCGATCCTGGCCCGTTATCCCGACGATCTGGTGCTCCCCGAGCGGACGGCCGAACGGCGGTTGGTCGTCTTTCTCGGCTCGAACATCGGCAACTACGACCCCTCCGAGGCGCGCGCGCTGCTGGAGGGCGTGCGCCGCCGCCTGGAACCGGGCGACGCCTTCCTGCTCGGCGCCGACCTGGCGAAGTCGCCGCGGCTGCTTCGCCCCGCCTATGACGACGCGGCCGGCGTGACGGCGCGGTTCAACCTCAACGTGCTGGCGCGCCTCAATCGCGAGCTCGGCGCGGCCTTCAATCTCGATCGTTTTCGTCACCTGGTGAAGTGGAACGCAGCGGCCTCGCGCGTGGAGCTCTATCTCGAGAGCACCGTGGCGCAGACGGTGCCGATCCGAGCGCTGAACGCCAAGATCACGTTCGCCCGGGGCGAGCGCATCCACACCGAGTCGAGCTACAAGCTGACGCGGACGGCGCAGCGCCGCCTGCTGGTCGACGCGGGCTTCCAGCCCGAGGCGAGGTGGTACGACGCGCGCAAGTGGTTCGGCCTCACCCTGGCGCGTGTGCCGGCCCGCCGGCGCAGCCGGGTGGGCGCCTCCTAGCCTTTCGCGCGAGACCCCGGGTGGTCGCACCGGCAGCCTTCGCGTAGAACGAGCGGACGATGGCCTACTTCGATCGCGACCACCCGACCTTCCTGGCCGACGCCGTCAGCACCGCCGACCACATCCGCGGCCCCTCTGACCCCGCTTCGGTCAGTGTCACGCTGGTCCAGTTCGGGGACTTCGCCTGCCCCTCCTGCGGCGCGGCCTACGGGATGATCAAGGCGCTGCTGGCGCGCCGGCCCGACCTGCGCTTCGTCTTTCGGGCGAACCCCCGCAGTCACCTGTTCCCGCACGCCGAGATCGCGGCGGAGGCGGCCGAGGCGGCGGGCGCCCAGGGCAAGTTCTGGGAGATGCACGACCTGCTGTTCGAGAACCAGGCGACCTTGTCGCGCGCGGAGATCTCCCGGTTGGCAGGAACGCTGGGTCTCGATCTCGGTCGCTTCGATCGCGAGCTCGACGCCGGCGCCCACCGGGCGGTGGTCAAGGCGCAGGAGGTCTCCGGCTGGCACAGTCACGTGCTGTCGACGCCGACCTTCTTCGTCAACGGCATCCGGTTCGAAGACGCCCCGAGCGCCCTCCCCGCCGCCGTCGACGGGGCCGCCCGCCAGGAGCGGATCGAGCACCAGCTGTTCCGCGAGGTGCGCGTCGAAGGCGCCGGGGACCACCGCCGGCAGGCGCTCTCGATCGGCCCGCACCGGATGCTGTCGGATCTCCCTTCGCTGGAAGGGGGCGCCGACGCCGGCCCGAGCCCCTACGATCTGCTGGCCGCCGCGCTCGGCTCCTGCACGGCGATGACCGTCTCCTGGTCGGCCGAGAAGCACAAGATTCCGCTCCAGGGGGTCGACGTGCGGGTCACCCAATCGCGCGGCTCCAGCGGTCACCTGTTCCGGATGGCGATCGAGCTGCGCGGCGATCTCGACGACGCGCAGCGGGCCACGCTGGAGCGGGCCGCGGAGCAGTGTCCGGTCTCCCGCACGCTGCAGCACCCGATCAGCATCGACGCGCGGGTGACGACCTCGGGGCTCGTCGACGAGGCGAGCGAGGAGACCTTCCCCGCCAGCGACGCCCCCGCCTGGACCCTGGGCCGCGACCCGCAAACGAGGTAGCTCGGTCCGAGCCCTGTCAGCGGTTCATCAGCGAGACGATGTTGCCGTCGGGGTCCTTGAACCAGGCGGTCTTGAACTCGCCGAAGGCGTGCAGGTCGCCTTTCTGGGTCAGGCCCGGCATGTCGTAGTGCTCGAAGGCGACCCCCTTGGCCGCGAGCGCCTTCACGATCGCCTCGATCTCGTCCCCCACCCGCCAGTTCACGGCGGTCGCCTGGTTGGTGCCCGCGTACTGCGAGCGATAGACGATCAGCTCTGCCCGCCCGGTCTTGAAGGTGAGGGCCTCGGTCCCGGTGGCGTTCACGACCTCGAGACCAAGCGTCCCCTCGTAGAACTTCCGCGCGACCGTCAGGTCCTTCACCGCGATGGTGGCAATGGCTTCCTTGTCTCCGAGCATGGGATCCTCCTTGTGCGAAGAGACTAAGTCCGCGCCGCGGCCGGAACCAGTCCTCGCGGGTGGACTATCCTTGTCCGCAATGAACGAAGCTGCCGTCCCTCCCGCAATACCCGGCCCCGCATCGTCGTCGGCGCGCGATCCGCGCTGGGCGCTGCTGGTGGCGATCCTGGGATCGGGCATGGCGTTCCTCGACAGCACGGTCGTCAACGTCGCGCTGCCGGTCATGCAGCGCAGCCTCGGCGCGACGGTCGGTCAGCTGCAGTGGGTGGTGGAGGCCTACGCGCTCCTGCTGGCGTCGCTGGTGCTGGTCGGCGGCGCGCTCGGCGATCGGCTGGGGCGGCGGGCGGTCTTCTCGACGGGGGTGGTGATGTTCGCGGTCGCCTCGGCCGCGTGCGGCGCCGCCCCGGGGATCGGGCTCCTCATCGCCGCCCGCGCCGTTCAGGGGGCGGGCGCGGCGCTGCTGGTCCCCGGCAGCCTCGCGCTCATCAGCGCCGCCTTTCCGCAAGCCAAACGCGGCGGCGCGATCGGCACCTGGTCGGCCTGGAGCGCCATCACCGCCGCGGCCGGGCCGGTGGCGGGCGGCTGGGTCGCCTCGCACGCCTCCTGGCGCTGGCTCTTCTTCTTCAACGTCCCGGTCGCCGCGCTGGTCGTCGTGCTGGCGGCGCGCCGGGTGACCGAGACGCGCGATCCCGACGCGCCGGCGCGGCTCGATCTGGCGGGCGCGGCGCTGGCGACGATCGGGCTCGGCCTCCTCGTCTACGCGCTCATCGACGCCGGGCCCACCGGGGTGAGCTCCCCGCGTGCCCTCGCGCTGCTGGGCCTCGGCGCCGCGGCCCTGGTCGCCTTCGTCGTCGTCGAGGCGCGGGTGACCTCGCCGATGGTGCCGCTGGCGCTGTTTCGATCGCGGACGTTCGCGGGGACGAACCTGCTCACGCTGTTGCTCTACGCGGCGCTCGGCGGCGCCCTCTTCTTCGTGCCGTTCAACCTGATCCAGGTCCAGGGCTACAGCCCGGCCGCCGCCGGCGCCGCGCTGCTGCCGTTCGTGCTGTTCGTCTCCACGATGAGCCGCTGGGCCGGCGCGCTGGCGCCCAAGGTTGGCCGGCGCCTCTTTCTCTGTGGCGGGCCGCTGATCGTCGCCGTTGCCTTCGTGCTGCTGGCCCGACCCGCCGTCGGTGGCAGCTACTGGAGCACGTTCTTTCCCGGCATCCTGACGCTGGGGCTGGGGATGGGGTTCACCGTCGCGCCGCTCACCGCCGCGGTCATGGGCGCGGTCGATGCGCGGCACGCCGGCGTCGCCTCGGGGATCAACAACGCGGTGGCGCGGACCGCGGGGCTGCTGGCGGTCGCGGCGCTGGGGGTGCTGCTCCTCTTTCGTTTCAATCAGGTGCTGGACGGCGCGCTGGCGCCGCTCTCGCTCGATCCGGCGAGCGCGCACGCCCTCGACGCCCAGCGCGTGCGCCTCGGGGGCGCCGACTTCTCCGCTTTCGCGCCCGCCCTGCGCGCCCCTCTGCACGCCGCCTTCGTGACCGCCTACGTCGCCGCCTTCCGGACCCTGATGTTCGCCAGCGCGGTCCTGGCGGGACTGGCGGGCGCGGCCGGGCTCCTAGTGGTCTAAGCTGGCGGTCGCGAATCTGCGCGCCATGCCCGACCTCTCGCAAGCTTCAGAAGTCCCGGAGACACCCGACGGTGGAGCGAGCGGCGCGCCGGTCATCGAACCTGCGCCCACACTGGAGCTCCTGGGGGCAACCAAGCGCTACGACGGTAAAACCGTGCTGGCCTCGCTGGATCTGCGGATCGGCCATGGCGAGACCGTCGGCCTCATCGGGCCGAGCGGCTCGGGCAAGACGACGATCCTGCGGCTGGCGCTCGGCCTCTTGAGACCGGACGCCGGCCTGGTCCGATTTCGCGGCGCGCCGCTCGATGCGTCGAACGTCCTGGCTGCCCGCCGGCAGATGGGCTACGTCGTGCAGGACGGCGGCCTCTTCCCGCACCTCACGGCCGTACAAAACGTCGAGCTGATGGCCCGTCATCTTCGCTGGGAGGCTGCGCGGATCGACGCCCGCCGCAACGAGCTCGTCGAGCTGACCCGCTTCCCCCCCGACGCGCTCGAACGTTACCCGGCGCAACTCTCCGGCGGACAGCGCCAGCGCGTGGGCCTCATGCGCGCGCTCTTTCTCGACCCCGCCCTGCTGCTCCTCGACGAGCCTCTGGGCGCCATCGATCCGCTGGTGCGCGCCGAGCTGCAGGACGATCTGTCGGCGATCTTCGCCCGGCTCGACAAGGCGGTGATCGTGGTGACCCACGATCTCGCCGAGGCGGCCTTCTTCGCCCGACGGCTGGTTCTCCTGCGGCAAGGGCGCATCGTCCAGGAGGGCCCGATCGAGACTCTCTTGCGCGCGCCGGCCGAGCCGTTCGTCACCCATTTCGTGGAGGCGCAGCGGCGCCTCACGGTCACCCGAGACGGCGGGTCTCTGTGAGGCGCGCGTCGGCCTGGGCGCTGCTGGTGGTCGTCGCGCTCGGCGCCGGGCGTCCCGCCGCCGCGGCGCCGCCGCTCCGGGTGGGATCGAAGGCGTTCGCCGAATCGGTGATCCTGGGCGAGGCCGCCGGTCTCCTCGCCGCGGCCGCAGGCGCGCCGATCGAAGATCGGCGGGCGCTGGGAGGGACCCGCCTCTGCTGGGACGCGCTCGTCAGCGGCGCGCTCGATCTCTACCCCGAGTACACGGGCACACTGCGCGAGGAGATCCTGAGGGTCCACCAAGCGACGGGCGGAGCGTCCGGCGAGGCGTCCGGCGACCTCGCCGGGCTGCGGGCCACCCTGGCGGCCCGTGGGCTCGGGTTCATCGGGCCGCTCGGGTTCGACAACCGTTACGCGCTGGCGATGCGCGAGGAGATGGCGGCGCGCCTCGGCATCCGCGCGATCTCCGATCTCGCCCGCCACCCCGAGCTGCGCATCGACCTCAGCAACGAGTTCCTGCACAGGCGCGACGGTTGGCCCGGCCTGGCGGCGCGCTATGCCCTCCCCGACGGGAAGGTCCAGGGGCTCGATCACGAATTGGCGATCCGCGGTCTCGCCACCGGCGCGCTCGACGTGACCGACATCTATTCGACGGACGCCGAGATCACACGCGATGGGCTTCGTGTCCTGGCCGACGATCGCGGGTTCTTCCCGCGCTACCAGGCGATCTTGCTCTACCGCCGCGACGCCGAGGCGCGCTGGCCAGCGGCCTTTGCGGCGCTCGGCCGGATGTCCGGGCAGATCGACGACGCGACGATGATGCGCCTCAACGCCCGCGTGAAGCTGGACAAGGTCCCGGAGCGGACTGTCGCCGCGGACTTCGTCGCCGAACGGTTCGGCGTCCGGGCGACCCGCGCCGAAGAGGCGTGGTGGCCAGCGCTCTGGCGTCGGGCGCGCGAGCACCTGGCGCTGGTCGCCGTGTCGCTGCTGGCGGCCATCCTCTGCGCGCTGCCGCTCGGAGTCCTGGCCACCCGCAGTCCGCGCCTGGGAGAGATCTTGCTGGCCGCGGTCGGCGTCGTGCAGACCATCCCTTCGCTGGCGCTGCTGGTCTTCATGATCCCCCTGCTCGGGATTGGCGCCCGGCCGGCGACGGCGGCCCTCTTTCTCTACAGCCTGCTTCCGATTGTGCGGAATACATACGCCGGCCTCACCGCGATCCCCGCCCCCCTGCGCGAGTCGGCGCAGGCGCTGGGGCTCTCGCCTCGCGCGATCCTCTGGCGCATCGAGCTGCCGCTGGCGTTCGGGACCATCCTGGCCGGCATCCAGAGCGCGGCGGTCATCAACATCGGCACCGCCACGCTGGGCGCGCTGGTCGGCGCGGGCGGGTTCGGCCAACCAATCTTCGCCGGGATCCGGCTGGACGACGTGTCGCTGATCCTCGAGGGCGCGATCCCGGCGTCGGTGCTGGCGCTGCTCGTCCAGGGTCTCTTCGATCTGCTCGAGCGGATCCTCGTCCCCAAGGGACTGCGCTCCGAACCTCGCTAGGCGCGACGCAAGAAGGGCGCCGGAACGGCACGCGGTTCAAACGCGTTCGTCTCGGCGCCCATCAGCCGCAGGCTATGCGTGCCTGCGCGCGACTACCAGCGGCCTCGGCCGCCGCCACCACCGCCGCCACCGCCACCACCGCCGCGGCTACCGCCGCCGCCCGAGCGCTCCTGAGCCTCGTTGACGTTGATCGTGCGGCCACCGAGCTCGCGCCCGCTCAGCTGCTCGACCGCCGCCTTGGCCTCCTGCTCGGTGCTCATCTCGACGAACGCGAAGCCGCGGGGGCGCCCGGTCTCGCGCTCCGTCACGACCTTGGCCTCGGCGACCGTGCCGATGGTCCCGAAGACCTCTCTCAGCTCGAGCTCGGTCGTATTGTACGAAAGGTTGCCAACATAAAGACGTCTACCCATGTGTTCGATTCTCCTGCGTGAAACCCGGCGGAAACTGCCGCCGTGCAGAGCCTCAAGCGTGCCGACGATCGACCTCGAACGAACGGCAGACGAAGCTCCGACGCAGAGACGAAAACCCGGACCAAAAAAGGACGTGGAAGCTTGTAGCACAAGTGTCGCCGCCCCGCCATCACGCGGGGCGCTCGAGTCTTCGGCGGCTGTCGTCGAAACCCGGGATTTCACCGAGGTTCCGGAGGGCCGCATGCCGACCCATATCTTCGGTCCATGGGAACCATCACCACCAAGGACGGCACGCAGATCTACTTCAAGGACTGGGGGAGCGGGCCGCCGGTCGTCTTCAGCCACGGCTGGCCTCTCAGCGCGGACGCCTTCGAAGACCAGATGTTCTTCTTGTGCTCGCGCGGCTATCGCTGCATCGCCCACGATCGCCGGGGCCACGGTCGGTCGAGTCAGCCCTGGACCGGCAATGACCTCGACACCTACGCCGACGATCTCGCGGAGCTGACCGCGGCGCTCGACCTGAAGGGCGCGATCCACGTCGGCCACTCCACCGGCGGCGGTGAGGTCGCCCGCTACATCGGCCGCCACGGCACGAAGCGCGTCGCCAAGGCGGTGCTGATCGGCGCCATCCCGCCGCTCATGCTCAAGACGGCGGGCAACCCCGCCGGACTGCCGATCGAGGTCTTCGATCAGCTGCGGGCCTCGGTGGTCGCCGATCGGCCGCAGTTCTGGAAGGATCTCAGCCTGCCGTTCTATGGCTACAACCGCCCCGGCGCGAAGGTCTCGGAGGGGGTGCGCGAGTCGTTCGTGTTGCAAAGCCTGCTGGCCGGCTTCCCCGCCTCCTACTTTTGCATCAAGGCCTTCTCCGAGACGGATCAGACCGAGGATCTGAAGAAGTTCGACGTCCCGACGCTGATCCTTCACGGCGACGACGATCAGATCGTCCCCATCGGCGCCTCCGCGATGCTCTCGTCGAAGCAGATCAAGAACGCGACGCTCAAGGTCTACAAGGGCGCGCCCCACGGCATGTGCACGACGCACAAGCACCAGGTCAACGAGGACCTGATCTCGTTCCTCAAGGCCTGATGGTCCAAGCCCCCACGGTCGACCTGCGGGCGCCGGCCTGCTAAGTCAGCAGGATGTCCGGCGCCACACCAGGTCTCCCCGATCTCGATCGCGAGCAGCTGCGGGCCAAGCTCGCGCGCAAGGAGCCCCTCAAGCTGGTGATGGCCTCCAGCGACTGGGCGTTTCGGGCCAAGCACATCCCGGGATCGATCCACTTCAAGACCCCCGAAGAGATGTTCGCCGCGCTCGGCCAGGACGAGGAGATCGTCGTTTACTGCTCGAACCTCGACTGCCACGCCAGCCTGGCGACGATCCAGAAGCTGCGCGCGCACGGCTACCAGAACGTCCACCACTATCCCGGTGGTCTCATCGACTGGGAAGCCGGGGGACTGCCGCTCGAGGGCGACTGGACCTAGGTTGGAGCCCATGTCCGTCCCCACGACCACGACCCCTTCGGCTCCCCGACGCAACGACCAGGGCGACCAGCACGACCAGCACGACAATGACCCCTGGCCCCGGCTCGACGTCGGCGGCGGCGCCGAGACCAGCCAGTCGCTCCTCTTCTGGGGGCAGATCCTGGGGAAGACGCGGCTGGCGCTCAACCCGATGGTCAATCACTGGTGGCAGGTCTCCCTCAGGCTGACGGCGCGCGGCCTCGCGGCCCCCGCGATGCCGGTCGACCACCGCGTGCTGGACGTCGAGCTCGATCTCATCGACCACCGCCTGGTCGCGCGCACCAGCGACGGGGGCGTCGGGTCGATGAGCCTCTGCGACCAGCCGCTGTCGACCTTCTTCGCCGAATACATGCGGCTCCTGGGGAACCTCGGCGTGCGGGTGGAGATCTCGCCGGTGGCGGTGGAGATCCCAGAGCGCGTGCTCCTGAACCAGGACGCGCGCCTCTGCCGCTACGACGGCGACTGGGCCAATCGATTTTTCCGCGTGCTCATCCAGGCGGATCGTTTGCTCAAGGAGTTTCGCGGGAAGTTCGTGGGAAAGGCCAGCCCGGTGCACTTCTTCTGGGGGGCGGGCGATCTGGCGGCGACGCGCTTTTCGGGGCGCCCGGCCCCCCTGCATCCCGGCGGGATCCCCCATGTCCGCGATGCGGTGATGCAGGAGGCGTATTCGCAGGAGGTCAGCAGCGCCGGCTTCTGGGCGGGGGACGCCCGATTTCCCGAGGCGGCGTTTTACGCCTACGCCTATCCGGCGCCCGCGGGCTTCGCGGAGGCGCCCGTTCGCCCCGCCGCTGCCAGGTTCGAGCCCGGCCTGGGCGAGTTCGTGCTCCCCTACGCGGCCGTCCGCAGCGCCCGGGATCCGTCGGCGGAGGTGCTCGCATTTTTGCAAAGCACCTACGAGGCCGCCGCCGATCTCGGGAAGTGGGATCGCGCGCGGCTCGAACGAAACGATGTCACCATCCTGCCGGGCCCTGTCAGCGAGCACGACCGCGCGCCGCGCGGGGCCGCCCATCCACCAACGAGGTCATGAGATGTCTGATTCCTGTGAGCACCTGGACGAAGCGTCGAAGCGCACGGCCGGCGTAAAACCGAGCGGGCACGGCTGCAAGGAGTGTCTGGCGACCGGAGGCGTCTGGGTCCACCTGCGGCTTTGCCTCACCTGCGGCCACGTCGGCTGCTGCGACAACTCGCCGAATCGCCACGCCACCAAGCACTTTCACCAGTCGCGCCACCCGGTCATCCGTTCGTACGAGCCCGGCGAGGAGTGGGGCTACTGCTATCCCCACGACCTCTTCGTCGAAGAGCTCCCCGCCCGCCCGGGCGAGCGCCCCGCGCGCCACTACGACCCGCCAGGGGAGTGACGCTCGACTAGCGCTCCCAGGGGACGCCGGGCGGTGGCGTTCCCGGTTTGGGCGGGGCGGCGACGAAGACGACGGTCTTCATCTGGCGCGCGCGCAGCTCGGCGAGCAGGTGCGGCAGCACGATCACCGTCTGCTCGTGGATGTCGTGGAAGAGAATGATCCCGTGCTGAGCGCGATCGAGCTCGGCGAGGACGTTCAGGAACAGCTTGTGGGGATCGCGAATCTTCCAGTCCTGGGAGTCCATGTTCCAGAAGACGGTGGTGTTGCCGTGCTTCTGGACGAAGGTCTGTTCGAGCGGCGTCTTCGCTCCGTAGGGGAAACGGAAGAAAGGGAGCTCACCCGGCTTCAGGCCCAGCGCCGCCGAGACACTGGCGTCGCCCGACTCCATCTCCACCTCGGCGTGCGGCTCGGGGAGACGTGACATGTTGGGATGGCTGAACGTGTGCGAGCCGATGGTGTGTCCGGCCGCCAGCACCCGCCGCGCGATCTCCGGGTGGGCGGCCGCGTTTCGGCCGATCTCGAAGAAGGTGGCTTTGATCCCGGCGTCCGCCAGGATCTGTAGGACGCGCGCCGTGCGGGTGACGTGCGGGCCGTCGTCGAAGGTGAGCGCGATCTGCCCGGCCGGCAGATCGCCGTCATGAAGGATCCCGGTCTTGCTGGTGTCGACGACGACAGCGATGCTGGGGAGCGTTGCGACAGGGCCGATCGGGTGCGCCAGCGCGAGTCGGTGTTCGGCGTCCTTCCAGTAGGCCGCCGTTCGAAGCAGCAACGCGTTCGCGCAGGCGAGATGCTTGGCGTGCTCGGGCTTGCGGATCTCGTCCTCGAACAACTCCAGCTCGTCGTCGGGGAGCAGGGTCAGCTCCTGACAGAGCTCCGCCCACCCCCGATCGCTCTCGAGCAGGTGAACGCGCTCGACGATCTGGGACGGCTGGAACGGGGACTGGTGATAGGCGTCGAGCGTCGGTTGGACCGAGAGCTCCGGCTTGGCGCGGCGCACCTGCTGCCGGAGCGTCCCCAAGGTGGGCGACGGGGGGCTTGCCGGGAGAGGCCCGGCGGCCATCACGGTACCGACCGCCAGCGAAATGAGACCTGTGAACATCGCCGCTATCCTAAGCGATCGGCGAGAACGATTGACGCGCTGTCGGTCTCGTCGGTGTCAACCCGGGCGCGCACGGAGCGGGCCGGGCGACTCGCAGAGCGGACAGCTGTCGGTCCGATCGGACACCGTCCGTCGGCAGGCCCGGCACTCGGCGCGGACGCCGTGAAATCCGTCGTCGTGCGGTTCGGTCGAGCTTCGCGCCTTGTCGGCCCGCTTTCCTTCGTAGGAGACGCGGGCCGGGAGAAAGGCGAGGTAGCGGATCTCCTCGCAGCCGCAGTCCGGGTCGGCGCACGCCGCCGGAACGGCCCATTGATTCGGCGTGGCGAGCGCGCGCGCCAGGCCGCCCGGCGCGTGGCAGCGCGGGCAGAGATCGCTGCCGAAGAGCCGCTGCCGGCACCCCGCGCAGCTGACGGCGTAGACACCGTCCACGAACTTTTCGCCGTCGTAGGCCCAGGTCACGCGTCCGACCGGCTCGCCGCCGAGGAACGGAACCACGCCGTCGACATAGGTCTCGAAGGTCAAGCTCGTGCCGCCGCAGGCGCTGCAGCCGGCGGCGACCAACCGATCGAGCGCCGCTTCGTCCAGCTGGCCCATTTCGCGGAGCCTACCGGCATCGGCGATCGATGTGGAGCCCGATCGGGCGGACGCCCTCAGAGGACCTCTTCGATCAGATGAACGGGCCCGTCGGCGCGAAGCTCCCCGGCGCCGACGGCGAGCATTCGATTGAGGAAGACGTATTTCGCCTCGGCGGTCTGGAAGCGCGGGAGGGTCCGAAAGTAGGGAGCGTCCGGCGCTCCATCATCCCGGATCCCTTCGAACGTCATGTAGACGAGGGCGCCGTCGTCGGTCTGCAAGGTGATCCGCAGGTCGAGCTCGATCAGACCGTCCAGGCGCGTGACGGCCCAGTCGTCCCCACCGGGCAGCACGGTGCCGCGAAGCCGGTCGCCTTCGAACACACCCCCGGTGATCGGAAACGTGACCCGCGTGCCGCGAGGTCCGATGCCGAGATTTTGCGTGGGCGCCGTGTTCAGGCGAAGGGTCATCAAGGGGCGGAATCGCATGGCAGGGACCTCACAGAATCTCGTCGATCGTGTAGATCGGTCCGGCGGCGCGCCGGTCGCCGGTCGACACCGCGAGGAGCCGGTTCAAGAAGGCGTACTTCGGGTCGGCCGTCTCGAACCGAGGCGTGGTCCGGAAGTAGTACGTCGCGGGGTCGACGCTCTCGCCGCGCGCCAGCGCCGCGAGCACCTCCGGCGGTCCGTGACGAAGCCCGAACGACGACAGGTGGATGAGGGCGCCATCGTCGGTCTCGAGCGTGACGCGCAGGTCGAGCTCGAGGACGCCGTCCCCCCGGAGCAGCGTCCAGTCACCGCCGCCGGGCAGCACCTTCCCGCGCAGGCGTGGCCCCTCGAAGTGGCCGCCCGCGATGGGGGCGATGGCACGCGTTCCGAGAGGCACGGCGCCGACCTTCTGCAGGCCGACGACCGCCACCTCCAGGGTCATCAGCAAACGCGACTGCATTGCCCGCGATCATG
>Ga0210388_10001652_pt1 | contig 17521 bp, 12 predicted proteins | sample IncBWC19OmetaG_FD_155485 | JGI IMG/M metagenome (GOLD analysis project Ga0210388, IMG submission 155485) | Forest soil microbial communities from Barre Woods Harvard Forest LTER site, Petersham, Massachusetts, United States - Inc-BW-C-19-O ... | reverse complement strand
TATGCGGCGCTTCAGCTGCCTTCCGGTTTGTTGCTGGACAAGTTCGGCGTTCGGCGCGTAGGCCGCATCAGCACGATTCTCTGGGCCTTGGCTTCTTTTGGCGCAGCTATCTCCACCGGTCTCGGCGGTTTTCTAGCAGCGCGGCTGCTCCTGGGAATCGGCGAAGCCCCCACTTTCCCAGCGAATTCCAAAGCCATCGGTTACTGGTTTCCCAAGCAAGAACGCAGCCTCGCGACAGCAATTTTCGATTCGATGGCTAAACTTTCTTCCGCGATTGGAGTGCCGCTGCTCGGCATCCTGCTTTTGCATTTTGGCTGGCGATGGAGTTTCGCGTCGACAGGTTTCATCAGCATTCTCTATTTCATTTTGTTCTACGCGTTTTACAGAAACCCGAGCGAAGACAAGCGCCTCTCGGATGCGGAGCGGCAATTTATTGCGAAGGGCGGTGCACAGCCAGAGGATCAGACGAGGGCCGCGAAAGGCGCGCCGCTCTGGTATCTGCTCCGCCAGCGAAGAGTGAATGGCCTCGCACTGGGATTTTTCGGCTACAACTACACTTTCTATCTGCTCTTAACTTGGCTGCCGTCCTATTTTTTGGCTGTCCATCACGTGGATTTGCTTCGCTCCGTCGTTTACACCAGCGTACCGTGGTTCTTCGCAACGCTGACGGATCTCTTGATTGGAGGATGGCTCGTCGATGAGTTGATTCAGCGGGGGTGGAAGGCCGTTCGCGTTCGTCAGACCGTTCTCATTGTTGGAACAAGTTTCGGGCTCGGTATTCTTGGAACAGCATACGCGCAGACCGCCGCTGGCGCGGTTTTCTGGATTAGCATTTCCATCGGCGGATTATCCGCCGCGTCGCCGGTGGGCTGGTCCATTCCTTCGCTGATAGCTCCGAAAGAAAGCGTAGGCACAGTTGGCGGAATTTTGAATTTCAGCAATCAGTTAGCGGCCATCGCCGCGCCGATCGTCACTGGCTACGCCGTGCAGAAGACCCACTCTTATGCTTGGGCCTTTGTGGCGGCGACAGCGATACTTCTCATCAGCATCGCAGCCTACATTTTTCTATTGGGACGAATGGACCCTGTACCTGAACCTGCCTGAATGACGGCAACTTAGCGTCTCGACGCGCAGTGTTCCCAGCGAGTGCCATCGCATGGCGATTTTCGCGGGTGTCTACTCCGTTTCTTGAGAATGATTGGCCGCCGGCTTTGCGGGAGCAACCAAAGCACGTGTTGCGCCCGTTGAGATCCCGCCATCCACGAGCAGCGTTTGCCCTGTTACATAGCGGCTGGACTCCGCCGCAAGAAATACGACTGCTGCGTCTAGGTCCTGCGGCTGGCCAGGGCGTTTCAACGGAATACGATCGCAGAGATATTCGACCCACTCTTTATTCTCGTACAAAACTTTGTTCTGCTCGGTGCGAAACCAGCCCGGCGCAAGACAATTGACGGTAACGCCGTGCTTGCCCCAGTCGTCGGCTAGACTCATCGTCAATTGTTTTATGCCGCCGCGGCTTGCGCCATACGGTGCGAGACCCGCATAACCTGCAACGGTGGTGACAGAACCGATGTTGATGATGCGTCCGTAACCGCGAGCAATCATGCCGCGCGCGACAGCTTGAGCGACAAAGAAGCTACCGCGAAGATTGGTTTCCAGGATCAAATTCCAGTCATTCCAGGTCACATCGAGCGCAGGCTTGCGTACGTTGCATCCGGCATTGTTCACAAGAATATCCAAGTGGCCAAAGGCATCCTCAGCAGCGGCGACCATTTTCTCGATGCTCCGCTGACTGCGAACGTCGAGTTCGACGGAAAGAGCGCGGCGGCCAAGAGCTTTTATTTCAGCTTCGAACGGAGCAAGGCGATTGACATCGCGACTCGTAAGCACAAGATCCGCCCCGGCCTTCGCGAGAGCGCGGGCCATGTATTGGCCGAGGCCTCGACTGGTGCCGGTAACGAGCGCGACGCGGCCACTGAGATCAAACAGACTGTCGCTCACAAAACTATCTCCGGAGTGAGAATGACTTTCATCAAATTGGGTTCGCGCGCGTACAACCTTTCAAACCAGCGTGGGCCATCCTCGAGAGGGGCCACAGCCGTAATGAAGGGCTTTACCTGAATCGCACCGCTAGCCAATAGCTCGATCGCGTGTGCATATTCTCCCGCCGAAGCACAAGAACCCTGCAAGCGGATTTGTCGAGTGACGACTTTTTGCAATGGCAGCGTCACTTCCGGCGAAATGTTGCCAACTAAAACAACCGTGCCGCCCTTGCGGACACTGTCGATAGAGGCCTTCACGGTTTCGTTTCTGCCGACAGCTTCGATGACCACATCGACGCCAACCCCTCCAGTGAGTTCCATCACTTGCTCGGCCACATCTCTTTCTGGAGACAGAACTGCGGTCGCTCCGACCTCTTGAGCGAGTTTGAGCCGTGTGCTATCCAAATCGGCAACATAAATTGTCGAGCAACCTGCCGCACGCAACGCTTGCAGAGTGAGCAAGCCAATCATTCCTGCTCCGACGACCAATGCTGTGCTGCCCCTAGAAATTTGCGCCAAAGATACGCCATGTAGCGCCACTGACACCGCCTCAAGCATCGCTGCTTCCGTAAACGAAAGATTGTCCGGCAATCGATAAAGGATGCGCGAAGGAACGGTGATATATTCAGCAAAAGCTCCTGGGCGTCGAAACTCTGCGCACGAAACTCCCAGGACTTGACGGTCATCGCAGAGATTCACGTCGCCACGGCGGCAGCTGTTACAGGCTCCGCAGAATATTGTCGAATCGAAAGTAACTCTGTCGCCTTTCGCGAATCCTCTGACTCCAGCACCAAGCCCAGCGATCGTTCCGGCAGCTTCATGCCCCATCACAATCGGCGGAATGCGCCGGCCAGAGGAACCATCGTAGCCATGAACGTCGCTCCCGCAGATACCGCAGGCCGCCACGCTTATGAGGACTTCACCGGGGCCCGGCGTCGGTTCTGGAAGATCAGCAATTTCCAGATGCTTGTACTGCGAAAGCAAGAGAGCTTTCACGGCTGACGCTGTTCCCTTCTCAAAGCGAGACTCCCCGTTTCCACGGAATAAAATCGTCCTGGCCGAGCAACTCCGCTTTTGTCCGAGCTTCGCCGCTGGCAACCTGAATCACGCGGTCAAGGATTACTTCGCCCATTTGCTCGATGCTGCTCTCACCAGTGATGATCGCGCCCGTGTCGATATCGATGATGTCGGACATACGCTGCGCAAGATTTGAATTTGTCGAAATCTTGAGAACGGGAGCGATCGGATTGCCAGTGGGTGTGCCCAGTCCCGTCGTAAAGAGAATCACATTTGCTCCGGCTCCCACTTGCGCGGAGACGGATTCCACGTCGCTGCCCGGCGTGCACTGCAGGTTCAACCCCGGCTCGGTGCAGTATTCCGGATAATCCACTGCCGCGGTGACGGGAGATGTGCCGCCTTTCTTCGCCGCTCCTGCGGATTTCATCGCGTCTGTTAGCAATCCATCGCGGATATTGCCCGGCGAAGGATTCATTTCGAAACTCGCACGCACTGCCTTGGCCCGGGCCGCATAATCCCTCATAAGGTTCGCAAAACGGTTCGCGACCTCTTTGCGAGCGCACCGATCAATAAGCTGCTGTTCCACGCCGCAAAGTTCTGGAAACTCAGAAAGGATACCGATGCCTCCGAGCGTGGCAACTATGTCGGAAACGTGTCCGATGGCGGGATTCGCAGAGAGTCCGGAAAAACCATCAGACCCGCCGCATTGCAGGCCGAGCGTGAGTTTCGAAAGTGGCGCAGGCTGGCGCGTGATTTTGTCCGCTTCCACCATGGCCAAGAAAGTTTCGCGGATCGCCTTGCTCATCATCGCCGCTTCGGAAGGACTTTTCTGCTGCTCATAAATTAAGACGCGTTTCTTAGAATTCGAGTCGCGACGCTTGATCTCTTCAAGAAGCATGGAAACTTGTGCGTGCTGGCAACCCAAGCTCAAGACCGTGGCGCCGGCGACATTCGGATGATGAATGTATCCAGCCAGCAGACCGCAGAGATTCCTGGCGTCCTCGTGCGTCCCGCCGCAGCCGGCCTCGTGCAAAAGAAACTTGATGCCGTCGATGTTCTGAAAAACTTTGGGCAAAGCAGTCGCGCGCTGCTTGTCGCCGAACGCGACTTTCTGTAGCTCTTCCGATTTCCCTTCGCGATAAAGCCGCGCCAACTCCGCAACTTGACTACGGTAAATCTGAGGAGCCGCAAAACCCAATTCTTCTTCAAAAGCCTGTTTCAACACCGCGAGATTGCGGTTCTCGCAAAAAACAAGCGGAAGAACTAGCCAGTAATTCCGCGAGCCTACTTGACCGTCATCTCTGTGATATCCAAGAAACGTTTTGCTCGCCCACGCTGAGACATCCGGAGGATTCCAGTGCCGCCCGTCCACTTCCATTTCGTGGAAAGACGCAGCGGCATGGCGAATATTTCGAGTGGAAAGTAAATCTCCCCGCCGAAGACTCTCGACAGTCGTGCCAACGAGCACGCCGTACATAATAACGTCACCGCCGACGCTCAGATCCCGCGTCAAAAACTTATGCTTAGCAGGGACATCAGACAACAAGACATATTCGTTCCTCAGGTAACTTACCGTCTCGCCCTTACGCAAATCGGTGAGCGCCACGAGTACGTTGTCCTTCGCGTCGAGCCCTAGAACTCTTGCCTGCGTCGCGCCATTGCCCGGCATCTTTATCCCGCCTTTTATTACTTCCAAGCTTCATTCTATCCGGGTCGTTTCAGACAAGCCAGCGAGCACCGCACCTGGGCGCCACCGCGGATGGGAACACGCAGAGACAACGGCTTGCCGCGGCGCAAAGTTCACACCTATAATCCGACTTCGCTCCCGTGGCGTGCGCTGCATGGGAACTTCGGAGGAATCGTGCCCGTTGGAACTGCATTTCACGACAAAACTCTCGCACTCTGCGAGAGCCTGAACTACCGCGAATGGTCGGGCTATTACACCGTCAGCGTGTACGAGATGCATCACGAGCATGAGTACAACGCCATCCGTAATTCCGCCGCGCTGATCGATATTTCTCCGCTCTTCAAGTACCACATCACCGGACGCGACGCGACGCGCTTCGTGAACCGCGTAATTTCGCGAGACATCAATAAAGTCGCAATCGACCAGGTTATTTATTGCTGCTGGTGCGATCCAGAAGGAAAAGTGATCGACGACGGTACCATCACGCGGCTCGGCGAAAAAGACTACCGCTGGACGGCTGCGGACCCGAGCCTGCGCTGGTTCCAGCAGAATGCACTGGCGCTGGATGTAAAGATAGAGGATATCTCCGAGCAAGTAGCCGCTCTGGCGCTCCAAGGGCCGACATCTGCGAAACTCCTGCACGCCGTGACGGACGCGGACGTTGCCAATTTGAAATATTTCCGAGTGACGCGCGGCCAAATCGCAGGCGTTCCAGTGGACATCTCGCGAACGGGATACACGGGCGACCTAGGATTTGAAATTTGGATGCCATGGAAAAACGCTGGGAAAGTGTGGGATGAGCTGATCAAAAAAGGAAAAGCGTTCGACATTCATCCGGCCGGAATGATCGCGCTGGATATCGCCAGGATTGAAGCGGGACTGATCTTGATCGAAGTGGACTACACATCGAGCAAAAAAGCGGTCATCGAATCGCAGAAGTTTTCGCCAACGGAGATCGGGCTCGGAAAACTGGTGGACTTGAAGAAAGATAATTTTGTCGGACGCGAAGCGCTCGCCAGAGAAAAGAAGAAGGGCGGCGCCGCGCGCGCGCTGGTTGGCCTGGAGATTAATTGGAACGAGGTCGAGGCGCTCTACGACAAAATGGGAATGGCCCCGCAAGTGCCAAGCGTGGCATCGCGCGTTGCGGTGCCTGTCTATCACGGCGGTAAACAGGTAGGAAAAGCGACATCAACGACGTGGTCGCCAACACTCAAAAAGATGATCGCGCTAGCGTGCGTAAACCGTGACAAATCTTTGGTGGGCGCGACGGTGAACATCGAGATGACCGTCGAAGCCGTACGACACACCGTTTCCGCGAAAGTAGTGGCGCTGCCTTTCTTTAACCCCGCGAGAAAAACTGCGGTACCTGTTATTTAGGTATTTGTGGAATATTAAGGATGTGAGTTTCGTCTCAGCAGAACAATCGCGCACAATTCACGCGCAATAATTTCGCAGTCCACAATGTTCCGCTCAATGAGCTTTGGCGAATTCCTCTTCCTTAGTTAAAACTTCGTCCAGAAAGCTTCTGTCAACCAGCTTGCCGCGAAGGACTACGGCGCGGATTTTCTGCGTATTGTGTATATCTTCGAGCGGGTTGGAGTCGAGCAGCAAGAGATCTGCAATTTTACCCTGCTCGATAGTGCCTTGCGTTTGCAGCTTGCGCAGAAATTCTGCTGGCAGTTTCGTCGCGGCTTGTACAGCCTGCATCGGCGTCAATCCAGCCTGAACCAGCAGCGCGAGTTCATCATGCAGGCTGAAACCCGGAAAAACGAAAGGCGCCGTGGTATCCGTGCCCGCCATGATGGGAACGCCCTCTGCGTTCATTTTACCGACGATGCGAAGAGACGCTTGCATCAAGCTGGAGCGCAGAGAGAACTCCAGCGGCGTGGCACCCTTGTCGCGCTCTTTCGCGCCCTTTTGCCAATTCGCTAGAACCTGCAGAGGAATGTACTTCCGGCGGGGATCGCGCGAAGGGTCTGTCGCCGGCGTGGGATAAGCATCATTGCGTAGAAGGATCAACGTAGGTACCTGCCAGGTCTGATTGCGGATGAATTTTGCAATCAGCGCCGCGGCTTGCTGGTCCGAGTAGCTTTCCAAGAGCTCACGCTGCCACGAAAGTTCGCGGTCCATGGATTGCACCTTCGTACCATTCTTGGGGCCGGCGGCGAACTGCTTGCGGATGAGAAGTGGTTCCTCATTTGAACAAGCACGAAGCACGCCTGTGAGATGCTCGATGCTTTTCTGTCCCGCATCAGAAGCTTCGCTGGCCGTAACGCGATCGGGCACGTGTCCAACGAAGGTGATGTGCTCGCGACGGCAAACATCCGCGATAGCAAAATACGCGTCACGGCTGAGATTGGATTGCACCTTGATGAAATCGGCTCCGCGCGAAATCAAGGAGTGAACATCTTCGCCGGCTTCCGTGGAATTGGTGACGACCAGCGAAGGCTGAAAAAACGGCGGATTCCCATCGAGATAGGGTCCAGCAAAGAAAATTCGCGGAGCTTGCGACTTGCCGTCTTCTATTTCTTTTCGCAGCTTGCGCAGGGATTCAAGATCGCCGCCCATATCACGGACAGTGGTGATTCCATTCGCGAGGAGAAGCGGAAGAATAAATTCGCGGCTGCCAGTTGGTTCTCCGGCGCCGGTGAGGTGGACGTGCATGTCGACGAGGCCAGGGATTAGGAACTTGCCTGTCGCGTCAAAAGTCTTTGTCGCGCGCGGAATGAAGACCGACTTTGACGGTCCAATCGCGGCAATTTGCTCGTCAGCGAGAAAAACTGTCATGTCAGGCTGAGCAGCGGCGCCAGTGCCGTCAATAAGCGTGACGTGAGTGATCGCGAAAGACGGCGGCGGATGCGAAGAACAGGAACAGGCCCAAATTCCAATGATGACAATCAGAAATGATTGTCGCAAAAAGCTGTAGCTAGAATTCACACCCAATGGCTTCGTTTGCCCAACGCTCCTCTGCAAATAGAAGTACTCCTTCATTGCACAAGGCGATTGTATTTCTTCAGCACTTCCCGCAAGCGGTCGTGCGGCAGCGCGATAACCTTGTGATTCTCAACGCCAGTCATGGTTTCGGCGGCAACCATGGCATTGATCACGGCTTCTTCTGTGGCCTGCACGGTCGAGGCGAAAACTTCTTCGAGCAGATCGTTGGGAAGCATCTTCAGTTCGACTACATGATCGGCGCCATCGACACCTGAGTTTGCCGTCGAAAATGCGATGAAAATATCGCCGGAACCATTGCCCGAGATACTGCCATTACGTCCAAGGCCGAGAGAAACACGCCGCGCCAATCGTTTCAACTGGTGTGAAACTAGCGGCGCATCGGTGGCGACGACAACTATGATTGACCCGCGATCGAGCTCGGCAAATGAAGCGGAACTATAAGCCGCATTTTCGGGAATTTCCTTCCCAACAGGAACGCCCGCGATGCGAAGATTTGGCCGCACGCCGTAATTGCACTGCACCAGCACTCCCACGGTGTAGTTTGTGCCCTTGATCGCGAACCTGCGCGAAGAAGTTCCGATGCCGCCTTTAAATTCATTGCAAATCATTCCCGTGCCGCCGCCGACGTTGCCTTCCTCGACGGGGCCGCCGTGCGCGGAATCAATAGCATGAAAAGCGTCTTCAGGCTTCACGTGAAAACCGTTAATGTCGTTCAGCCAACCATCCCACGTTTCCGCGACCACGGGAAGCGACCACCAATAGCCCGTGGGATCGGGCTGTCCATGATTCACGCGCCATTGAATGACCGCGTCGCGAACGACTCCGACGCTGTGCGTGTTAGTGATCATCACTGGCCCTTCGAGAAAGCCTGATTCTTCGACCCAGGTCGTACCGGTCATTTCGCCATTGCCATTCAGCGACCACCAACCGGCAAAAACGGGATTCGACATCGTATCTTTTCCGCGCGGAAGAATGGCAGTAACACCTGTGCGCACCGGCCCTTTGCCAACTTGGAGTTTTCCTTCGCCGGAAATAATCGTTGTATGTCCCACGGTAACGCCGGAAACATCCGTGATGGCATTGAGCGGGCCGGGCGCGCCGTCAAAGGGAACGCCGAGATCGCGTGCGCGAGGCTTAGCGGCAGTTTTATCCTGAGCCCGAATCAAAAAAGCGGCGAAGCAGCCTATGCAGAGCAGTAGTGCAATCTTGAAAGAGAGACAGCGCATCGTCGATCTATCTCCTCTACGGAATGAACAAGCAGACTACGCTAGAAATAAGAAAAACAGCGACAACTTAATCAGGAAATACTTTAGCGAGTGCTGACGCGAGCGCCGTCGCGGTGAGCGCTGATTCCTCCGGCGTGATGATAAAAGGCGGTGCCAGCAGAATATGATCGCCGCTTGTACCGTCGAAGCAGCCTTGTGTCGGATAGGTCAGAACGCCGCCTTCGTCCATCGCGGCCGCGCGAATTTTCTCGGCAATGCCTTGGGATGGATCGAAAGGCGCGCGCGAAGGCTTGTCGCGCACGATTTCTATACCGACGAGCAAACCGAGCCCGCGGATGTCGCCGACGTGCCGGTGAGAAAGAAGCGGAGCGAGAGCGTTGCACAGAGATACAGCAGCGGGAGCGACGCGCGCGAAAAGATCGTGCGACTCGATGTAATCGAGTACGGCGTTGCCGGCAGCAGTTGCAACGGGATGGGCTTGGTAAGTAAATCCATGCTTGAAGTTTCCGGTGCCTTTTTCAAATGCTTCCACGACATTGGAAGCGACGAGAACGGCACCGAGTGGCGAGTAGCCGCTGGCTATACCCTTACCGACAAGAATAATGTCTGGCTCGAGGCCCCAGTGCTGCACGGCGAAAGGCTTGCCGGTGCGGCCTATCCCGCTCATAACCTCATCGGCAATCAGAAGTATGCCGCGCTTGCGGCAAATCTCGGCGATACGCGCGACGTAGCCTTCCGGCGGGACAACCGCGCCGAGAGTTGCTCCGACAACTGGCTCGAAAATAAAAGCCGCTGCGGAGTCTGCGTCGTTTTCCGCAAGAACAGAATCTAAATCGTCGGCGCAAGCGAGTTGGCACTGCGGAAATATTTTGCCGAACGGGCAGTGATAACAAAAGCAGGGAGCAATGTGGCCCCATTCGGCGAGCAATGGCCGATAAGGCGCTCGGCGAGCAACGTTGCCGCTGACGGTCATCGCGCCAAGTGTGCTTCCGTGATAGCTCTGGCGGCGCGAAAGAACGAGGTAACGGGCAGGCTGCCCTTTCTCAATATGATATTGGCGCGCGAGCTTGATAGCTGTTTCTGCGGCTTCGGAGCCACCCGACGTGAAGTAAACGCGGCCGCCTTTTCGAAAATTTGGCGGAGCCATCGAGAGCAACCGAGCAGCAAGCTTTTCCGCTGGCGGAGAATGAAATTGCGAAGTGTGTGCGAACGCGAGTTTCGCAGATTGCTCGGCCATCGCGCGGCCGATTTCGGGAACTCCATGGCCGATATTGATCACTGCGGCCTGGCCTGCCGCGTCGAGAAATTTTCGCCCATCCGCTGAATAAATCCAGCTGCCCTCGCCACGAACGGCAACGGGAAACGTCTGATGAAAGTTGCGCGGGAAAAGAGCGGCTTCGTTTGACATGCTGGCTCTGTGAGCGATTGTAACAGACTCACGCGGCCCTTCACGTCGAGGGCGCGGACCACTAACCGGGTTCGCAATGAACTTCAGAGCGTGCTTGCTGGCGCACAAATTATGCTACGCTGGCGCAAGTTTAGGGAGAACCCGTCGATGCTCACGCGCAGACCGTGTTGGATTCCGCTGACGATTGCTTTACTAATTATTTCCGCTGCTCCGGCGAAGGCCCAAGATGTGCGAAAACCCGTCAGGCTCAGGGTGGACTTGCGCGAGGCCACCAAACACATTTTCCACGCGAAACTCACGTTCCCCGTGACAGCAGGCCCGCTCGCGCTAGTCTATCCAAAATGGATTCCCGGAGAACATTCTCCCGTGGGCCCAATCGTCAATCTGACGGGTGTGCTCTTTCGGGCTGGCGGCAAAGAAATCGTATGGCGGCGCGACGACGTGGACATGTTTGCCTTTCACTGCCAAGTACCCGCAGGCGTGAACGAACTCGAAGTTTCCCTGGAGTACGTCTCGCCAATTGGTCCCACACCGGGAAGAGAAAATCCCTCGGCGACCGCGCAACTGGCACTTTTGAACTGGTACACGGTGCTCCTCTATCCACAGGGAACGAGGAGCGACGATCTGACTTACATAGCCAGTTTGCAGATCCCCGCAGGATGGAAATATGGAACCGCGCTGCCCGTCGCAAGCGAAACTGGCGGAACGATTGAGTTTCAGCCCGCCAGTTTGACGACGCTGGTGGATTCGCCGGTGCTGATGGGTGCTCACGTTCGAGTGATCGACTTGTCTCCAGGACAGAAGCCCGAGCACCACATCCACATTGCCGCGGAATCCGAAGCAGGGCTGGAAGTCACGCCCGAAACCGTGCAGGAGTGGAAGCAGTTGGTGGCGGAAACAGGAGCGCTCTTCGGAGCGCGGCACTATCGGCATTACGATTTCTTGCTGACGGAAACCGACAACATGGAGACGGACGGCGTCGAGCATAACGAATCGAGCGACAACCGCGTGCCGGCGCGGACGTTTCAAGATCCAAATATTTCCGATGCGATGACGGATCTTTTGCCCCACGAGTTCACGCATTCGTGGAACGGAAAATATCGGCGGCCAGCTGGGCTGGCAACTCCAAATTATCAGGAGCCGATGAAAGGCAATTTGCTCTGGGTTTACGAAGGAATGACGCAATATTACGGGACGATACTCTCGGCGCGAATCGGAAGCTGGACGCCGGAGAGATTGCGGGAGAACCTCGCGTGGGTCGCGGCATACCTGGATCACCGTAAGGGGCGATCGTGGCGCGACCTGGAAGATACGGCGGTTACGGCGCAGCTGCTGTATGGATCACCGGAAGAATACCGGACCTGGCGGCGCGATACGGATTACTACGACGAAGGTACGCTGATCTGGCTTGAGGCGGACACTATCATTCGGCAGGTGACCAAAGGGAAAAAATCACTGGATGATTTTTGCCGACAATTCGAGGGCGGAGAAAATACCGGGCCGAAAATCGTGCCGTATACGTTTGACGATGTCATCGCCGCTCTCCAAGAGGTCGCACCCTACGATTGGCGGACATTTTTTACGGAGCGTGTGAATTCCCATGGTCCTGGCGCGCCGCTGGGCGGCCTGGAAAATAGCGGATGGAAACTGGTGTATAGCGAAACGCCAAACGAAAGCCGCGAAGCAGGTGAAATTGCCATGCACTTGACGGATGTACAGTTTTCGCTCGGATTTTTGGTGCGCGACACGGGTGGCGAAAACGGCGACGAAGTGATCGACGTGATTCCTGGCTCGCCAGCGGCTCTCGCAGGAATCGCGCCCGGGATGAAGCTGCTTGCGGTGAATGGCCGCAGGTGGAGTCCGGACGATCTCCACGCCGCGATCCGCCAAGCAAAGAGCGGGGGCGAACCGATTCAATTGCTTATCGAGAATGAAGATTTTTTTCAAACCTACAAGGTCGACTATCACGGCGGCGAGCGTTATCCACATCTGGAACGAATCAACGGAAAACCTGATGTGCTCGGTGACATTGCGAAAATGAAAGCGCCACCCGTAGCCGCGGCAAAAGATTGAGCGAGGCGGAAACAGGGGTAGGGCAATCCCCCGGCAGCCTGGTTCGCACTATAGGGCGCTGGAGCCTCGCTGCGCTGATGCTCAACACCATGATTGGGGCGAGCATCTTTGGGATACCGTCGATCATCGCCGGGTACCTGGGGAAGCTAAGTCCCGCAGGATACTTAATTGCATTTGCCGGCGTGGCCGTTATTGGAGCTTGTTTGGCGGAGGTTTCCTCATATTTTCAGGAAGCCGGCGGACCTTATCTATACACGAGAGTCGCGTTCGGACGATTCGCGGCGATTCAAATTGGCTGGCTCACATGGTTATCGAGGATCACAGCATGCTCCGGCGTGGCAAATCTGTTCATCACCTATCTTAGTTCGTTTTTTCCAGCAGTGACTCGGAGCTGGGTACGTGGAACTATTCTCACGGTACTCATCGGGTTTTTGGCCATCGTGAATTATCGCGGAGTGAGCGGCGGAAAAGCTTTGAGCAATTTCTTTACGATCTCGAAGATTCTCCTGCTCACACTTTTTATTGCTGGTGGTTTTCTGGCGCTTGCGTTCCATCCGAACGTGCGCGTAGCTCCGGCCGCCGTCCCCTTAACGGCCGCAAATTGTTTCCAGGCAATCCTGCTTATGGTTTATGCGTACGGAGGTTTTGAGGCGGCGCTCTTCGCTTCGGGCGAGGCGAGCGATCCGCGGAAGGATGCGCCAGTCGCGCTTTTGATTGCCATCGGGACGGCAACTTTGCTTTACATTTGTGTGCAAGTCGTCGTGATTTATACGCTGGCAAATCCAGGCGCGACTGCAAGACCAGCGGTGGACTCCGCACGCCAGTTTCTCGGGCCGATCGGTGTGACTCTCGTTGCGGTCGGAACGCTGATTTCCGTTTACGGCTACCTAAGCGCGAACATGCTGCATACACCGCGCGTCACATTTGCGATGGGAGAGCGCGGTGACTTCCCTTCTCTTTTCGCCGCCATTCATCCGCGCTTTCGCACGCCGCACATTTCCATTGTGATCTTTGCAATGATGCTCATCTTATTCTCGATCGGCGGAAACTTTCGGTGGAATGCATCGCTTTCGGCAATTTCTCGGCTATTTATGTATGGAGCAATCGTTGCCGCGCTGCCGGTGCTCAGAAGAAAGTACCCACACGGAGCCAGGTTTTGGCTTCCGGCAGGAATGTTTTTCGCAGTTGTGGGACTCGCGTTTATGGGTGTACTTCTCACGCAAATGCATCGAGCCGAAGTCATCGTCTTGTCCATTACGTTTACAGTGGCGCTGTTGAATTGGCTATGGGCGCGGGGCCGTATGCTTGGAATCGCCCACGAATCGTGACATCATCCACAGTTCCGCACAGGGAAAATGCAGATCGACGTACTCCATCGGGAGGAAAATGCCATGAAGCGCGCCATGTTTGGGTGCAGTTTGTTCGCTGTGACGTTATTGGCTGTTCAGTCCGGCGCCACAGCACAGGAATCTGGAAAACATGCCATCACGTTTGCCGACATGATCCAGATGCATCGCGTGGGAGAAGCGCAGGTATCGCCCGACGGCAAGTGGGTGGCGTACTCGGTGTCGACGCCCGACCTCGACGCGAATCGCGGCGTGAGCAACATCTGGATTGTGCCGACAACGGGCGGAGCGTCTCTACAACTGACGCAGAGCGGTCACGATTCGTCGCCGCTTTGGTCTCCGGATGGAAAGACGATTGCCTTTTTGTCGTCGAGAAGCGGGGATTCGGAGGTTTATCTGCTCTCGATGGATGGCGGCGAAGCGAAGCCGTTGACGCATCTTTCAACGGGCGCGGACAACCTGAAATGGTCGCCGGATGGGAAGACGATTGCGTTTACATCGGGCGTGTATCCGGACTGCAAAGACGATGCTTGCAACAGCGCGCGCGATGCGGAAATAGAAAAAAACAAAGTGAAAGCGCACGTTGCAGAACATCTTCTCTACCGTCACTGGACGCACTGGAACGAAGGCAAGCGCAGCCATCTGTTTGTAATGCCAGCGGATAGCAGTGCAACTCCGCGCGATTTGACGCCGGGAGCGAACTACGATGTGCCTCCCGATGAACGCGGCGGACCCAGCGATTTAAACTTCTCACCAGACTCAAAGGAGATTTGCTTTACGGCGGTGACCGATCCCGTTGAAGCGATAAGCACGAACGGAGATTTGTTTGTTGTACCAGTCGCGGGCGGCGAAGCGAAACGAATCACGACGCAGCCCGGATTTGACGGCGGACCTGCGTATTCGCCGGATGGGAAGTACATCGCATATCACGCGCAATTGACAGCGGAGTACGAGTCTGACCGCTGGCGTGTGATGCTCTACGACCGGGCGACCAGCAAGATCGAGAATTTATCCGAAGCATTTGATCGCAGCGCCAACGAGCTGACTTGGTCGGCGGACAGCAAGACAATTTATTTCACGGCGGAAGACGAAACGCTGGAGCCGATTTACTCGATGGCCCCTCGTATTGGAGATGCACCTAAGAAATTGATTGCAGACAGCTTTAACCTGGGACTTTCATTGAGCGGCGATGGTAAGACGGTAGTATTCGAGCGCACGAGCTTGGCGATGCCAGCCGAGATTTTTGTGGCGTCGAGCGATGGAACAGGTGTGCGGCAGCTCACGCATCAGAACGATGCCATTCTTGCTTCGCTGAAAATGAACGAGCCGGAAACATTCTGGTTTGAAGGCGCAGGCGGCACGCGCGTTCAAGCCATGCTGATTCGCCCACCGGATTTCGACGCGACCAAGAAATATCCTTTGCTGGTGCTGCTGCACGGCGGACCGCAGACGATGTGGTCGAACGCATGGGGCTACCGGTGGAACGCGCAAGTGCTTTCCGCTCCTGGTTACGTGACGCTGATGATCAACCGGCGCGGCTCGACGGGCTACGGTCAGAAATTTACGGACGAAATCACCAACGACTGGGGTGGCAAAGCTTACGTGGACGTGATGAACGGCGTGGATTTCGTCCTTAAAAAATATCCGTACACGGATGGAACGCGCATGGCGGCTGCGGGCGGATCCTATGGCGGCTACATGGCGGACTGGATTGCGACTCACACGGGACGCTTTAAGGCAATCATCAGCCACGCCGGCATTTACGATAAAAACGCAATGTATGCCACGGAAGAACTTTGGTTTGAAGAACACGACATGCAAGGCATGCCGTGGACCAGCGGGGAGAACTATCGCAAGTGGGCGCCGCTGACGTACGCGAGCGATTTGGGAAAATTCAAAACGCCGACGCTCGTGATTGCCGGCGAGCGAGATTATCGAGTGCCCTACACGCAATCTCTGGAATTTTTTAACACGTTGCAAAGACAAGGCGTGCCATCAAAGTTGGTTGTTTTTCCAGATGAAGGTCACTGGATTCTAAAACCGCAAAACAGCCAGTTTTGGTACAAGACGTTTTTGGACTGGCTCGCGACGTATCTTAAATAGCGCTCGACCCGCCTTTAGCAAGGAGAACGTCGCGCTTCTAAGCAAGAAAAGTCGCAGCAGAGCTGCCGCATTCCATATTGTCTTAAACTGCGAACAGCTTTTGCAGCGCGCGTCGCGCAAACCGAAATAAGTGAAACAGCAAGAAGATGGAGAGCGCAACGAGTGCAACGACAACTATAGTCGTTGCCAGGGGATGCGCAGTGGCCATCCACGTCAGCCAAACGGCCAAAATGTCTTCTCCAAAACTCAGCGCCCAATTGCTTAGCGGTTCCGGCGTGGTGTTAACCGCGGCACGCGCGCTGGCCTTTGTGCCGTGAGATGTTAGAGCGACTCCACCCGCGAGAAGCGCAGCGGCCCAGCGCCAGTGAGCAGGTGCGGCGCCCGCCGCGCTATAGGCAAGCAGCGCGGCCGCGGGTGGGCGAATGAAAGTGTGAAGCATGTCCCAGACCGTATCGATAAAAGGAATTTTGTCGGCGAAGAACTCCACAAAATACAGAACGACGGCAATCGCGAGAACTGCCGGATGCGCAAGCGCGTGTAGCGACGGCGGAAGGTGGATGACTCCGAAACGTTCAAGGAGGCCAAGTGTCGCGACGGTCGCGTATAGGTTCAGACCGGAAGAAAATCCGGTGCCAAGAGCGATCCCCAGTACGTCGATCGGATTCATTCTGCCCATCATAACAAAGCGACATACCACTAGTGGCCGTTTACTTCTCTTAATACTCGCAGAACGTTTGGTTTGACCAATTGGCGCGATGCGGCGATGCTGTCCCCAAGGCGGTCGTCCATGTTTGGCTTAAGCCACCTTTTCTATCCTTGGGGATTTATCGTGCAAATCCTGGCGATCGTGCACTTCGTGCGGCGCAGGCCAGAGAATTACTGGTTCTTCGTTATTTTCTTCGGCGGATTCCTTGGGGCTGGCGTGTACATCGTCGTTGAAGTATTGCCTGACCTCGGCCTGCTGCGCGGCGTCTTTCAAGGTTTTGGCCGGAGATCGCGTATTCAGATCGTCGAGACGCAAATTCTGGACAATCCTTCCGCGGCAAACTATGAAGAACTCGGCGAACTCTACAAAGATCAGAAGCAATTTACGAAGGCACGCGAGGCGTTTACGAACGCGATCGCGGCGCGCAGCGATTCCGTGTACACCTTCTATTACCGCGCACAGGCTTCTCTGGGGATGGGCGATTTCGCCGCTGCGATTCCCGATTTGGAACGTGTCGTCGCCAGCGATCGAAAGTTCGATTACTACAGAGCTGCTGGACTTCTGGCCGATGCTTATGCGCAAACCGGACAACTAGAGCACGCCGCTCAACTGTATGTCGACGTGGCACAATTCTCGACGACAACCGAGACGCTTTATAACTACGCGTATTTTCTGAAGCTTGCAGGCCACCGCGAAGAGTCGCGCGAATGGGCGCAAAAGCTACTCGCGAAGAAAAGAACACTCCCTCGCTACATGCAGCGGTATGAACGCCCATGGTTCCGCAAAGGCAAGGCGCTGTTGAAGGAACTGGCTACGTCGTAGGGGCGGACTGGCTCGTAACAAACTTGGGATATCGAGAGGCGAAGTCGCTACTTCTTTTTCGAGACGGCGAGGAGGTGATAAGAACTCGGCCCAGCCCTGCTTCCGGTTCCTGCCATTCTCCCCTCGCCGTTCCTGG
>Ga0210388_10001651_pt1 | contig 17522 bp, 10 predicted proteins | sample IncBWC19OmetaG_FD_155485 | JGI IMG/M metagenome (GOLD analysis project Ga0210388, IMG submission 155485) | Forest soil microbial communities from Barre Woods Harvard Forest LTER site, Petersham, Massachusetts, United States - Inc-BW-C-19-O ... | reverse complement strand
TTCTTGTCTTTCGCCTATCTGCCACATTTGAATACGTGCCTTAAATTCTGAAGCGTAGGCTTTAATAAGTTCCCTGAAATCTACTCGGCCCGGAGCAGTATAATAGAATGATACATGGCTCTTATCGCCCTGGTATTCTATATCGTTTATCTTCATATCCAGCTTCATACTTGAAGCCAATATGCGTGCTCTTACTAGTGTTGCTTTCTCCAAAGATTGTGCTTCTGTCCATTTATCCACATCAGCAGTGGTCGCTTTGCGTATAATAGCCTTAACAGTACCATCGTCATTAACCTTTTTTTTACGCATTTGCAGGCGTACCAGTTCACCCGAAAGGGAAACCATACCTACATCATATCCTGAATTACCGGTTTCAACCACAACAATATTTCCCACTAAAAGTTGCAGGCCATTGCGGTTACGGAAAAATTCTTTGCGGCTATTTTTAAAACGGACCTCTACAATATCAAAAGGCTTTTGCCCTGAGGGCAGTTCCATATTGGCAAGCCAGTCGAATACATTCAGCTTATTGCATCCACCACTGGAGCAACCTCCGCCTCCACTGCCACATCCTCTGCCTGTTGAACAACCACTACACGCCATATATTTTCCTTAGGTGAGGAACAAAAATAAGCATTAGAAGGGATTAAGCAAGTAAAATGGTAATTACTTCAGCAGGGTTACACTACCTATCTTTTGTACCAGATTTTTAGTATAGTCCACGGCCTTTAGCATGTAAACATAGGTGTCTTCCTGTGCCTTACGGCCTTCATATGTGCCATCCCAGCCACCATCAAGGGTGTTCCATTTATAAATAAGCTGGCCCCATCGGTTAAAAATATATACTTCCATGCTTATATAGCCCTGAAATTTAGGCCGGAAAACATCATTCTTTCCATCACCATTGGGTGTAAAAGAATTAGGCACATATATTGTGGGTTCTATATCAACAATAGCAGAATCTATTGCTATACAGCCATCACTATCAGCCACCTGGGCATAGTATACAGTATTTGAATCAGGTGCTACAGTTGGTGAAGGACATTCAGTGCAACTTATTCCAATGGAAGGAGACCAATTGAATGGCGGGCTTCCGGTGGCATTCAATGTTACTGAAGCTCCGGGTATAATCATTACGCTATCGGGAATGATTTTAACATACGGTATAGGCTTAACTGTAATGGTAATAGAATCTTTGCTTACACAAGGACCATTTGTAACGGTAACAGTATATGTAGTGGTTACCATAGGAATGGCTGTAGGATCATATACATTATTGATATTCAAGCCGCTGGCAGGTAACCACAAATAAGTATAGCTGCCACTATCGGCATATAACTGTACACCGTGCTTAAGACAAACAGCGGTATCTCTTTCAATCAAAGGAACCTTTGAGAATGCTGTGACTTCTATGCTATCCTTGCCCTTGCAACCATGCTTGTCTATGGTAGTTACTGAAAAAGGACCCGCATGATTTACTTCTACAGCCGAGCTTGTTTGCCCGGTTGACCATGCGTATGACACATAACTGCTATCAGTCGTTAGTTGAACAGAGTCGCCGACACACAACTGACCTGTTTTTGGAATAATAGTAGTTTGATTGGAATATACACTTACTACAACCGTATCTATTGCAGTGCAAAAGCTATCCTTTGCAGTAATAATATATGAGGTAGTAGTAGTAGGTGAAGCTTTAGGATTAAGAATACTTATACTATTCAAGCCTGACGCAGGGGTCCATGAGAAATTAGTACCAAGCGAATTAACTACGTTTAGGGAAGTACTGTCTCCCACACAAATCATTGAAGAAGTAGAACTTAAAGTAACAGGTGGCACCACGCGCACAACGGCATACCCGGTATCAGTTAAATTACAGGTTGTTGAATCAGTTGCCACAAGCAAAACCTCGTATGTTCCGGGGCTACCATAAATGTGTGAAGGAGCGACAGCGTAAGAGCTATCGCCATCACCAAAATACCATTTGAAGGTTTGTCCGTAACTTGTTGTATTTTTAAAATTAACCGCAAAAGGTGCACACCCGGCAGTGACTGCAGGGCTAACTATAAACGATGCTACAGTTTCTATGAGATCCATCTGGAACTTTACAAGGGCATTATTACAGTTAGGGCCATCGTTAGTTGCCGACCATGCACCGGGGGTAGTCGGTATATCGGAATACCCACCGCAGCCACCACAAATAGCCTGGTATATTACGCCCTTTTTATCGAAGCGACTTGTTCCTCCATCCACATGTGCAAGGCTACCTGCGTTGCCTCCGGTACTGCCAAAATAGGTTGCATACCACAGCGAATCAGCCTGCTTTTTAAATACTGCAAAATAAAAATCCTGACCATTTGGATTGCCACTGGTCCATGCAGAAGTTATGTTTGGACTGGATCTGTATGCGTTGGAAGTTGTTGGCAATCCAATACTATTACTGGCGATATTGTTATACCCATATAATGCACCACCCCAGCCAGATATGTAAATATTAAGGCAATTATCTACCAGAAAAGCAGAAGGAGCAATATCAGGTGTACCTCGTCCTGAACCAAACTCGGTAGAGAATATGGTACTTGAAAGCGTAGGATTCATTTCATGAATAAATTGACCACTACCCGGATTTGAATATACAGTCCCGATTATTGGATATTTGCCGCTAGTCTGGCCATATACATAAACATTATTGTATTTATCAGTCTGTACAAAATAAGCCTGATCATAACCTGTAGTGCCGAGATAAGTAGCCTGCAACATTTTACCTGCACCGGAAAGATGAACCAAAAATCCATCAATTGCTCCGCTATATGTGGGTTGTAACGTACCCGGTGTAGTAGGGAAATTAGGGCTTGCAGTACCACCTGCAATATATGCCTCACCCGCACTATTCAGAGCAATATTGTATGCGGCATCATCCGCATTTCCTCCCAAGTAAGTGCCCCAAACCATGCCCGATAAGTTTGAACTTAATTTAAATGCACAGCCATCTTGCATACCTTGCGAAAATGCCTGAAACGCACCGGGAGTAACCGGAAAATTATTAGAAGATGTGCAAGATGCTACATATACGTTGTTATTCATATCAACCACTATATCGCCTCTTCCATCATCAGCATAATTGTATTTAAGCGAACCTAAATAGTTTTCTATATCCGAAATATTTACACCATCATCACCTGAGCCACCAACATAAGTAGAGGCAAGAAGTTTTGTACCACTGGAATCAAATTTACTTACTATCAAATCGGCTCCACCACCCTGAACTGTTTGAAAAGCGCCAGCAGTAACAGGGAAATCGGTTGAATAAGTACGTCCCAATACCAATAAATTATTTGCATTATCAACTACCAAACTTTGTGGTTCTTCATTATCAGTACCGCCAAGATAAGTAGAGAAAAGCAATTTTGTGCCAATTGGGTTGAATTTCGATATCACTATATCGAAGCCGGTATTATCCGGTGCAGGCCAAACGTTACCTCCACCTGTTCCTCCGCCCTGGAAAGTCATTTCGAAAGCACCCGGTGTTACAGGATATCCAATTGCAAAACAAATTCCCGAAGTATAGGCATTAGTGGTCGCATCGTATGTTGCACTCATACCCCAATTATCAGCCTTAGAACCGGTAAATGTTGAGAATACAAGCGTAGGATCAATCACTAAAGGCTTAGATGCATCGTAAGCACCTTTCACCTCAAAGCCTAATATATCATCATGCAAAATAAAATTACAATCTACTTTTACCTTATTGCCATTTATTTCCTGGTAAGCAATCGGACGAGCCTGAATAATATCACCTATTTCCGTTTTAATGACAAGCTGTCCCTGGTTCAGAAATAGCTTATTCTGCCCTGCAAATTGAAGTTTTATCAATGAAATGTTTGCATTTGGGTCAACCAGAAAATCATAGCGTACATTATTCATATCGCTGAATACTTTCACGGAAATACCCGGATAAATATCATTGTAATGTACATTCCCAAATGCGCCAACACCCGATGCCCAGTGCTTGGGATCTTTACCTAAAAAATAATTACTGTAAAATGATTTTTTATCTCCTCCTTCTATAGATGCAGGCATTGAGCCCACAAATAGCATTCGTACTGCCTGGAATGTCATAGAGCATCTGGTAAAATCCGCGGGATTAGAATTAGCATGAGGGTGCAAGCGTTCTAGCCCACCTGGTGGATAGAACACATACGTAAGAGCATTTTTTTCAAGAAAAATACGACCACCGTTAAAGTCTGCCTGGTATAGGGTTTTATCATTCCACTGTCCTTTATTTTCAATATAGTCAACATAGGAATTAGCGACAGCAATTGTATTTGCCATTGCATTATTTATTGCAACATTGCTTGAAATGGTTTTTTGTGCAACAGAAATAACGCTCCCTGCAATAAGAGTAAGAAAAAGAAAAAATATTTTGTACTTTTTTATCATTTCATACAAAATCGACAAGACGTAAGCATATAAAGTTACAAAAAAATACCGAAATAGCGTTATTACACATATTTGCCTGATATACAAACGAATAAAGCCCCACAAAATGTGAGGCTTTATAGATTACTTAAAACGGTTTTTAAGCTAGGCTTGGCTCTTTCTTCTCGCTAATTACGAACTCCTTTTTGAGTGCATCAACATAATCAAGCTTTTCCCAAGTAAAGGTTTCGTATTTCTTTCCGTTCACTTCCTTCGTACCAGGTTGTCTGCCCATGTGGCCATAAGCAGCTGTTTCAGAAAAGATTGGATTACGCAAGCCGAAACGCTTTACAATAGCAGCCGGACGCATGTCGAATATCTTAGCAATGCGTTGCGATATTTCACCATCGCTTAATTTTTTTCCTTCTTTATCGCGCACTTTTGCTGTACCAAATGTATCTACATAAATAGATACAGGCTGAGCAACACCAATAGCATATGCTACTTGCACTTCAGCTTCAGATGCAACACCTGCAGCAACTAAGTTTTTTGCAATGTGACGAACCGCATACGCTGCAGAACGGTCAACTTTTGAAGAGTCTTTACCAGAGAATGCACCACCACCGTGAGCACATTTTCCACCGTAAGTATCAACTATAATTTTTCTTCCGGTAAGGCCTGTATCGCCATGTGGACCACCGATAACAAATTTTCCTGTTGGGTTTACAAAGTATTTTATTTCATCTTTGAACAACCTTCTAACTTTTGAAGGAAGCAATTTTTTTACACGTGGAATAAGGATATTGATAACATCTTCTCGAATCTTGTCTTGCATTTCCTTTTCAGAAGCAAAGTCATCGTGTTGTGTTGAAACTACAATAGTATCAATACGTTCTGCCTTTCCTTTATCGCTATACTGAACAGTTACCTGCGATTTTGCATCAGGCCTTAAGTATTTCATTTTTTTACCTTCTCTGCGGATGCTAGATAATTCCCTTACCAACAAGTGAGCAATTTCAATTGCTACAGGCATATAATTATCAGTCTCAGTGCATGCATATCCAAACATCATACCCTGGTCACCAGCACCCTGATCTTCTTCTTTTGCCCTTTCCACACCCTGGTTAATATCAGGTGATTGTTCGTGAATAGTAGAGATAACACCACAAGAACCAGCATCGAACATATATTCTGCTTTGGTGTAACCAATTTTACGAATCGCATCACGTGTTATCTTTTGCACGTCGATGTATGCTTTGGTTTTTATTTCACCTCCAATAACTGCCAAACCAGTAGTAACAAAGGTTTCGCAAGCTACTTTCGAGCTAGGGTCCTGTGCAAGAATTGCATCAAGTACCGCGTCAGAAATTTGATCGGCCACTTTATCCGGATGACCTTCGGAAACTGATTCAGAAGTGAAGAAATATGACATATTCTATTGTTTTTTTCGATTAAAGGAAGGCGAATATATGCCTTTTTCAATTATTTAGCCTCTTTTTCGTGAAAAAGTGATGAATCTTGAAAATATTTAGATAAGAAACAAGAAAAGTCCGGAATAATGCTATTTCAAGTCTATCTTAATTCCAAGCTCTTTTAATTGCTTTTCATCTACCATAGAAGGGCTATCCATCATCATATCGCGCCCGGCATTATTTTTCGGGAAAGCAATATAATCACGGATATTTTCTTCATTGGATATAGTCATAGAACTAAAGCGGTCAAGCCCAAGTGCAATACCACCATGCGGCGGAGCACCATATTCAAATGCATTGAGTATGAATGCGAATTTTTGCTCTGCTTCTTCTTTAGTCAGGCCAATTAACTGGAACATCTTTTCCTGCTTCTGGCGGTCGTGTATACGTATAGAGCCTCCACCAATTTCAACGCCATTTATTACAAGGTCATACGCATTAGCACGTATTTTGCCCAAATCACCATTTAAATATTGCTCGTCTTCTTTCTTCCATGAAGTGAAGGGATGATGGCATGCCATCCAACGGCCTGTTTCTGTGTCTTGTTCCAATAAAGGAAAATCGAGAACCCAAAGCGGGTTGTATACATTTTTATCGCGCAGACCTAATCTGTTACCAAGCTCCAATCGCAACTCACAAAGTGCTCGCCTAACCACTGACCACTGACCACTAACCACTAGTATTAGGTCACCAGGTTTTGCCTCGGCAGCATCAGCCCACTTCTTTAAATCATCTGAAGTATAGAATTTATCTACTGACGATTTCAACGAACCATCAGCGCTATACTTTACATATATAAGACCCTTTGCCCCAATTTGGGGACGTTTTACAAATTCTGTAAGCTCATCTGTCTGACTACGTGAATATTCGGCAGCACCGGGAACTGCAATTGCTCCCACATGTTCAGCATCTTCCAATACTTTAAATCCCTTTCCTTTAACTACGGCTGAAATATCGTGCAATAGCATACCAAAGCGGGTATCGGGCTTATCGTTACCATACAGGCGCATGGCATCGGCATAACTTATGCGAGGGAAAACAGGCAGGTCAATATTCCTTACTTTTTTGAAAACATATTTTACCATGCCTTCAAACATTTGCAAAATATCTTCCTGTTCCACAAATGCCATTTCGCAGTCTACTTGTGTGAACTCAGGTTGGCGGTCAGCACGTAAATCTTCATCGCGGAAGCAACGTACTATCTGATAATAACGGTCGAAACCTGCTACCATTAGTATTTGCTTGAAAGTTTGTGGCGATTGCGGCAGAGCGTAAAACTCACCCTTATTTACGCGCGATGGAACGATAAAATCCCTTGCTCCTTCGGGCGTGCTCTTTATTAAAAAAGGTGTTTCAACATCTGCAAAACCTTGTCCATCTAAGTACTCACGGACTGCTTTAGAAACCTTATGACGGTTAAGCAAATTGTTTTTTATTGCCTCTCTTCTTAAATCAAGGTAACGGTATTTCATACGCAATTCCTCTCCACCATCGGTTTCATTTTCCATAGTGAATGGAGGAGTTTTAGAAGCATTCAACACTTCAAGCGATGACACAATTATCTCAATTTCACCTGTAGGTATCTTCGTATTCTTGCTGCTTCTTTCAACTACTTTTCCTGTTGCACGAATCACAAATTCTCTGCCCAGTGTCCTTGCCTTAGCGCAAAGATCTTTATCGGTGTTCTCATTAAATGCAAGTTGGGTAAGTCCATAGCGGTCACGCAAGTCGACAAATGTCATTCCGCCCATATCGCGCGAACGGTGCACCCATCCGCTAAGGGTTATTTCCTGGTTTACATTTTTAATGGTTAGCTCTCCGCAAGTATGTGTTCGTAACATAGTATTTTCTTAGGTGTGCGAAATTAAGAATAAAATGTCCATATTTTATGCAATTTAAAGCAATAGCTTTGGGTTAACTACATTTGTTATTGTGATTTTGTATCAAATGCGACAAAACTTCTATTTCAGAGCATTAGCTATTTCAATTTTATTGCTGCTTCCTTTCCTTTCAATAGGACAAAGCACCAATACTTCACAATTGGTTTTTGAACAGCCTTACCAATTGCAACGTGCCGATATAAACTCTGTTACTGTCATTTTTAAAGATAGCCACCATTTTATGTGGTTTGGCACTGAAAATGGATTATACAGGTATGATGGAGTAAGTTTAAAGTACTTTGGACATATAAGAGGCGATTCGGCATCGCTACCACATAACAATGTATTGGGAATTGCAGAAGACAAGGATAACAAACTATGGGTTGCTACAATTACCGGAATTGCACAAATTGACCTTACAACATTAAAGTGCAGAACCTTTAGGGCTATTGAAAAGAAATCGGGTGAAGGAAACTATACCAACAAAATTTGTGTAGATGAAGATGGTAATATCTGGGTTGGTAATAGCTCTGGTATTTTTTTGTTTGATAAAAAACTTCAATCATTCAATTGTGTATGGAGCAACAAAGTACCAGAGTATATGTTATCGAATTACGTTACTAGTCTCGTAAGTGTTGATAAGCATTTACTGGCTGCTTCTACATTTCACGATCTTATCCTTTTCAATAAAGATGACCACTCATTCAAAAGAGTTCCTGTATTTGTATCTATGCCTCCCAAAGACAGCACTATTACTTCATTGCTAATAGATTCTAAACGGAAATTGTGGGTAGGAACCTGGGGTGGAGGTATATATAGCTATGACCTGATTAAAAATAAATTATCGCATATAGATTGCTTACAGTCTATAAGTGAGCTACCTTCTTTTTGGATCACTTCCCTTAATGAAACGAAGCTCAGCAAACAGAGATTTATCTGGGCAACTTCCAGTATTGGGCTGGTTAAATGTTTTCTGGATAACGACGATAATATTTCAAGTTGTGAATACATCTGTCATAACAAGAACGTTGACTATTCTATAATTTCAGGAAAAATTGAATGCACCTATTTAGATAGTGACCTGGCATTGTGGTGTGGCGGGGTCAATGGAGTTTGCAAATGTTTCCCTTTTCAAAATAACCTGAAACTCTTTCCATCACTCCCGGGTCTAATTCTCGATATTCAACCAATTAAGATCGGGAATGAAAATTCCTATTTCATCAATTCCTGGAATTCTATAACAGGGCAAGGGTTTTTGTTTACTGATACTTTAGGGAACATTTCACACACTGACATTGATCCTCGCTTTACCGATCCTGATGATAAAAGAAATATATCGGGTATTGCTAAAGACAAGTATAACAGGTTCTGGTTCTCTTCTATGGCAGGTGTATCGGTACTGAATGACAAATTTGATGTAGTAAAGCAATGGAATAAAAACACAGGAGGTGATAATAACCTTACATATTACCGCACCTACGGCATAACAATGTATAGAGATACTGCCTGGGTTATATGCTACCATAGGGGCATTGACCTATTTGATATGTCGTTTAAAAAACTGCATCATTACTCAGGTAACGACGGTAGTGGGCTTATAGATAATTATATATTTTCCTTTTTTACCGATTCGAAAGGAAACTTATGGATATGCGGCGATAACTATTTATATCGTTACTTGCCTGCAACTGGCAAATTCAAACCATATAATTTATGTGAAGGAACAAATGGATGCAGGCCAAGAGATATGGTAGAAGCAAAGAATGGCAATTTGATGATTGCTTCTGAAACGGGGTTAATACAATTTAACCCGGTTACTGAAAAATACTCTATCATACATTCCAGCCTGTTAGATAAAGAACAGAATATACCGGCTGTAGCTATTGACAGGCACAATGACATTTGGTTTTTGACTGATAAACATTTGGTCCATTATATGCCCGGTGAGAACCGCTTTATATTATTTGGGAAAGAAGATGGACTTGATATCTCCATGGGCCTTGAAGAGTTACGAACTTTTAATGGAACAGATTTCTACTTATGCCAGGATCATAGAATAATTAAATTTAATTGTGATAGTTTGAATCAGCCTGGTTTGCCGCCATACCTAACTATAAATATGCAGGTAAATGATAGTAATTTATATTCACCTGAAAGTACAGATTGGGTTCTGCCCTATAATAAGAACAGGATACAATTTGAGTTTACCGGGATATCCTATATAAAAGCTTATCAGACTCAATATTACTATCAGTTATCTGATGTTGACAAGCAATGGAACATTACCTATAGAAACGCTGTTTCGTATGCCAGTCTTGCACCGGGGCATTACAGCTTTAAAGTAAAGGCAATGAATTATGCCGGTATGTGGAGCGATGAAAAAACAATTTTGTTCACCATAAACCCACCCTATTGGCAAACAGCCTGGTTCCGCATACTATCGGCTATTATTGTATTTTCTATACTGTTCTTTATTATCAGGTACGTTTCGCAACGTAACCTAAAAGAAAGAATATTAAGACTTGAAAAGGAAACAGCTGTAGAAAAAGAAAGGTCGCGCATTGCACAAGACATGCACGATGATCTTGGCAGTGGGCTAACTAAAATTGCGATTTTAAGTGAAGTAGTTAAAAAGCAAATAAAGGAACCCGAAAAAGCATCCGAGCAACTTGATCGCATATCAGATTCTTCGAGAACACTGGTAGATAACCTACAGGATATTGTATGGATGCTTAATACAAAGCATGATAGGTTGGATAGCCTTGGCATATATATAAGAGAATACGCTACAAAGTATTTTGAGCAATCAAATACACTTATTTCCTTTGAATATCCTAACCATGTCGATTCAGTTAAAATAAACGATGAGCAAAGAAGGAATTTGTTTATGGCAATTAAAGAAGCATTGAATAACATTGCCAAGCATGCAATGGCTAGTTCGGTTAAGTTATCGTTTGCACTTGATAAGAACACTGTGTGCTTTATAGTTTCTGATAATGGTAAGGGATTTAATGTGGATGAAACACGAAAATTCTCAAATGGAGTTAAGAATATGCAAAGCAGGATGAAGCAAGCAGGCGGAGCATGCACTATAGTTTCAAAACCTGGCACCGGAACAACAATAACCCTTTCCGTAAAAGTATAACATCACATTATTTAGCTATTGTAAAAGGAAGAACCAATACATAGTTTTGCAGCCGTAATGATAAAAGTAGCCATAGTAGAAGACATAAAGGATATCCGTGAAGGATTGCAATTACTGATAAACAGTAGTGATGGTTTTTCATGCGTTGAAACCTATTCAAGTGTTGAAGATGCTTTAGTAGGATTACCCAAGGTATTGCCAGATGTTGTACTAATGGATATTCATCTTCCCGGCTTAAGTGGGATAGAAGCGGTAAAAAGGCTTAAGCCTCAGTTGCGTTCAATACAGTTTATAATGAGTACTGTGTATGAAGATGATGAGAACATTTTTGAATCGCTGAAAGCAGGCGCCACCGGTTATCTTTTAAAGAAAACATCACCGGCTAAAATTCTGGAAGCAATAACTGAAGTTTATAATGGTGGATCTCCTATCAGCGCTGAAATTGCGCGTAAAGTAATTGGTAGTTTTCAGAAACAAAATCCTGTAGACGCGGCTGAGGAACTCACACCCAAGGAAAAGGAAATTCTAAAAGCCCTATCAAAAGGTCTTCGATATAAGGAAATAGCCAACGAAATGCAGATTAGTATGGACACCGTTCGTACCCACGTTAGGCATATTTACGAAAAACTACAGGTGCAAAGCCGGATGGACGCGGTTAACAAGGTTTACGGAACCAAGCACTAATTACTATTTAATTACTCCTAGTTCTTTCCCAACTTTTGTAAAAGCGGCAATCGCTTTATCCAAATGCTGCTTACTGTGTGCGGCTGATAATTGCACCCGAATACGGGCCTGTCCTTTTGCTACCACCGGGTAAAAGAAACCAATTACATAAATACCTTCTTGTAATAATTTGTCTGCCATGTTTTGCGCTAACTTGGCATCATAAAGCATAACCGGTACAATTGGGTGTATACCAGGTTTAATATCGAAACCTGCCTTGGTCATTCCTTCACGGAAATAGAGTGCATTATTCATTACCTTATCGCGTAACTCGGTTGTTTTGTTTAACAGATCGAATACTGCAATAGCAGCTCCGGTAATAACTGGTGCCAATGAATTTGAAAATAAATAAGGCCGTGAACGCTGGCGAAGCATATCAATAATTTCTTTTTTGCCGCTTACATAACCGCCCATGGCACCACCTAAAGCTTTACCAAGTGTGCCGGTAAGTATATCAATCTTGCCCATTACATTATTATACTCGTGGGTACCACGGCCAGTATTTCCAACAAAACCGATAGAGTGGCTATCGTCAACCATAATAAGGGCATTATATTTTTCTGCTAGTACAACTATCTGATCCAACTTTGCAATAAAGCCATCCATTGAGAATACCCCATCGGTAATAATTATTTTGAAACGGTCCGCCTTGGCTGCTTGTAATTGCGCTTCCAGATCAGCCATATCTGAGTTCTTATAGCGGTAACGTTTTGCTTTGCACAAGCGCACGCCATCAATAATAGATGCATGGTTTAATTCATCAGATATAAGTGCATCTTGCTCAGTAAAAAGCGGTTCAAATACACCACCATTTGCATCAAAACAAGCTGCATATAATATCGTATCATCCGTATGAAGGAATTTAGATATCTTCTCTTCCAAAGTTTTATGAATATCCTGTGTGCCGCATATAAAACGTACCGATGACATTCCATAACCATGGGTATCTAATGCTTTTTTAGCCGCTGCAACCACATCAGGGTGCGATGATAATCCCAAGTAATTATTAGCACAGAAGTTAATAACCTCTTTTCCCCCCTGCACTTTAATATCTGCGCCTTGCGGAGATATGATAATACGTTCACGTTTATACAGGCCCGCTTCGTCAATGGCCTTTAATTCATTTTGTAAATGGGTATGGAATGATTCGTTGTACATAATGTTTAATTATAATATGGCAAAAGTAAAAAAAGAGAAAGGCAATTTACAATTGAAAACTAAAAAACCAAAAATGAAGGTTAATTATATCATTCGCAGGACATAGACTATTCTATCGTTATATATTACTTTTGTGCCGTATTCTATAAACATAACCCCAACATGAAAATGAATTTATTCTCCTTCTCACAATACCAAGACATGAAAAAGATTGCAATATTATTACTTGCCTGCCTATCGATGAGCTGCGCGAATTCACAAAAAAAGGTGGCGAATAAAAAGATTGCCGGATTATGGGAAGGTAAAATAAATGCAGGTGCACCATTGCGTATTGTTTTTCACTTTGACCCACAAGCCGATAGCAGCTACGCAGGTATAATGGATAGCCCTGATCAAAACGTAAAAGGTATCCATTGTGATAGCGTGAAGATTACTGGAGATAGCGTTTCTGTAAAAGTTCTAGTGATAAGTGGTGGCTTCACTGGGCATATTATAAATGATACAACTATTATAGGTAATTGGACTCAAAGAGGAATGCAGATTGCATTAACGCTCAAAAAAGAAAAAGCGGTTTCCATACTAAATCGCCCACAAACACCTCAGCGACCATTTTCATATAACTCTCAGGATGTAGAATACGACAATGAAGATAAAACCGTTCACTTTGGCGCAACTTTGACTTGGCCAAAAGGTGAAGGACCTTTCCCAACTGCAATTATGATAACAGGAAGCGGGCAACAAGACAGGGACGAAACTATTTTTGGTCATAAGCCATTTGCTGTAATTGCAGATTACCTTACCAAAAAAGGATATGCTGTATTGCGCATAGATGATCGTGGTATGGGTAAAACCACAGGCGATGTAAAGAATGCTACCAGTGTCGATTTTGCTAAGGACATTGAAACAGCCTTAGCATATTTAAAAACCAGGAAAGAAGTAGATAAAAAAAGAATAGGTATGATTGGCCATAGCGAAGGTGGCCTTATTGCTTCTCTTGTAGCTTCACGAAATACGGATATCAATTTTATAATTATGCTTGCAGGGCCCGGAGTTAAAGGTTCAGAGTTAATGCTGGCACAGGCAAAAGCAGCGCTAGAATCAGTTGGGATATCGACTCATGCAGCAGATGTTTATGGGCTTATCTATAAAAAAATTACAGATGATGTGATTACAGAAAAAGACACTGCCAAGCTATATGATAAGATTATGGCTGACTTCACTCAATGGAGAAAAAACCAGCCTAAAGCTTTACTGGACACATTAAACATACATGATGACGAGGATTATACTAAGAAAATTGTGCTTGCCTTTACCAGAGGATTGGAGTCGCCATGGATGAAATACTTCCTGCAAAGCGATCCTCAGCCATTAATGGAGAAGTTTACCTGCAAAGTATTGGCATTAGATGGTAGTAAGGACATTCAGGTAATATCATCACTTAATCTTGATGGTATTAATAAGGCATTAAAGAAAAGTAAGTCGCCATCATTTGAAACAAAAGAATTACCCGGCTTGAACCATTTATTCCAACATTGTAAGACCTGTACGGTAGCAGAATATGGCCAGCTGGAAGAAACCTTTTCACCCGAAGCTTTGGATATAATGGGCAAGTGGCTGGACCAAAACGTGAAGTAAAATAAATACTATTTCTTTTTTTTCTTCTTTGGTTTCGGTATTTTACCAATCCGTGGGTCGCCATGCAAAACCATGTCACAGGCTTTAATAACTAAAGGCTCAAAGTTCTCATCGTCGGCTTGCAGCATTTGCCAGCCTGTTTCACCGTTGCCATTATTAAGCACTGACACCGAACATAACGAAGGCAAATCCTTTTTCAAACTCTTATGATGTTCATGGCCGGTTGCTATCCATACCCCATTCACTTCCGGGTGGGTTTTCCTATCGCGCAAAATAAATACAATCTTTTCGCCCACATAAACGGCATGGCAACCAAACATTGGGTTAAGCCTTGGCTCAAGCGGCATTAGGTAGTCTACTACAAAAAAGAATGGTATGTTTTTAGAGCGGGGCATTACTTCTTCAAAGCCTTCTTTGGCAACTTCGCTTTAATCAGTTCATACGAATGCTTAATAAGCCCTTCCAATTCTTTGCGCTTAACTGCACTTACATCATTTAAGGTAACCCATTTAGCACGTGCCAGGTATTTGGCCGGCATAAAACCTTCACGTATAGAAAGCTCATCAAATACTTCTTCACCTGCTTTAAATGTAATTCGATATTCGCCCTCTAGCGGTACAACACAAAACATTTTTTCTCCAATACAGAAGCAGAGATCAGCACCCCATTTTACATCTTCGGTAACACCGGGCAATTTTTTGCAAAAGGTTCGTATCTCTTCAATATTCAAGGCATTTATTTTTTCTCTAAGAAGAGTACTACTTTATTAAAATCGGCAGAAGCATTAATAACCTTACGGAATTGCTCATACATACTTATTGGGTAACGTAATTGATGATAGTCCTCATCAATGGTTACAGTCACCTTATTACCATCAGTCGAATAAAATGAATGGAACTCCATTGTATAATCATCAGCGGTTCCATCATGAATATTCATATTCACGGCATCGAGATTTGTTACCTTATATCCATCCGGTATTTCAAATGTCAGCACACGATGGTAACCATGAGTATGATGATCTTCTATTGGAGTATGTCGAACAGTATCACGGTAAAGCTGACTCTGCGGACCTATAAGCTCGCCTATTTTAAACAGGTACTTATTACCCGTCTTTTCGAGTACTGTGTTTGTACTAAAGTCAGCCTCTATCACAAATGGATTACGGAAAAGGTCAGTTTCGCTATAACCACTAACTTTTACATTATTTGGTTTTGAGTCTTCAAAATTTCCTTTGAAGAATTTATCTACAAAATCTTTCCTGTCCTGGTCGGCAAAGTAAGAATAGTAAGGCTGCAGATTATATGCTTCATACCCCGTGAAAGATTCTTTAAAACGGATATTAACCATATCCTGGTCAAGATCAAACTTAGTATCAGCGGTTATATTACTCATGCTTTTATTCCAGTCGGTACATGGCAAGTCTTTTACTTTTCCTACACCCGTATTATAATCGCCAACAGTAACTGCATGTATAAACAATCCTTTCTGGCAAATCCAGTCTTCAGGAACAAAACCATAGCGGGAACCTATTTCAGTAGGGGCCATGTAATTATTAGTAGTTGGAAAATAAATCAGGTACTTCTGCAAATAGGTCCATGAATCAAAATCACCATCAAATGGTTTATCAAATCTATCAGAGGTAATAACAATTTCGTGCTTGATATTGGCAGCATCGAATACCAGGTGGTACAATTTAATTACTCCCAAATCATCTGCTACGTGGTTCTTAAAAATATCAGGTAAGGAACGGTATTGATCACCATCTACATCTTCCTTTACAACAACAGAGTTTTTAATGCAACTTTCTATGTAGCGTATTTTCCCTTCATCACTTAGGCTCCTTATTTTCAAGGTATCAGCAACTTTCTCTGCCGCTTTCTTATCCTGTTTTGTTGAGCCTTTATCCAACACCTCAAAAAGCTTCTGGCAGAAATCGCTATACGTATAAAGCCTTGCATGTGCATCATTATTGATATTGTATGCAAATGCGTATTCCATGCGCATTAATGCACCATTATCTGCAGAAAATGTTTCCTTATCATAACCAGTAATATCTTTTGCTTTCATATATACATGGTGCTTCTCAGTAGCGGTAGAGTCAGTTAGCATATCAGGGAATCCATTGTAGCTCTTTGTAGCAAAGATCAAATATGGAGGAGAGTAAATATCTATTTGTTCATCCTTTATCAGTGCGTTTACTCGAATGTATTCCGTACCATACAATTTAAAAGGTTCTTTCATAGTATAGATAAATTCCACTTCGCTGCCAATTTCCAATCCATCGATAGCGAATATTTTATAATGCCCCAGGCCTTCATAGTTATCTACATCCTTTGTATTCTTCTCATCCATTATAGTTACTTTGCCATCCTTAGAAATAGAACGTGCCTTTACATCCACAAGAGAATATCCTTCGCCCATACCCATATAAATAGTGTTGTTCTCTTCTATTGCTTTATCAGAGTTCACACGAACGATAGTATGGCGGGTAATATACATACACACATCCTTATCGTCGAAAGCATATTCAAGAATACGTTTGTCTTTTATAACTACTTCACCGCGCTTGGCTTCATCGGCTGAGAGCTCATGCAACTTAGGATTAGCATCCCATGTATAATGTTTATATTCCGGATCGGGTTGTTGCGTTACTGTTACCTGTGCATGAATATTAAAGGCAAAGCAAAGACTTGCAGAAAAGAACAGGAAGAATATTTTACGAAGCATAACTGATTTATTGTTTTATTAAAGTAACAGATTCATTGTAAGCACGCGTCAATTTTTTTATCATTTTGTTCCATTCTCCAAAATCGGAAGGATTGACCATAAGCGTATTTATATAGATAGAACTTTCATTTACTATAGTATTTCCCTTCACCACATAATTTATTTTGTACCCAAATAGCGGATTCGAAAAGCTGCTATTATCAGGCATATAGGATACTTTATAGCCCTTGGGTATTTCTAGAGTATTAACATTACGGTCAATGGTCTTGTATTCAAATTCGCGCGGCGCCACTCGGTCCTGATCCATCAGGTCATTCATAAACTGTTTTTCCATTTGCATATTTATATACATCTCATTATTGT
>Ga0210388_10001648_pt1 | contig 17526 bp, 9 predicted proteins | sample IncBWC19OmetaG_FD_155485 | JGI IMG/M metagenome (GOLD analysis project Ga0210388, IMG submission 155485) | Forest soil microbial communities from Barre Woods Harvard Forest LTER site, Petersham, Massachusetts, United States - Inc-BW-C-19-O ... | reverse complement strand
GGCGTCCAGACCCTGTTCCGCGAGAGTCGCGCGCACCCGCGCCGCCGAGCCCTGCACCACGCGCAATCTGGGATCTGCAATTTCTCGCCGCAGATATTCCACAAAATCGGTATTCAGCTCGATCGCGATCACGACCCCATCGGGACGCATGCGTTTTAGAATTTCGCGGGTGAAGGTGCCGACGCCGGGGCCATACTCGACCAGGACGCGGGCACGGTTCCAGTCGACCTGGCTCATCATGTCATTCACCAGGAAGGACGAACTGGGCACGACCGAGCCCAGCATCGCCGGACTCTTGAAGAAATTGCGGGTAAATAGTGCGAGGGACGAAGATCGTGTGGCGGACTTTTTCGCGGCCTGTGCAGGCATCCGATTCCTTGGCAAGAAGCAAAACTTAATTCTAATCCTAGCCGATGCCGGGGTCTTATGGGTTATTTGAAGCGGGCACCGAAGTAGTATCGAAGTTGGTACTTTGGTCACAGCCAGAGCAGAAGAAACCGCCCCGATCACCGTTTTCCTACGGTAACTTGCCGCAAGATAGAGCGTCGTTGAGAATCGAAGCAGCGAAAGCCATTTCAGATTGCAGATTCCAGATTGCAGATTTCAACCCAGACTCTGTAATGAGATCGCCATCGACCCGCTCGATTTTGAATTCTGCAATCTGAAGTCTTCAATCTGAAATCGCTTTTACTTTTCCCGGGATCTTGAGGAGCGCGTTTTTTGAGGGTTTGGCTCAATACCTTGTTGAAGTTCGCAGCGGGGACCTACTTCGTTGTGACCTCGTTGTATTGTTTGCTGGCCTTCCTGCCCTACACCTTCTGCGCCTTCATCAAGACCCCGCCCTATGCCTGGATGCCGTGGCTGGCACATCATCAGGCGGCGCTGTACTGGGTAGCGATCGCCGCTGCGCTGGGCTCAAGCTGGCCCCAGGAATCGTGGAAAGACCGCAAGGCCCTAGTCGCATTCGGCCTTCTGGTTTTCGGCGGAGCGTATGTGACGCTGCGTCCTTTTCTGCCGACCCTGCAGAGCAATAGCGCGGCCTATGTTTGGAGCCTGGTCTCGCTGGTTCCACTGGTTGGGATCGCGTTGTGGCAGGCCGGGCGCGGGCGAAGCGAAAGAGAACTGGTCGAGAACGACGGTGCCGCTTACGGACTATCTGCCGCGTTTCTGACTGCTCTTGTGGTCAGCCTGATTTATACGGTGGGCGCGAGAATCCGCCTCTATAGCGACACCCACTCATTCCGATTTCACTGGCCCGACGTGGAAGTCGCGCTGTGGAGCCTGATCTCTCACTTCGTGGTTGCGGTCGCAGTGTTGTCGACGTTGAATCTTGTCCTCCTGATCGCGGCGAAGCGTAGCGCGCTGCGGCGAGTGCTGGTCGGGGCGCTGGTTGCCCTTGTGCTCACCCTTGTGCTGACGCGTTTTCTGGGGAACGCAATGAGCTTCGACGGATGGGCGGCATACCTCTACGCGAGCGCTTTCTCTCTTACTCTGACGCTCTGGGGATTCTGGCTGGTTCAGCCGCTTCTGACGCCAATTCTGAGGCGAAGCGGCGACGCTTCCCTGCCGGCCCAGGGAGACAAGCTTTCCTTCAGGCAGTCGATCATTGTCTGGATCGCGATGGTCGCGATCACGCTGCTGGCGCTCGGTTCGCGCTGGCTGATTGGCGGCGAGGACTGGAATGGCTTTGTCGAGGGCGCGGGAGCGTTACTTTTCTGGATTGCGATGAGCCTGTGCCTGTATCGCCTGCGCCCGACGCGGGTGAAATACTCTGCTGTCGTGATCGTGGGAACATTGCTCGCGAGCATCTTCGTATACAAGGGGCTGCAGGCGACGGAGATTTTCTGGGGCAAACCGCTGGGCTCGACCGACGACGAGATTTCCCTGAAGCTGGAACAGTACGGCGCCGACGATGCTTCGTTTCTGCTGGCGCATCACATGCTGGGAAACGGGCGGGGCGAGGCTTGCGGCGACCTGTGCCGCATCATGCGCGAGTATACGAATGTCCGTGATACCCGCACCCAGACGGAGGTCCGACTGGTGGACGATTTGTCGGCTACGCCGGGCCCACGACCGAATATTTTTGTTTTCGTCGTGGATGCGATGCGGCCGGATTATCTTGGCGCCTACAATCCGCGCGTCGACTACACGCCGAACCTCGACGCTTTTGCCCGCGACAGCGTCGTCTTCCACAACGCATACTCGCAATATGCGGGGACGTCGCTCTCGGAACCGGCGCTGTGGTCAGGCGCGATGATGCTGCACGCGCATTATCTGGAACCGTTTTCGAAAGTAAACGGGCTGGAGAAACTGGTTCGCGCCGACAAGTACCGCATGATCGTCAGCATGGACGAAGTGCTCAAAGAAATCCTGTCGCCCACCGACAACCTCGTGAAACTGGACATGGACAAGCAACTCTGGAACCAGCTGGAAATCGGCTCCACGGTGCGGCAGGCGGAAGCAGCTCTCGACGCGCAGGCGAGTTCGACGCAGCCGGTATTCTTTTATGACCAGCCGAAGAATGTTCACCAGTTCGCGCGCAACGACGTGCCTTCGCCCACTTCTCAGCACTGGCAATCACCCGCGGGAATGAATGCGCGCATCACTTATGAAGTGCACTGGGTGGACGCGCGCCTGGGAGACTTTTTCGGCTATCTCAAGCAGCTCGGAATGTACGACAACAGCATCATCATCGTGACCAGCGATCACGGCGACGCCACCGGCGAGTTCGGACGCTCGAGCCACTCGACCTCCATCTGGCCGGAAATTATGAAGGTGCCGCTGATCGTCCATGTGCCAGCAAAGATGCGCGAACATCTTGTGTACGACGATTCGCGCCTCTCGACGCTAACCGACATTACGCCGACACTTTATTACTTGTTGGGGCACCGGCCAGTCCGCAAGAATCCGGTCTATGGGCGGCCGCTGTTTGCCGAGACTCGGCAGGAACTCGACGATTATCCGAAGCAGGATGTTCTGTTGGCGTCAGATGTGCGCGCGGTGTATGGAATTCTGACCGCCGACGGGCGCTACTTGTATACGACCTACGATTCGCCGGCGCAGAGTTATCTCTTCGATCTTGCGGCGGACCCGAACGCGGAGCACAACATTCTGACCGCGCCGATCAAGCAGCGGTATGACGAAGAGATCATCGAGCATCTCCAGTTGATCGGGGACTTCTACGGGTACAAACCGGGAGTCGGATCGCTGCTGGCTTCGGGAAGTCGATAGGAAAATCCCCACTTCTCGCGCAACAAAACGCGCGAGAAATGGGGCACCCGGACTTTTTTTAGACGAATTACTTCACTCCCAGGTCGTCGTGTTCGTGGTAGTTGGGGTAGGGCGGATGCTTGATTTGGGGCAGCGGATGTTCTTTCAGCTGCTGCATGACGACTTCGATGGCTTTCTCGAGCTGTGCATCGTGGCCTGCGCGCCAAGCAGCGGGTTCGAGATCGACTTCGACATCCGGCGGGATCCCGTGATTTTCAACTTCCCACTCGCCATTCAGCCCGTAGATCGCAGCGCGCGGGGCGGTGACGCGGCCACCGTCGAGCAGTTCGGGATAGCCGCCGATGCCGACCAGTCCTCCCCAGGTTCGCTTGCCGATGAGCTGGCCGATGCCAGCCTTGCGGAAATACCAGGGCAGCGCGTCGCCGCCGGAGCCCGACATTTCATTGATGATCATCACCTTCGGGCCGTAGATGGCTTCCGATGGACTTGACCAGTCGTGGCCTTCGCGGGTCACCACCGCGCTCAGGAGCGGGCGGCGCAGGTAATCGATGATGTAGTCGGCAAGCTGGCCGCCTTCGTTGAAACGCTCGTCGATGATGGCCGCTTCTTTCCCCACTTGCGAAAAAAAGTAGCGGTTGAAGCTGGTATATCCGCCGCCCGCGGTGTTGGGCACGTGCACGTAGGCGACGCGGCCTCCGGTGGCTTGATCAACGCGCCGGCGGTTACTCTCGATCCAGTCGAGATGACGAAGCGCCTCTTCGCTGTCGACGGGAACCACGGTTACGTCGCGCGAATCTTTGCCGTCAGAGTTCGCACCAACTTTGAGTACAACCTGTTTGCCGGCTGTCTCCTCGAAGAAGCTGTAGATATTGTCGCTGGCGTGAAGATCGCGGCCGTTCACCGCGAGGATGTAGTCTCCAACTTTGACGTTGACGCCGGGTTGGGTGAGCGGCGCCTGCAGACCGGGGTTCCAATTTTCGCCGTCGTAAACTTTAGCTACGCGGTAACGGCCGTTTTCCAGGCTGTAATCGGCGCCCAGCAATCCGCCCTTCACTTTCTTCGGCTCGGGCGCTTCACCGCCGCCGACAAACATGTGGCCGACCGTAATTTCGCCGAGACATTCCTCAAAAAGATAGGTCAGTTCGCCGCGCGAGGCGATGCCGTCCAGATACGGAGCGTATTTCCTTTTCGCCTTGTCAAGGTCGAGTCCGTGATAGTGCGGGTCATAAAAGAAGTCGCGCTCGATGCGCCAGGTTTCGTTGTAGATCTGCTTCCACATGGCACGAGGCTCGACGTAGACTTCCCATCCGTCGAGCTTGAGTGGGCCGAGGCCGGGCTTGGATGGGCCGCCTCCAGCGCCGTCATCGGCGGAAGCTGTCGCCCAGGAATCGCCCTTGTGGTAGAGGATTTTTTCGCCGTCAAACGAAACAGTGAAATCATTGACATCGTCGAGTAGCTTGTCGACTTTACGTTTGCTCAGGTCGAATTTTTGGATGGTCTGGCTCAACGGCTGATCGTCTTCGGTTATGACCTGCGGACCTTCGGAAAGAAAAATAATCCCCGATTTGCCTGGAAGCAGATTTTGATAGTTCTTGGCGGGAATGGGCAGCGAGAGAATACGCTGGCCGATACCGTCGATGTCGACTTTAACGACGACGGGTTCGTCTTTCTTGTCCTTATCTTTATCTTTGTCTTTGTCGTCCTTGGTTTTGTCTTTGTCGCCGGCAGATTTGGCGTCCGCTTTGCCCTTGTCCTTTTCTTTGGCCTGATCCTTTTCTTTTTCCTTGTCCTTGGATTTGTCGTCGGCTTTCTTCTCGTCCTTGGTCTTCTCTTCGTCACTCTCGGGTGCCAGCGGCGATTTCTCGTCCTTGCTGAGTACCGCGAGGTAGACGCTGCGCGAGACGCGGTGCTCCTGGCTCGTCATGTCCAGGCCCGCGGTCGAGAGCGCGACGTCGGTTGAGGCGGTGAAGTAAAGATATTTTCCATTCTTATCCCATGCGGGAGAGAGCGCATCGCTCATGCCGTCGGTGACCTGGAACGCCTTGTTCTGCTCGACGGAATAAACGAAGACGGCGTGCTGGCCGCTGGCCAGCTGGCGCGTGTAGGCGATCCATTTATTGTCGGGCGACCAGGTCTGGTTGAGTTGCGTGGCTCCGAAGCCGCCGAAATAGTCGGTGTCTACAAGCTTGGGCGCCGGGTTATCCAGATCGATGTACCAAAGCTGAAGACGCTTGTCGCTGTAAGCAATCTTCTTACTGTCGGGCGACCAGGTCGGCGTATAGAAGAACGACGGCGGATTGCCGAGACTGATGTGGCGGGCCGGCCCAAGCCCGTTTTGGTCGCGGATCGCGAGGTCATACTCTCCGGACTCGTCGGAGAAATATGCGATTGATTTGCCGTCGGGCGACCACGCCGGATCGCGATCGGCAACGGCGGGACTGTGCGTGATGTTGCGAACGTCGCCCTTATCGGTGGGAACGGTGAAGATTTCTCCCCAGACTTCAAACACGGCGCGCGCGCCGGTGGGAGAAATGCTGTAGTTCTGAATGCGCTTGGGATCGACCTTAGCGAAGTGCGGACGCACGGCATCAATGTCGCCGGTCACGTGAATGCTGACGTTCTTCGCCTGGTGAGTCGCGAGATCGTAGAGTTTGATCGCGCCGAACTGCTCAATGACGATCGCGTCCGGTCCGGCGGATGCGCCTTTGAAGTCGAGGCCATCGCTATGCAGCGCTTCGGACACCTGTTTCGTCTTCGTGTCATAAGCAAAGAGGCTGACCGGGCCGTTGCGGTCCGATAAGAAATACACGGTATCGCCCACCCACATTGGATTGTCGTCGCTGGAATTCTCGCGCGGAACCTTCACTACGCTCGAATCCTTGAGATCCAGAATCCAGATGGGTGTAGTCTGCCCGCCGTGGTAGCGCTTCCAGGCCGCCTGCCACCTGGGATGCGGGACGTAGGCGACGTGCGTGCCGTCGGGTGAGAAGCTGGAGTCTTCGGCGATCGGGATGGGAAGTTGTGTGGGAAATCCACCTTCAACCGGGACGGTGTAGAGCTGGTCCTCGAAGTGCATGAAGCTGTTGCCCCAGGAGTTGAAAAGAATTTTTTTACCGTCAGGAGTCCAGCCGGCCACATACTCGTCGGCGGGATGGTAGGTCAAACGGCGGGGTTCGCCGCCGCTGGCGGGGATCACGTATACATCGCGGTTGCCGTCGTATTCGCCGGTGAAGGCGATCAGGGAGCCGTCAGGCGAAAAGTGGGCGAGGCCTTCGAAGCCGATATCGGAGGTGAGGCGATGCGCGTCGCCGCCATCACGACTGACGGCCCAGAGATCGCCGGCGTAGTTGAACACAATTTGTGTCTTGCTTAGGGTAGGAAACCTGAGAAGCAACGGAGGGTTGGACTGGGCGGCGGACTGCAGCAGTGCCACGAAGAAGAAGACGACGAGTTTGCGCATGTAGGCTCCGAAAGGACTATGGGCGAACGGGAATCTTAGAGCGAGGCGTGGATTGCGGTCAACTGCGCGGCTTGCCTTTTCCTGGCAGGTCGGCGGGATTGTCGTGGATTCGTTCGCGGAAGTTTCCACGCATTCCCGCGGCGAGTTTGACGCTGGACTCGCCAAACTTGTCACGCAGACGGTCGGCGGCGGCCAGCGCGTCTTTCCAGCGCTGCTGGCGGTTATCCTCGAGCAGGCTAATTTGATCGGGCTGCTGCGTGAACGAGGACGCCTGCACGCCCAATAACCGCACCTGTTCTCCTTTCTTCCAATTCTTGCGGAAGAGGGCGCGGATCTGCTCGAAGATTTCGGTATCGAGTTGAGTGGGGCTGGGCGGAGTGTGAGCGCGAGTAATGGTAGTGAAATCCTTGTAGCGCAGTTTGAGCTGAATGGTACGCGCGTAGAAGTGAGACTCGCGCAGGCGTCGTCCGACCATTTCCGAGAGGCGCATCAGTGTCGCTTCGAGCTGGCTGGCGTCGGCGGTGTCTTCGTTGTAGGTGTGCTCGTGGCTGATGGACTTGGCGTCGAGATCGGCGCCGACTTCGTTGTCGAACCACCCGCCGGCGTCTTTACCGAGGGCTTTCCCGGCCAGGGCGAGACCCCATTTTCCGAACCTGCCCTCGAGTTCAGATTCTTCGAGCTTGGCGAGGTCTCCGACTTTCTTGATTCCGAGCGCGTGCAGGTGACTCTCCATCACTTTGCCGACGCCGGGGATCTCGCGCACGTCGAGCGGAGCCAGGAATTTTGCCTCCTCGCCGGGAACGATCCAGAGCACGCCGTTGGGCTTCGCCTGCGCCGAGGAAACTTTCGCGATCAGCCGCGAAGTCCCGATACCAACTGAACAGTTTAGTCCGGTGTCGGCCTTCATGCGAAGGTGCAACGCATGCGCCGCCTTCAACGAAGGCCCATGCAGGCGGTCGGTTCCAGTCATATCGAGATAAGCCTCGTCGATTGACGCCATCTCGACTTTCGGTGTGAATGCGCCGAGAACTTTATAGACTTTTCCCGAACACTCGCGGTAGCGCTCGGGATGTCCGTTAACGAAGATCGCATGCGGGCAATGCTTGGCCGCAGTGCGCAGCGGCATGGCTGAATGGACGCCGAACTTGCGGGCTTCATACGACGCAGCCGAGACTACACCGCGCTCATCGCGCTGTCCTCCGACCACCACTGCCTTGCCCTTCAGCGATGGATCGAAGAGCTCCTCCACGGACACGAAAAAGGCGTCCATATCGACGTGGAAGATGGTGCGGGTGAAGGCGGGCTGTTCGGCGTCAGCCATGCTGGAAGAATTTTAGCAGCCGCCTGCCGTTTGGAACGATGAGAAACAGGAGACAGAAAGGCGAAGATCCAACTCGGCGAGGCAATCGTATCGAATCTCGAGGGCTGCTGATACGCTGGATCCGTCAAAGCGATAGTTTGCAAAATGTCGCCGGAGCGCTCGTTGACGGTTCTGAGTCATACCCGGGACAGCACCATGCTGGCGACGTAGCAGGCCAACGCAATGCTGACTCCGGTGAGAGGCGCACGGAAAAAATAAATCCTGCAGAGCAGAACATAGCCAGCCAGCATTGCCAACCCGACAACCAGCAGGAACGGTGACCGAAAGAGAAGTTGGCTGTGAGCCAGCGCCAGGAAACCGAAAACCAAGCCGAAAAAAATAAGCCCCATGCTGTGGCTGGCGTTGAAGCCTACCCAGCAGCGCCACATGGTTGTTTCTTTCGTGATGACCGGTGAAGTCTGGCTCATGCTGATTTCGAGCGCGGCGTCGCGGGGCGTGAGTTGTGGTCCCCAGAACGTGTAGGCCAGGTGGGCCGCTCCGAGCATAAACATAATGCTCGCGCTAACAACCATGAGAATTCTTGCCAAGATGCTCCCCCCAGATTCGCGGATCTTCCGTCTTGACGTCCGTACCAGCGGGTTACTATCCGAATGCAGTAATATAAACCGTCCGAGCGCTGCGAGGGCCGTGGATAGGGCAGCTCGCCGCTTCACTCTTCCCCTTCATCTCTTAAGGAAAAGCCAATGTATCCGAGTCCCGTCACCGACCTCAAGACGTTTGTGCCTGCGAAGGACGCCGAAGTCTCCAAGAAGTTCTATACCGATCTTGGATTCACCATCAATTGGAGCAACGACCAGATTGCGGAGCTGCAGATCGGTTCGTTCCGGTTCCTCCTGCAGACCTTCTACGTCGCCGAGCATGCGGGCAATTTCATGATGAGCCTGAGCGTCGAGGATGCGGATGCCTGGTGGGAGCACATTCAGCGGCAGGAGTTCGCGAAGAAGTATCCCGGGATCATGTGCAAGGCCCCGGCGATGCAGCCGTGGGGAATTCGAGTGCTCTACCTGAGTGATCCGACGGGAGTTCTGTGGCACATCACGGATATGCGGAAGGCGTGAGTTTATGCAGCTGAACTGGGGCGCTATTTCTTCGCAGTTCGCGGCTAAAGCGGCCTTCTGGAGTTGTGGTCACGGCTCGCCGCGCTGCGGTTGGCGGGACGGGCGAAGGCGCCCGTCCCCACATGCAACATCTTGATGTGCAGCGCTAGTTGATGTCGAACTGCTGCTGGTGGACTGCGGGGTCGCTTTTTACGATGATGGTGCGTTTGGTCAGTTCTTCCATCTCGTTCAGCAAGCGGCCGTTGTTGCCTTTCAGTTCCTTGGCCACGTCGGGATGCACGCGCAACATGACGTCTTCGTGCTCCAGGTGCTTGGCGATCTTGCGCATCTCCACGTAAATCTCGTTGCACACCGTGGTCACGGATTTCACATATCCCGTTGACTCGCAATACGGACAAGGCGCGCCGATGGTGCGTTCGAGCGATTGCTTGACGCGTTTGCGGGTGATTGCGACCAGGCCGAAATCGTTGAACTGCAGCGTTTTTGACGGTGCGCGGTCGTGACGGAGTTCTTCTTCGAGAGCCTGCATGACGCGCTGGCGGTTGCGGCGTTCATCCATGTCGATGAAGTCAATGATGATGATGCCGCCCAGGTCGCGAAGGCGGATCTGGCGGACGATTTCCTTGATCGCGTCGACGTTGGTCTTGACGATCGTGTCTTCCAGACGCGACGTTTTGCCGACATACTTGCCGGTGTTGATGTCGATGGCGACCAGCGCTTCGGTCTGGTTGATGACGATGTAACCTCCGCTCTTCAGCCAAACCTTCGACTTGAGAGCTTTGTCCATCTCATCTTTCAAGCCGAACTGTTCGAAGAGCGGAGCCTCTTTTGTGTAGAGCTTCACTCGCTTGACCAGCGCGGGCTGGAAGCGGTTGAAGAAACGCAGCACGCGCTCGTATTCAGGTTCGGTATCGACCCAGATCACGGAGAAATCGGAAGTAACCTGGTCGCGCAGCACGCGTTCGACGACGTTGAGATCGTGATAGATCAGCGCGGGCGGCTTCGACGCTTCCGAGCGGGTCTTGATGTCGTGCCACAAACCTTTCAGGAAGCGGATGTCGGCGCGGAGTTCCTCTTCACTGGCGCTTTGCGCAGCGGTGCGAACGATGAAGCCACCGTGCCCGTTTTCGCGCTCGCTGAGGATGATGCGTTTCAGGCGCTGGCGTTCTTCTTCGGATGCGATCTTCCGCGAGACGCCGGTGTGATTCACCGTGGGCATGTAGACGAGAAAACGTCCGGGCAGCGCGATGTGACTAGTGATGCGCGCGCCTTTCTTGCCGATCGGCTCCTTGGCAATCTGTACCAGGATTTCCTGGCCTTCCTTGAGCAGGTCGCTGATCAGGGGAACGGGAGCGGACTCGCGACGGCGGAAACGGCCTCGGCCGCCTCCACTGTTGCCGCCGCGGCGTCCACGATCGCGCGGGCCGCCTTGACGATCACGGTCGCCGGGACGCGGGCGCGGAGCGCGTTGGGTATAACCGGCGGTGGTAGCGGGAGCGCGAACTTCCACGCGGGCATCGACGGTGCCGTTGCCGCGGGCTTCGGCTTCAATCGCGGCCTCGGCTTCGGCCTGGGCCTCTTCGAGTTCCAGTTCTTCGCTGTCTTCCTCGCCCTCGGGGTGAGCGCCTTCGGCGGCGTGCACCTCACCGGACTCACTCAAACCAGATTCATTCAAGGACGATTGGTGAATCTCGGCCACGACATCGCGCGCGTCCCCGTTCAGATGGCTGGGACCGGCCTGAGTCTCTTCCTCGAACTCTTCGTAACCTTCGTCGGAGGAGGCTTCGTAGCGAACTGCGTCCGCTTCCTCCTCGTCGATGGTTTCTTCTTCCATGGTTCCGGGAGCGGCGAAGGCTGGAGCCTGCTCGTCGTGATGCGAGTGCGCCGATTGAGCGGAATAATCGGAAGCGGCCGGCGCGTGGCCCTCGTGTTCTTCAACCGACTCTTGAGCGGACGGCTGTGAAGATCCCCGCGGGAACTCGGTCATCGATTCCCGTTCGGCTTCTTCTTCAATAGCGACGATGCCTTCGCCCGGCCAACCGAGAGACGGAATCTCGTTGGCTTCGGGGATTACTTCGGGGGTTCGTTCAGGAAGCCGGAATTCCTGGTTCCATTCGGTCGTGGTCGAGGCCGACTCGGCTGGTTCCTCGTGAACGGACCGGATGTCTTCGTGTTCCTCGTGGAGCGGTTCTGCGACCGATTCACGCTCGGAGAAAATGGGCTCGTCTTCAGGGAAGGTCGCGGCCACGGGCACCGCCGGTTCGACCGGAGTTTCGTATGCGGACTCGCGAAGCGATTCGCGCACCGGTTCCGGCGCGGGCACGGGCTGCACGTTGCGGTACTTCGAAATGGACTCACCGGGCAGCAGGATCGGTGTGTATCCGGGAGGCGGACCGGAGGGCTGAGAGCGGCTGAAGTCCTGCGGGCGCTGCGCTGCGGGTTCGGATGAGCGCGAGAAACGAGGTTCGGGGCTGCGTTCCGAGGCGCCGCGGTCGTTGCGATCTGCACTTCGATCGGGGCTTCGCTCGGCACTTCTCTCCGGACTTCGCTCGGGAGTGCGCTCGGGAGTACGCTCGCGGCCATCGCCACGATTGTCGCCACGGCCGTCCCGGCGTCCGCCACGGCGGCGGCGGCGTCCGCGGAAGCTTCCACGGTCACGGCCCTGATCGACGGCATTGCCGAATTCCGGGGCCGGGGCCGACGAAACCGACGTTTGGCCTTCTACTGCTTCGGTCTCGCTAAACTCCTGGCCGGATTCCGGCAAGTCTTCCAGGCCTTCATCGGTAACTTGCACCGTGTCGGGTGAGGACTCGGCCCGGGCAGGCTGCGGACCAGATTGCGTACGAAGGTCGGGCACGCTGCGGTTGGCCGGGACAACGTCGGTCAAGTCGTCATCGTGCTCTTCCAGTTCCATGAAATCTGAAACGTAGAGGAACGCGTCGCGCTCCAGGCCGATGTCGACGAAGGCCGACTGCATGCCGGGCAGGACGCGCGTGACGCGGCCTTTGTAGATGGAGCCGGCGAGGGTGTATTCGTTTTCGCGCTCGAGGTAGATTTCCGCGAGCAGGTCGTCCTCCACCAGGCCCACTTTGGTTTCGTGAGGGGTGGAAGAGACAAACAATTCCTTATTCATGTAACACTCCGGTCCCGCTGGCTTTAAAGCCGGGCGGGAGTCACCGGGGTGGCGTCAGGCAAGGTGCGGGAGGATGAAGCGAAGAGCGTCGCGATGCTGCCCCGCATAGGGGACGGCCGGGGCCGGAGAGTTTATCTCCTAGCCGAGTCCGCTGCACAAGCTTGGGAATCTTTTGCACTTATCGCTTTAACTTCTGCCGGGGTTTGTGACCGCACTCTCAGACCCAAATTGGGTCGGGGGGCCGTTCCCTGCCCGGCTGACTGCTCAGCTTCAATCCTGCCCGGCCTTGACTGCACCTTTTATAGTGCAATCCGCCGGTGAAATACCCTCTTTACGCGAGGGCGATCGATATTTTTTGGGGCTGCGCCTCCAAGCGCAGCAACAGCTTCCCTGCCGTCTTCCCCGTTCAGAATTCCCGTAAACTGCTCATCCTACGAGAAGATCGAACTAGTTTACGAATCGGCGCATACGAACATTCATAACCATGCCCAGCGCCAGGAACATGAACAACACGGAAGACCCACCATAACTCATCAGCGGCAGGGGTATTCCGGTGACCGGCATAAAGCCAACCACCATGCCGACATTGACCAGGATATGGAAGCTAAGCACAGCCACCACACCCATCACCACAAACGTGCCAGCGCGGTCGGGCGCTGTTTGCGCGTTCTGGGTCAAACGCATCAGCACAATGAAGTATAGCAGCAGAACCCCGAGAGCGCCTACGAATCCATGTTCCTCGGAGAAAGCCGCGAAAATGAAATCCGTTTGCGGAACCGGCAGGAAAGCACCATGTGTTTGCGAGCCTTTGCCGCCCCAAAGCCCGCCTGAACCCACGGCAATCTTGGATTGCTCAACTTGGTACCCGGAGCCTTGAGGGTCGAGCTCGGGATCGATAAAGCTGGTCAACCGCTGTTTCTGATACGACTTGAGCACGTGCACGCGTGGGACAAGAAAGACCGCCCCAACGCCGACCGCGGCGAGCAGCCCGACAGTCAGGCCCTGCCTCCACTGCAGGCCGCCGAGAAAAATTCCCATGGCAGCGATTGGGAGGTAGGTAAGCGCGGTGCCCAGATCTGGCTGTTTGAGCACCATAAGCATAGGTATGCCGACGATGGCCCCGGCCTTCATAAAATCGGCCCAGGAAAGCTCGCGCTGTCGCATGTCGGCAAAATACTTGGCAACCGCGAGAATGAGGATGAGCTTGACCCACTCCGACGGCTGGAAGTGATTGCCGCCGGGCATTTTGATCCAGCGTTTTGCTCCTAAATACTTGCTGCCAAAGATGAGAACCGCCATCAAGGAAGCGACGCCGGCGATGTAGAACCAGTGAATCTGATCCAGCAGCGCCTGATAGTTCACCAGGCTGATCAGGAACATCGCACCGACGCCGGCCGCGACCCAATACAACTGCTTGACGTGCGCTCCGGCGAACTTGGTGTGGATGGTGGCGCTGTGAATCTCCATCACACCGAGTCCGCAGATCATGAGCACGAAGATCAGCAGGAGCCAGTCGAAATCGCGGTATGAGACGTAACGTGACATGGAAACCAGTTCTCGGTTCTAACTTCTCAGTTCTCGGTATTTCTGTTCTACGAGTTGTCATCCTGAGGACCGCGTTTTTTGCGGGCTGAAGGACCTGTGTACTTGCTGGCGCTTCCGACGATGCCGAGGAGTACATGGGTCCTTCGCGGCAAAGAGCGCCGCTCAGGATGACAACGGCTCTATCTATACCTAGATTTTCATTCTCTTGACTTCCGTTCTCTATGGTTTCCTTAGCGAAGCCCTGGTGCGGCCGAGGCCATGACGGGCTTCTTGCCTACATCTAAAAAGAAATGCCCAGCTTGCAGCTGGTCTTTGTCGTCACCGGAATGTGGGGCGGTCCAGACGGCGCCGATTTCGACTTGTTTACCGGGTTGCGGCTTGCCTGCCAACTTTTGCGGATTGCGGCGCTGTTTATCGACGAAGGCTTTGATCACCTGCGCGACCACGCGGGCGGTTTTGTCGCCATGTTCACCTTCTTCATAGAGTCCGCAGACGACGATCTCGGGATTTCGCCTGGGCTCGACGCCGACGAACCAGCCGTTATCCTTGTGCAGTAGTTTTTCGCTGGCGCTCATCTTCGCCTTGAGCATGTTGCTGATAGTCTGGGCGCTGCCCGTTTTGCCGGCCATGTCAACGTCTTTGATCTGAGACAACGCAGCGGTTCCCACCGGGCTGACCACCTGCGCCATGGCGTCGGTGATGATTTCCCAATTCTTCGGATCGAGAGGAACTGTGACCTCGTCCGGCACTCCCGAGGCCTGCAGCACTCCAGGTGGCAGGTCGGTCGGATTGGTGACGTGCGGACGAACCATGTGGCCTCCGCTGGCGATCGCGGCAAAGGCGCGGGCCATCTGAATAGGCGTAGCCGCGACTGCTCCCTGTCCGATGCCGACAGAAATGGTTTCGCCGGCAAACCACTTCTGCTTGAAATTCCGCAGCTTCCATTCTTCTGACGGCATTACGCCGCTGGCTTCCTGCGGTAGATCGATTCCCGTCTTTTGTCCCAAACCGAGCATGGTTGCATATTTCGCAATGCGCTCAATCCCCAGCTTTTCGGCGAGCGTGTAGAAAAAGACATCGCAGGATTGATAGACCCCCTTATAGATGTCGACGAGACCATGAGTCTGGTGCCGCGCCGAAATCCAGCACTTAAAGTAACGGCCGTAAAATTCGGCGCCGCCGTTGCAGATCACGTGCATGTCTTGCGCGATGCCTTCCTGCAATCCAGCCGTGCCCATGATGATCTTGAAGGTCGAGCCGGGCGCGAGCTGCGCCTGAATGGCCTTGTTCAGAAGGGGCTTGTCCGGATCGGTGACCAGCTTGTTCCACTGATCACGCGACACATGGACGGCAAAATCGTTGGGATCGAACGTGGGGCCGCTCACCATGGCAAGAATCTCACCGGTGCGCGGGTCCATGGCGACGATGGCACCGTTCTTGCCTTCGAGAGCCTGCTCGGCGGCAATTTGCAAGTCGATGTCAACCGTCAGCTTGAGCGGCTTGCCGGGCACGGCTTCGGTCTCGCCCAGGCGGCCTACTTCACGGCCGTGACTGTCGACCAGCGCCTGACGCGATCCGTTCTGACCCATGAGCAGCGTGTTGTACTGGCGTTCGACTCCGGAAATGCCGACCACGTCGCCCGCGCTGTACAACTCGAATTGCGGCTGGTTCAGCATGTCTTCGCTGACTTCGCCGACGTAGCCGATCAGGTGCGCCATGAATCCGTTGCGTGGATACAGGCGCCGGTGGACCATGATGGTGTCGAGTTCGGGAAGTTCGTTGCGGTGCGCATCGATGAACTGCAACTCGTCGGGAGTAATGTCCTCTTTGAGAAAAATCGGTTGGTACTGCGGCATGGACGCAAATCGCCGGATGCGCGCGCGGACTTCGTTGGGATCAATGTGCAGGCCCCGGCCAATCAGATCGGCGTCGGCCGCCAGGTCGCGAGAGGAATCGCGCAGGAGCAGGGCGGAGAAGGATGGGTAGTTGTCGACAATTGTGCGGCCGTAGCGATCGAGAATCTTGCCGCGAGGCGCAAGCACGGGCACGTTGCGAATGCGATTTTTTTCCGCAGCTAGCGAGTAGTAGTCGCTCTGCATCACCTGCAGGCGCCACAGACCGTAGGCAAGCACCAGGAAGATGGCCAGGATCAGATACTGGGCCGCCGTAAGGCGGATCGCGGAGACTTTTTCGTCGCGGCCGAACATCAGTTCAGTTCTCAGTTCTCAGTTCTCGGTTCTCAGTTGGCACGCGGTGATTTCGAGGCGACTGCCAAATGGAGGGAAAACTGTGATTCCACTGTACTTTAATTCTAAACCTAACTGCTTCGGGGCCCGAACCAAGGTAGTGACCTAAGTCACAAGCAACAGCAGCGCCAGCTCGGCTGCGAACTGAGAACTCAAAACTGCTTTTAAGTTCTCTGCTTAAATTTGTCGAGGAGGAAGAACAGGACCACACCTACGGTCGCGTTCGCCAGGCCGGCCAAGATGCCGCGGGACCAGCTCCAGCTTTGGGTCATGTTGACCATGCCGTGGGCGACGGTGAAGTAGACGGCGGAGTGCAGCAGATAAAAGCCGAGTGTCACCAGGAAGCGGGCGCCGGCGTTTTCCACGTCGAGCTTCACGCCAAGGGAAGAAGCTCCATAGCCGACGATTGTTTTGGAGATGCCGTAGATTCCAATGGGATTGTGGCCGAGCATGTCCTGAGCCAGGCCGATCACCGCTCCCGTGAACAAGCCAGAGATTGGATTGCGCCGCGCCATGGCGAAAAAGATGGTCACCAGCAGGGGCAGATCCAGATAGACGGCGAAGCGGGGAAAGCGCAGCGGGACGAAGGCCTGCGCGAACAGGGCCAGCAAGGGCACGCCAACCGTTATCGGCATGCTGAACCGGTAGACTTCAACCTGCTCCCCAGATGTGTAAGTGATGGGCACGCTAGTTGGGTGGCACCCCGTTGTCCGGCGGTTGCGCGGTAGAAGGTGCAGGGGCTGGCGTATTCGGCTCGGACATACTGGGTGCGGATTTGGTTGCGGAATCTGCCGACTTCGTCGTCGAGGCCGGCGGCAGTGATGCCTTGGGCGACTTAACTGGCTTGGCCGTCACGTCCGACGGAGTAGATTTGGTTGCATCCGGCGTCATCGCGGAAGTGCCGCCGGGAATCGCGGCGGTCTTGTGCAAGGCGGAGTCTTTAGGCTGAGAACTCAGAGCCGGAGTGCTGCCGGCGGTCGCCGGATTCTTCGTTGTCGTGGTCCCAATCGGGGGAGACTTGGGAGCGGCATTGGTTCCGGCTGGTTTGGGCGAACCGGGCGTCGAGGCTGCTCCACTTCCCGCTCCAGTTGCGGCTTTCGGATCAACGGCGGGCTTCTCGGGCACCGATGGCAAACGCTGGGCCAGAATATCGTCCGCGCGCACGTGTGCAGTGTCTTCGGCTGTTGGCTGGCGGTCCTGCCTCTCGACCAGCACCAGCACTTCTTCCAGTTTGCTGAGATCGGCTGCAGGTTTGACCCGGATGTTGAGGAACAGATCCTTACCGCTTCCTACGTTCACCACCGTGCCAACGGGCAGGCCCTTGGGAAAGATCTGGTCTCCTCCGCTGGTCAATACGGTTTCGCCGACCGGCACCTGTTCGTCGCTCATCACGCGCTCGAGTACGACCTCGCCGGTTGCGGTCCCGCGTAGAACGCCTTGCAGACGGGTCTTTTCGAGAATAGCTCCGACGC
>Ga0210388_10001647_pt1 | contig 17527 bp, 18 predicted proteins | sample IncBWC19OmetaG_FD_155485 | JGI IMG/M metagenome (GOLD analysis project Ga0210388, IMG submission 155485) | Forest soil microbial communities from Barre Woods Harvard Forest LTER site, Petersham, Massachusetts, United States - Inc-BW-C-19-O ... | reverse complement strand
CGGTGAACGTAGCTCAGCTGGTAGAGCATCGGTCTGTGGCACCGAGGGTCGCGGGTTCAAACCCCGTCGCTCACCCCAACCCTCCAGAGATGCGTGAACACTGCGTTTTTCAGCTAGGTGGGATTAATAACGTGATTTCACCTGAGGGAAACGGCGCATGAAAGAAAATAACTACAAATGGCGTGCTAATGTGAATTAGGCATCATTGAAATCTGCTCATGACTCGCTATCTGTCGAACACAGTGAGCCAGCACTTCCGCGACATAGGAGTCACCCCTCTCCGTACTAAGCATCGCGTCATACAATTGATACCCAGGCCAATTCAGCTTCAGGTATTCCTTCACAAACGCGGCGCGATCCCTGTCCATCGTGTCCACGTCAGTTATTGCCTTTCCCTCAGGCGATCCGGCAGTAATCAACCTGTGGATCTTGTATGTGCGCGAAGCATACAAGAACGTCCGAAACACATCCTTGCGATCGCGAAGAAAATATTGCGAGCCGCGGCCAACAATCACGCAGGGGCCGCCAGAAAGCGCGTGCTTTACCGCCGCCTCAGAAACAACCGCGATTCGCCGCGCGTCAAGCAGCTCCAGCCGATCGGTCGGCGGCAGTCCCCCTTCGAACGCTCCCCGAAGAAAAGACTTAAACACGCGATAAACCGCGGGATCATTTTTCCATTCCCGCTTCTCCACGGCTTGCGGCGTACTGTTGGTCACGCGCGCGATTTCCTCAGTTAGTTCGTGGTCCCACAGCTTCCAACCCAGAAGCTCGGCCAGCTTTGCAGCGATCTCCGAACCGCCGCAGCCGAACTCGCGCTCAATTGTAATCGCTTGAATCATTGCGCATATCCTTACCCGGCCGCCACACTGCCGCTCGCTCCTGGATCATTTCTTTTCAAGAAAAATGCGAGAACGAACATGAGCGTGCAGAGCGCACCCAGGATCCAAAATGTATCCATATAAGAGAGCGCGCGTGCTTGTTGATTCACTAAGCCGTAGAACCTCGCGATCGCCTGATTGTGGGCGTCTGTCGCCCGAAGTCCGGAATGTGCGATTTCGGAGCTCAGCGCATGCAACGCCGAACGAAAAGCAGGAGTGTCCGGAGTGGCATGGCCGACCAGGATTTGCTGGTGGTACTGAGATCTCCGTATGATCAGAGTAGTCACCAATGAAGTCCCAATGCTGCCGCCAATGTTGCGCATGAAATTGATTATCCCGGAGACGCTGTTGCCCTTTTCTGGAGGGACTCCGATATAACCTGCGGCGGTGATCGGAACGAAAAGAAATCCGACTCCCACTACTTGCGTGACGCGCAGCCACATTGCAAAACGGAAGTTGATGAACAAATCGATCTGGTGAGCCGAATAGAATAGCCCGACGGCCAGACATAGCCATCCCAGAGCAATCAGGTATCTGGCCTGAATCTTCGACGTGAGCCGGCCAGTGATGGGCATCATCACCAATAAAACAACTCCTCCCCCGGATAAAACGAGACCTGCAAGTCCGGCCGTGTAACCCATCAGCGTTTGCAGAAATTCGGGAATCAAGACCAAAGTGCTGAAAAGCATGAACCCCATCATGAACATCATCAGGTTCGCCGCGGCGAAGTTAAAGCTCTTGAACATGCGGACGTCCACGATCGGATCTTTGCGGAACCATTCCCAGATAACCAGCGTGATCAAGCAAACTGCCGCGGTTATCGCGAGGGTGGTGATGAAATGCGAGCCCAACCAGTCGTCTTCCTGCCCCTTATCCAGAAGCACCTGCAGCGATCCGACCCCGAGCGCCAACATGGAAATTCCCATGTAGTCCACGCGGATGCCCCCGCGTTTAATTCGACGGAGGAACGGTGGATCTTCAACGAATGTGTAGGTTAAATAGAGAGCCAGGAGAACCGGAGGCAGGGTGATGAAAAAGATCCAGCGCCAGGAATAGCTGTCTGTAATCCAGCCTCCCAGCATCGGCCCGACTGTCGGGGCGAGTACCGCAGAGATGCCGTAGAGAGCAAACGCGACGCCGCGCTTCTCTGGAGGAAAGGAATCGTTGAGAATCGCTTGCGCCATCGGTTGCAAGCCGCCGCCGCCGACACCTTGCAGAGCGCGAAAGACCAGCAAAATAGGCAGACTGGGCGCGAGCCCGCAAAGCAAGGAACTGACCGTGAAAATAAATAGGGAGAGCATGAAATACCGCTTGCGGCCGATGATTTCGGCAAGCCACCCGCTCATGGGCAGGACGATGGCGTTTGCTGCGAGGTACGACGTGAGTACCCATGTGCTGTCGTCGTAGCTGGCTCCCAATCCTCCCGCGATGTAAGGCAACGCTACGTTCGCAACGCTCGTATCCAAGACTTCAACGAATGCCGCAATCGAAACGGTGGCGCCGATCAGCCAAGGATTTACCTTAGGGCGCCAGACAACCTGCTCCAAAGGGAAGGTCGCCGCTGCGGCGCTCATCGTAAGTACACCTTAGCCTCTACGTTCATGCCGGGCCGAAGCTGATGGTCGCGATTTTCGCCCGGCTCGAGAACAATCTTCACCGGGACGCGCTGCACGATTTTTACGTAGTTGCCCGTGGCATTCTCTGGGGGCAGCAAACTAAAGAGCGGTCCGGTGGCTCCCGAGATGCTGTCAACATGTCCCTGGTAGGATCGGCCATTGGAATCGCAGGTGATCTTCACTTTCTGCCCCGGCCGCATGTCCTTGAGTTGCGTCTCTTTGAAGTTCGCGGTGATCCATATTTGATCCAGCGGAACCACCGTTAGCAGTTGTTCGCCGGGATCCACATTCAAACCCACGACTACTTTCTTGGTTACTTCACCGCTGACTGGCGCAAATATTTTGGTGTATCCGAGGTTGAGCTCGGCCTGGTCGAGTTCGGCCCTCTTCTGCCGTTCGTCAGCGACGGCTGAGAGCGCTCGAGCGCGCGTCGACGCCACCCGCTGCGGTCCGGCCTGGGCGGATTCATCTCGCGCAATTGCTTCGCTGAGCCGGCTGCGCGCCTGCAGGACATTTTGCTCAGCACTGGCCTCGTCCGCTTTCGCGGCTGCTACTGCGGCAGTGTCCGTTTGTGCTGCGGCTACTGCGTGGTCATACGTCTGTTTTGGTACTTCGTCCTGGATCAGCAGAAGGTGGTAACGCTGCACGTCGTCCTGCGCTTTTACGTTCTCCGCCTCGGCTTCTTGGATGCGTGCCCCTGCGGCAGCAACTTGTTTTTCACTGGCGGCGATTGCGGCCTTGGCGTTTTCGATGTCCGAAGAAGTGAACTTGAGTTGGCTGTTGGTGTCCACCGAGCTAATGGGCACATCAATGTTCAGGGCGCGAGCGGAAGCCTCCGCCGTTTCCAGGTTCGCCTGCGCTTTCGCCTCAGCGACTTGATAGTCTTTTGGGTCAATCTCTACGAGTGTTGCGCCTTCCTGCACATACTCGTTGTCTTCCACGTGCACCGCTTGCACGTAGCCAGAGATTCGTGCGCTCACCGGATAAAGGTGAACATCCACTTGCGCATCGTCGGTGCTCTCGAAACCCGAGAGGTAGCGCCACAGAAAAATGCCACCGACGAGAAGTACCGCGACAGCAGCAACAATAATCCAACGGTTGTAAGAACGCCTGCGCGGGTAGGCGACCGGCGGCGGCGTGGCAGGGTTTTCCGCCGCGGCATTGCGCGTTGCGGACGCTGTACTTTCCGGACTCTTGGCCGTTTCTTGGTCGGGCATTTTATTTTCCTTTCAAATACAGCGCGTAGTTCGATTCCGCGACGCCCGTTGCTCGCGCCAGGGAGATTTTTGCGACGTTATAGCTGTAAAGGCTGGCGATATACGCGTCGTTTGCATCCGCGAGGGATTCCTGCGCCTGGACCACTTCGATGCTGTCCGTTACTCCGGAGACGAAGCGATCACGCGATTGCTTCAGCGTCTCGGTAGCAAGCCGCACGGCATTCTTCTCTACCGAAACCTCTTGCGCGGTGTCTTGCAAGTCGAGGAAAGCGTCACGAACCTCCTGGTCGATTCCGGCGCGCAGATCTTCCAGTCGTTGTTTGGCGCCCGCTAGTAGGGAATCTGCGACAACGTTATCTCCGTGAACCCTGCCTCCCTGGAAAATGGGTAAGCGGAGTTCCGCGGCTGCGTCCACCGTGCCGTGGCTCGACGCAGGATTGGTGCCGATGTCTCCGTAATCCGCAACGGCCGTTAGCGTCGGGTAACGCTCTGCTGAAGCGGCTTTCTTTTGCAACTCTGCGGACCGCACCTGCTCAATTTGGCTTTTGTAGTCGGCGCGAGAGCTGTACGCCTGCCGCAAGGCCTCCTCGAGGGTCGAAGTCGTCAGCGGCTGATAAGCAACGTCCGTGCTTATATCGAACGTCTGGCCCGCCGGAAGTCCAATCCCCCGCGCCAGAACCAACTTCTGCTTAGCCAGACTATTCCGCGCAACGATCAACCTTTGTTCGCGCGCCTGAAGCTCCACGTCGGATCTCAGCACGTCAACCGCAGCCGCAAGCCCTGCTTTGTGCTGGTCGGTCGTCTGCTCCAGCACCGCTTTTGCGGTGTCGCGCTGCGCCTGAGCAGACTCGACTTGAGACTGGTCAGCAATGACCAGCAGATAATTTGACACAACCACAAGAACAATCAGTTCGCGCGCATTCTGGTAACTATATTGGGCCGATTTCACTTGTGCAGCCGAAGACCGCGCACGCTCGATCGATTCCCAGTTGAAAACGGACTGATTAAGGTACGCGCGCGTGTCGAAGACTCCAAAAGGGCCGATCACAGGCGGGTGGCCGGTGACAGTTATGCCGATCAGCGCCTTCAAATCATTTTGCCGAACGCCGATACTCGTAGTAGTAGTCAGGTTTGGCAGCAATGCGCTGAGTGCCCGCCACCTCTCGCCTCGCGCTCCGGAAGTGGCATCCGCCGAAAGAAGTCCCCCAAGGTTTTGCCGCAGACCACGAGCCACGGCGTCTTCCAGGGAAAGCGACAGCGCCGTTGAACTGGCCGTGCCCGTCGGAACTCCTCCCAGGTAGGGACTCTGCAATTGAGAATCTAAGGCACCAGTGTCCCGGGCAGCAAAGGTAGCGCCACCGTACGGCGCCGCTCCTTGGCTCGCAGCGGTCGATCCAGACTGTCCGTAAAGCGGAACTCCTGCGAACAGCCCCAGGCAGAACGCGATCAAGCTTCGGCGTAACGTCCGGTGGTCGCCGGTCAACATCTTAAAAGCTCCGAAATTCACGATTCCCTCGCCGTTCGTTGCACGGATCCAACAATGTCCGTTGCGACGAGCCGATAACACCAGAAGCCCAGAAACGAAACAATTAGACGATGGTATTGGTAATACTTTGGTAGCAGTGGACGCGACGGTCAGCACCTATACGCGCATGATCAACATGCAAAACGTGCGGCACCCCTTGCGGCAGCACCCAGCTAATCGGGCTCAAGGGTGCCGTCAGCCCTGCGAGCTTGCGAGGAAGGATCACGGCGGCGGAGGGTGGGCGCGGCGCCTGGGGGTTCAACTTGAGGATTACTTGAAAACTGCCCGAAGGCGTCTATGAAAGTACTTGGTTGGGAAAAACCCAATCACCTGAAGAACATTCTTCATCACGACTATCGTCCGGCCACGGAAACTCAGAAAATCCAACCTGGCCAGACTTCACAAATCCATAACAACCTCGCCCGCCGGCTGCGAGCACCAGACCAGAACGTTGCCGCCGGCGGGCTTTTCAAGTGGCGTTCAATTCCTAAGGAGTGTGTCTCGCAACCTGCTGCTCGCGCGTCCTGGATTCCGCTTCCGCGGCCGGCCGCCTGATAAGGTATAAGCCGTCAGATGTGAGTAAGAACGTCGTGCCCGTTTGGTAATTCGTAACCTTTTCAAGAACCTCGTTTATGTCAGGAAGCGAACTGGGTTGGAGCGGGTTCGAAATATCAACAACCTGGTAGTCTGTCTCGCTTGGATCAGATTCCACACTCGTTCGTTTAGCGACTACCAGCACATCATCGCCCAAAAACTCCGCCGCACCTTGGGAGTTCAGACCTTGAATCATGTTAAGCGTCGGAGCCCGCACCTTGTGCAAGTTCAATACCGCCTCTCCGTCGCCGTTCCGAAACCGCACCAGTACTGTATCGGTTCCAAGGGAGGACACAAAGTCGAACGATCCGGGCGCATTGACCCGCGCCGAGGCCTCTGTCTTCACACGGGCCGGGTCCGTCACATCAAGCACGGCCAGTCGGGCGCCGTGGTTCTGTTCGATATAAAGAAGCGTTCTGCCGTCCATCGTGCCGTGAAGCATCATGGCTTGGCCAGTCACCCGCGCAAGCTCAGGGAGATCCGCCGGGCCCACGACAATGATTTTGTCTGAAGAAACATGATTTCTCGGTTGTGCGTACGCAGTGACGATAAGTGCTATCACAGCCATGGGGGTCAATAGCGCGATTCGGGTGATCCGTTCCGTCTTCATCTCGTCCTCCTCAAGCTGCCGGTGCGCGTTCAAGAGTGCCGGTGCGCATCTCCGATTGATTCGGCGGCGGCAAAACCATCAGACCACGAGGGTGGAGCTGGAACAATTGGACGAAGGTATCGGCGACACCTTCGTGTTGGTTGGTCGGTGGGAGCAGCGGCGCAGCCTCTTTCACGCAACAAACCGACGGCCCGGTTGAACGCGCGATGAGATCATTTAGGGCGTTAGTCAACTCACCTGGTTGTCGCTCGAATCCGCACGCTGTAGCTTCACAAATCGATGACGACATCGCTACTCGGCTGTGAACAGCACACAAGAGGGTTGTCATCGGTCGCCTTGTCCAGCGGCTCCGGGTCGTAAACGACTGCCCCCGATACCAAACCACTCTCGCAGTTGTGACAAACGCCGGTTCGACACGCCCAACGCACCAGGACATTACACGCCTCGGCCACAACGTTCACCGATAGCAGCCGAGGCATATCGCTAGGATTCCTCCCGCACGAATCTTGCTGTCGCCGACTGGACGCTCGATCACCTAAGTAGTTTGCCGGCGAGCCAGTAATCGACACCAAACTTTCCCGAACCAGAGCAGATCAGCCAGATAAAGAAGAGCACGTAGAGGACTTCCGGAAGGTACAGGACATCGTCGAGCCAGTTGAGACGCGAAAGTCCTTTCGGCACGGTCGCAAGCGTGTTCGTCAAGATTGCGACAATCATATCGATCAATAAAGCCGCGCAGGCCGGGCTCGAGAGAAACCCCACGGCCACCAAGGATCCACAAACGAACTCGACGCCCGCTACGAAATATGCCGTCTGGCGTGGAAACGGGACTTTGGAGGCAACGAGCGTATCGTAAACGGGTTTGATGCCGCCGGCGCTAAACAATTTGTTTGCCCCGGAGATGGCAAAGAACAGTCCGATTGAAATGCGTACCAGCAGGATGGCATATTGTTCCAAATCACCGCTGCCCAGCAGCGCAAACTCGGCCAACCGTCTCCAATCCATCTGTCGTCCCTCCATCAGAGGATGCGCCGCAACGTTTTTCCAAATGATGCGGATTGACTTCTCTGGCAACCGCGTTCATCAGAAGTTGTCAGGCAACCATGCTGAGGGATAGCCTGGCAGGACTCGTCGAGCGGATACGCAACAGGGTGGGAGCTGACCCAATTGCGCCAGGCATCGAGAAACAGGCATCGGGCGATAGACTCCCACGCCTTAGGAATCCCGGTCCCTGCGCGGCGAAGTCCGCACCAATAGAAAACGTCACCAGATTATTTACAAGCCGGCCCATTTTCCACGGCGGTTAGCACGTTCGCGGCAGCCGTGAGGGTGCGGCTGAAGCAGTTGCCGAACGAGTCATTGGAGATGTAGGTTTGCTTGCTGCTCATATTGGAATTTGGCCCTAGCTCGAAGCCGTTCGGCGTGGCAATGAAAAGCGCAAGGTCCGTGGGCGTGACTTCATTCGATACGCTGCTTTTGAAAATCGGGAAACCTTCGAGCGTATCAGTTTCCTCTCGTTGAAATTTCTGATCGATAGAACTCTGTTGAGTGATATTGCCGTCGCTGAGAAGTTCCTCGTCGAAGCTCGCCGTGATGGGGTAGGAAAAATCCGTCTCTTTGGTGGTAAAGAGCGGCCCCTCCGAAGTGGTGGTCTTGGCATGCGTGGTCGAAGTCTGCACGATGCTCTGGATGAGGGCGGTAGCGGTGCTGGTAACATTGGAAACGCTGTTGAAGTTGAGCTGCTGCTCAACTTTTGTCTGCACGCGGCCGTGCGAGGTATTCACGAATCCGCTGATGGTGAAGCTGTCGGTATTCGCGACCGTGACTGTGCCGCCACCCAGACCGCTCGAATCAAGAGTGACGGTGTTTGTTACAGAGGGGTTGGGCGGGGTCAACGTGTCTTCGGTCAGTGCTCCGGTCACTTCTTTCGACCCGTGGTCCTCATAGACCAGCAATTGCGCGGTCATGCTAAAAAACTCGAACGCGTTGAAGACACTCACTCCGACGGTGTGCGGCAGTCCGTCGTTCAAAGTACCCGCAAACGGTGTGAGGTCCACTCGGTACGGAACAAAATTCAGAGTCTGAACGCCAGGAATGGGCACCCACAGACCTGGATCTATGCCCCCGGTGTAAATCCATGGGTAAACAGGTGCGGCGCCGGCGGCTTTGCCGTCAACGCTGATCTCGACTTCGCGAAATGCAGTGTTTCCGCAATCTCCCAGCTGGGGCGCGACGTTGTTCGGAAGGCAGAAAAACCACTGCTCTTCTTCGTTCTGGCTCTGCGCGACCACGTCGAGATAGGCCGCTTCGGTGTTTTTCGGAAGTGTAAAGCTCTGGATCACTCCTGGATTTGAAGAATTGAGCTGGAAAGAGCTGTTGCCGTTGCTTTGCACCGGAAGCACAGCATCGGCTGTGCGCGGGGCCGGATTGAAAAAGTCCGCCTGATAAAACTCGAGCTTGAATGTGCCGAAGATGATCGAGTTCAAGCCGTCGGCACCTACGATATTTCCGAGGCTTGCGTAACCAGTTTGTGCCGTCTTGAACAGCGAGCTGTAATCAGTAACGTCGCGCTCCACGTGCCATGTGTCGGTCTGCGACTGCAACGGCTCAGCGGTGGTTCCGAAGTAAATGTTGACTCCGGCGAAGAAGACTTGTCCCGTGCGGTCGAATTGCACGCCCGGCTGGATGGAGAAATCCCCAGTGAAGATGACCTTGGACCAAGGGCCCTGGCAACTCGAAGGTGGCGTGAAGTCGAAGTCTTTGTTGTTGAAGTCGTCGAAAGCCTGATCAGTCAGGAGCGTAACTTCGCAATGTCTTGTGTTCGGGCGTTGTATTGCCGGGTCGGCAGTTGCTACAAGCGATGAGCCGACACTCAAATTATTCGATTGAGCCGAACACAATGGCGAAACTGCAAGACCCAAGGCCAGTAGGCCGGCGGCGAATGTGATTGTTTTAAACCGCGCGAGGCACGTGTACATAGAATGAACCTCCTTTGGGGTAATAGCGGCGCAGAGCATAACACAGCGATGCGATTTCTAGAGTCAGGGTTTTGGTTGAGGAAGGAACGCTTCAGGTACGGCCGGCGTTGCAGCTAGACGCCGCCAGTGCTTGCAGCGCTCGTTGCACGATTCGAAGGGCCGACTGAAAAAAGCGTCTCTGTTCTAGATAATAATGCTGCGAAGCGCTCGCGGCGGTGTCGTCGGCGAATTCGCGCGCCTCGAGCTTACGTGTCCATCCGTTCGACCCACTTAGCGCGGAATGCGGGAGCTACGAATGGATCCGCAAAGTACTGCGTTTCCCGCCAAACCTTGTCGCCCTTGAACTCCATGATGCTCACCGTGTAGGAAGGCTTGCCGTCATACGTCAGGATGAATTCAGTGACCCAAAGCTCGCCGCTGCCAACGATTCGTCGTATGGAAAACCGCTTGTTGCTCGGCTGGCTGGCGCGCTGGCCTTGTATGTTGCTGCGACCGCGCGTTAGCTCGCCTGACTGCGGATATTCCAGCACCGCGTCGTCGAGATAGATGCGGTGCTCCGTTTCAAAGTCGTTGGCATCGGACGCCGCCCAATGTTGATCCAGCGCCGCACGGATTTGTTTTTCCTGCACAGACTGCTCCAGCTGCGGTTTCGCATGCATCTTCAGCTCCCTTGTGGAATGAAACCCGGAATGCCGGTTTTCACCACTTCATTCAACCTCTGTCTGGTCTGAATTCGATTGATTTCGTCGAGTGCCTCTTCCGGAAGAGCAGAGATGTCGAAATTCTCTTGCACGTGGGCCGCGCTCCTCGGCGTAGTAAGCAAAGCCGTGCCCCGCTGCACCGCCCAAGCCAGCAGAACCTGTGCCGGCGTCTTTCCAACTCGCGAGGCCACAGCCGATATAACTGGATCCTCAAGCAGCCCCGGCTTCATCCCGTGGCCCAACGGCGCAAAAGCCAAAAACACAACGCCCTTCTCCTTGCAGAATCCCAGTAGCTCCGTTTCCGGCAGATACGGATGCGCTTCTACTTGCACCACGGCTGGCTTGATTCTCGCTGATTCATAGATGGGCTTCAGTTCGTTTAGACCGATGTCTGAAATTCCGATGGCTCGGCACTTCCCATGGTCCACCAGACTTTCCATTGCTCTCCAGGTGTCGAGCAAGGTCACGTCCCGGTCGTAAACGAGATTGCCGTTTTCATCCCTCGGGTCCTGCTCGTCCCCGGGTCGAAATGCGAATGGAGTGTGAATGAGATAAAGATCCAGGTACTCGAGCCGGAGCCTCGCCAAGCTCGCTTCGAAAGCCCGTTCGACGCGCTCGGGCCGGTGGTTATTATTCCAGAGCTTTGTGGCGATGAAGAGATCGTCGCGCCGGACCATTCCTTCTCGCAGCACGTTTTCCAGCGCTTCTCCCACCGCCTCTTCGTTTCGATATCTCTCCGAGCAATCGAATTGGCGAAAGCCGACTTCCAAAGCAGTTCTAGTCGCGCGCCGGGTATCGCCAGGATCGGGGATCAAGGTTCCAAACCCAAGGGCGGGAATGGCTCTCCCGTTGTTCATCAGAATTTTTCTAGAACGAAGTTCGTTCTCGTCACCCATCGCTCCCCCCGGGTATCCGCTCGAACTGCTGCGACGAACGTATCACAGCAGAAGGGCCGAGCCAGGTCAATCAGACGATGGTATTGGCGATCCCTTCGCATGATTCCGGTTCATAGACTTGCGTGTGACGGTCCGCGCGTGTGGTTATTTGGGACCCAGCACCGAGAAAAGCGCTGGGCGCCGTATCTTTCGCCTGGGCCGAACTTTTGGCCGTGGTAAGCAAAGTCATGCCGCGCCGCACCGCCCACGCAAGCAGCATCTGTCCCGGACATTCCTGCCCCGCGAGCCAACAAACCAGTGGCAACGTCAGGACAACCAGATACCGCCCTGTTCGCACGATCAACTCGCCCGCAGCATAAGCCTGCTCCACGCTGCCTTTCATGCCTGCCTCCGTTGCGGCTTGCTTGGCGCGCTTGCGTTCTTAAAGTTCCCTTCAAGATGCTTCCTCAGAAACCTCCGCGCGTGAAACGTGCGCGCCTTCACAGCGCTCAGCGTCAACCCCAGGCGCTGCGCGGTCTCTGCGCTGGTCAACCCTTGCAGCTCCCCGTCGAGCACCACGACTCTTAGGTTCTCTCGTAGCTCCGCAACGGCCTGCCGCAACCTTGCGCAGCGCTCGCTTTCGCAGAAGATTTCTTCTGGCGTAGGTCTGCCATCCGCGATCTCCACGGCACGGTCATCTTGTTCATCATCCAGACTATTTTCCTGAAACGGCTCTCGTACCCGGCGCTGGCGCAACAGCATCAAGGCTTCGTTGATGACTATGCGCGTGAGCCACGTCGAAAAACTGGATTCCTCGCGAAACCGTTGCAGGTTCACGACGGCCCGCTGAAACGCGCGCTGCACCGCATCTTCAGCGTCTTGCTGGTTGCGAAGAATGCGAAAAGCCCTGCTATAGGCCTTGCGCTGGTGACGCTTGTACAGTTCTGCGAAGGCCTCGTCGTGCCCTAACTTGGCCTTCGCGACCAGCGCAAGTTCGTCGCTTACACCCTGATTTCCCGAGACCAACGGCAGACCTGCCACTGCGTTCACTACCGACTGAAATTCCATTGCGGACATCGCTTCCTCCCATATTCAAGAATTGCTATTTTGTTTCCTGCCCTATCGCCTTATTTCGAGTCGCTCCTCAAACATGTGTGATTAAGCCAGTGAAACCGGAGGTAAACAATTGAACGAAGGTATCGACGATACCTTCGTATCGGGCCTCGGATGCGAGCCCGCAAGAAAACTCATTTTTTACTGTTCTGGGTTATCGAATGGACGACGAACTACGCGGTGGACACAATGAGTGGAGCCGTGATTCGCTGGAAGAAACAATAAATACCAAGGTCTGATTGCTTATCTTCTGTTCACAAGAAGCTCGATCCGCAAAACGAAATACCGCGAGCAAATTAGCTGTTGCTCTGGGCGTCCAGGCTCGCAGCGTCTGCGGAGACAGCCAGCGTGAAATGAAAACTTGCTCCGCGAGGATGGTTGTCCGTGGCCCAGAGCCGGCCACCGTGCGCCTCAATAATCGTTCGACTGATGCGCAACCCCATGCCCGTGCCGTGTTCCTTGGTCGTAAAGAAAGCGTTGAATATCTGGCCCGCTTGATTAGCCGGAAGGCCAATTCCAGTGTCTTCCACCGATACCAGAAGCTGTGCGTTGCCATCATTCTGGGTCCCGAGCGTGAGTTGACGCGGGCCTTCGACGGCCTTCATTGCGTCAATGCCGTTGATCATCAAGTTCATCAATACCTGTTGCAGTTGGATGCGGTCGGCCACAATGAGCGGTTGATCAGCTGCGAGCCTTGTCTGCACAAAAACCGAGTGCTGGCTCGCCTCGTTGTGCAGAAGAATTTCCATCTCTCGAATCAACTCGTTGATATCAACGCGCTCCTTCGTCACCACGCCTTTTCTGAAAAACAACCTCACCCGGTTGATAATCTCCGCCGCCCGGTTTGCATCACGAATTATCAATGAAGCCCCAGCCCGAGCGCCTTCAATATCAGGCGGCTCGCGATCGAGCCGGCGTAGGCAGGTAGAAGCATTCGTGATAGCGCCGCTGATGGGCTGATTAATCTCGTGCGCCAGCGAGGCACAGAGTTCGCCCATCGTAGTTACACGGTTCGCGTGGGCGAGATCTCCCTGCGCTTTACGCAATGCGTCTTCGGCGCGCTTCCGGTCCTCGATATCAATGCCCGTGCCGTACCACTTCACTATCTCTCCACGGCTATCACGCAAAGGTACATTGCGCACCAGCAACCACCGGTAGTCGCGCTGTGCAGTCCACACGCGCAATTCAATCTCGAGCGGTTCTCCCGCGGCCAATGCCGATTTCCACTGAGCGACATATCTAGCGCGATCATCCGGATGAACGATCGTTTGCCAGCCCGACCCCAGCAAAGTCTCAATAGGTCGCCCGGTGGATTCGAGCAATCGCTGATTGATGAAGTCCACTGAACCGTCCGGCAGACTGCTCCACACATGAGCGGGAATCGTGTTGATTACTCGGCGGAGCCGGTCCTCGCTGCTTTGCAAGCTCTCATAGAGATCCTGCAATCGCCCCGCGGTATCATTAAATACGCCTCCTAGTTGGGCAAGCTCATCTTCCCCCTCGATCGGAACCCGATGTTTGAACTCTCCTCGCGCCAACATCTTGGAGCCTTCGACCAGTTGTTCCAGTGGATGTGTGATGCTGCGCGTGATGACGAATCCCAATGTTCCGGCGATTAACAAGGTGAGCGCCACCGTGATCGGCACAATAACAAAGATCCGCTGCTGCACCTTGCGAATGTTCGCTGCGGCTTGGGTATGTTCCGTCTTTACCTCGCGGTCCACCCTCTCCACCAAGGCAGAGATCGAAAATTCGAGTGGGCGTAACTGGTTGTCGAGCCGCACTTGCAAGGCGTTCCAATCATTTGTTTCAGCTAAATCGATTACCGAAGCGGTTTCTGACTGGAGGTTCGACTGGACGACTGCGAGGGTGGGCAGAATAGCTGGGTCAGCAGATGCGTTGTCGGAGTGCACGGCCGACAGGGCGCTTTTAGCGCTCCCCATGTCCTCCGCGAGCGCCTCAGTCATCGTTTGTGTCTCGGACTTCAGACGATCAGAGTTTTTCGCGTTCACCAGCGACTCAAGTGTGTCGCGAAGCTTCAGCACGTCTGAGTGAACGCGCAAAACAGTTACCAACTCCTCGTCAAACTCATCGAGTCGTGCTGCTTGCGCCTGGACGATGTGGAATTGCCATAAAACGATCACGTCCCCGGCAAACATCAAAACGATAATGAGCGCAAAACACAGAACCAGGCGCGGGCCGATGTTGAGTCGCAGTCGGTTCATCTCAGTGCGAACCTGTTCCCGCTTGAGTCCTGCCATTACTCATGATCCGAGCGAGCTCATTCTCCAGCGCCGCGGCCGCTGCTGGAGCTGTGGACTCACGTGTCAGCACGGAATGCAGCGCGCGGGTATATGCTTTGGAGACCGCCTCATAATGCGCACCTGCAACCGCCGACGGGCGCGAAACTATCTCACTCCCTCCCGATTCTCCCGGTTTGTACCACCAGGGATAAATTTCCTTCATGATAGTTGGAACTTCGAAGTACTCCACCTTTCGGTCCCGTTTTGCAGAATAAGTCGCCCTGAATTCCGCCTGCTTGCGAAGCAGGAACTGGATGAACTTCACTGATTCGGCGCGGTGCTCTGAAAAGCGCGATATCCCCAGAGCGTAGCCTCCCAGGGTACCCACTCGCGCGCTCTTTCCAGCAGGGACGCTGGTCACTCCCGCTTGATCGCGGAACGGCTTGTCCTCCGCAAAAATCTCATACACGATGGCGTGACTCAGCAGAAACGCAGCCTCGCCGGAAACCCAAAATTTATTTTCCGCGTCCGTAGCAGTGTAAGAAACCACGCTGGGAGGAGAGATCCAACCTACCCAATGCGCCGCGCGTTCCCAGGCCCGGATTACATTTGGATTGTTTACGCTGATCTTTCCGTCGGGCTCGATGATGTGCCCGCCTCCTTCCGCTGCCTGCCATTCCAATCCTTCCATCGTAAGCTGTTCGCTGTCCGTTGCGATCGCGCCGGCAAAGACGTACCCCCAAAAATCTTTCTTCCCTTCCGCGCGCTCTCCCGCCTGAATCCGGGCCGCCATTTTCTCCAGCTCATCCCAGGTTCGGGGTGGCGTCTTATATCCGTACTTGGCTAGTAGGTCCGTCCGATAAACCAACACCTGCACTCCAAGCGGCTGGTTGGGCATCGCCACAACCTTCCCCTGAATCCTGTAGATTGCGATGATGTTAGGATCTTCCGCGGAAATCTCTGAGGCAAAGTAAGGTTGCAGGTCAATCAGGTATTCACCCATCGTTCCGGTCCAGATCGTGTCAACGCCATACACGTCAGGGGACGGGGCGCCGCTGTGCAGCAACTCCATCGCAAGATCGAGTTTCGATGCGCTGTCCTCCGGCGTTGGAAGATCGTTGACGCGAATGCCTGTTTCTCGCGTGAACTCCTGCAGGTAGGCGTCCGGAACCATCCGATGGTCGCCAGGAACACCTCTGCCGTCAGAATCGAAAAATGTGATCGTCACGGGCTGCGCGGCCTTCCGGCAGCCGAAAAAAAGGAATGCCGCCAGCAAAATTCCCGCCATGCCCAAGTACCGGAAAGGATCCAGACGCCCTCCGGCGCAGCGCATCACTCGACCCATCGTCTCGATTCGGATGGAAAGCGGAAGCAGTTTTCACCGCCTTGGCAACGTTAGGAATGAGCGATTAGCGTGGACTCCTCGCACAGCAATCGAGTTTCCTCGGTCGCACGGCGAGTTGCACGGGGCGATGTTAGCAGAAATTGTCAGCAGAACAACAGGCGGAGAATTGTTCGCAGCGGGTCAATGCAAGTGTCGCGACTCCAACTGGCCAGGGTCTATCGCAAAATCAGCTGGGCTGCTTTGCCGTCAAGCCAAGCGGGCTGCCGAACCCGTAGGGCGGAGTTTAGCCGCCATCCTCACCAGGTCGGCGAGCGAGTTCGCCTTCATTTTTTGCATCACCTGTCCGCGGTGTGCCTTTACCGTGATTTCGCTGATACCAAGCTCGCCGCCAACTTGTTTGTTCAGCAAGCCATCTACGACTAGCCCCATCACCTGCCGTTCCCGGGCCGTAAGAGTGGCGTAGCGGTCGCGCAACTCCTGCATCTCCGCGTTCTGGGCGAGGTCGGAACTGCTTCGTTGGATCGCGTTTCGAATCGCGCTCACCAAAGCGTCGTTATTCAGCGGCTTGGTTAAGAATTCCATGGCGCCGGCTTTCATCGCTTGCACTGACTGCGGCACATCGCCATGACCAGTGATGAAAATGATTGGCATGTCAATGTGTTCCACACCAAGCTGTTTCTGCAATTCAAGCCCGTTCAGGCCCGGAAGCGAAAGGTCGAGCACCAGGCAGCTCGGAACGCGTTTTCTGGGGTGGTCCAGGAATTCCTGTGCGGACGCAAACGTCTCCGGCTTCCAGTTCTCATCCCGCACCAACAGCTCCAGCGATTCGCGCACGGACACGTCATCATCAACTATAAACACGATGGGCAAGGCGGGGATGGCACTCGACATTGGTAATGCCCCTGCTTCACAACGAAGTGTGCGCGCCGCAATCATTGTATCCCCCCTCGAGGATTCCACCAATCGACCCTCAGGTGGCCTGCAGTGCGGCCTTGATGGCCTCAAGCAAAGCCGTGTCACTGAATGGTTTCAGCAGAAACCCCGCTGCGCCTTGCTTCAACAATCGAGTACGAATCGCCTCATCTTTTTGACCGGTGATGAATATCACGGGGACTTTCTCCCCGCGACGCTTTAGCTCCAGGTGAAGTTCCGGTCCGCTCATGCCCGGCATCGCTATGTCGAGAATCAAACAGCTAGTCTCGTCGATAGCACCGGATGAAAGAAACTCCTCCGCCGACGCAAAAGCTCGAGCCGCATAGCCGAACTCCTCAATCAGGCCGGGTACCGACCCGCGTATGGACTCATCATCATCAACTACGGAAAGAAGCGGACGCTTGTCCCCGCTCCCGCCGTTAAGAGCCGTCATGCAAAAATAATGCGGCATTCAACGAAGGCCGTCCATTGTACTTAGGTATTGGTTCTTCCCAGGGTTGCCCCTCCTCTGCCCGTCAGCGACGCAGCCATTGCCCCAAAGCAGCCTCCAGCAAACTCCCGGTCTTTGCGGCTGTGCCAGCACCTCACTCAACAATGCGCTGTGGCGACGATCGGTCGCCGCCAGTTGCAGCGACGATCGCATTCGCATGTCTCGCCACGATGGCTTTCTGTGTACCGCGGCATAAGTAGCGCTCGGAAAGAGTCGTGATGCGCTCTGCGTCGTTGTCCATCGCCGCGTGCGCCGCGAGCTTCGCCGACTGCCCCCTTCGGCATACCAACGTCTCGACGATACCTTCGTCCAATAGATTTCATTTTGTCGTCATGGTGTTATGTCGCACGTGCATCGCGTGTCGCGAAATCCGATACCGCGATGAACATCAGCCACTAAGGAGGCTTAC
>Ga0210388_10001646_pt1 | contig 17540 bp, 10 predicted proteins | sample IncBWC19OmetaG_FD_155485 | JGI IMG/M metagenome (GOLD analysis project Ga0210388, IMG submission 155485) | Forest soil microbial communities from Barre Woods Harvard Forest LTER site, Petersham, Massachusetts, United States - Inc-BW-C-19-O ... | reverse complement strand
GACATTGGTTGAATACGCTAGCCCGATGCGCGGTGCAAAATCGCGATTTCCGGGGGGCGCAAGGGTGCGCGGAACACCGGGATCGGTGGGATAAAGGATGCCGGCCGGAGCGCCAGGGAAGACGACGGATCGGACTCCGGGGACGAACGTCGCGATCTGATTATACTTTTCATACCAGGGCTCGATGCGGTCCCAACGCAAGCCGTAATTCAGGGTCAGGCTGCTGTTGATGCGCCAGCTATCCTGGCCGTAGAGGCCGGCGTATTTGTTGCGTCCGTAAAAAGGCTGCAGCTGACTTTGGTTGTACTGGCTGGGAAGTCCGAGAAGGAAATCGGCGAAGTCGAGACCGGTCTCGGTGCCGAAGAATAGGAAGCTGCCATTGAATTGCGCGATGGCATTGACGTTGACCTGATCGTAATGGAATTCGCCGCCGAATTTCAGCGTGTGCGCTCCGATCACTTTGGAGAAATTGTCGAGCCATTGAAAAGTGTTGCCGACCTGATTCATCTCGTTGGTATTCGTGCCGATGGTGTAGCTGTTGAATCCGACGCTCTCGACGCCTTCGGTTTTCGGTGAGAGGGGCACGATGCCCGGAGTTCCCGGGCCGACCTGGAATCCCTGGGAGGCCAGGCTCACTCCGACGCCTCCCACTGGTTTGCCGAGGTCAACGGAGTTGCGCAGGTAACTGAAGTGGAATTCGTTCGCGGCGGCGGCGCCGAGCGTCTTGGTGAAGCCGAGATCCAGCAATTGCGCGCGGCCGGTGTAGAGCGCGTTGAAACCGGGGACATTCGCGCCGCCTTGCGCGACGGGGTAGGGATTGTTCTGCGACCAGTCGTCGAGAAAATAGTAGGCGGAGAGCAGGCCGAAGCGGGTATTGGCGTCGAGGCGGTAGGCGCCTTTGTCGTCGCGCAAGTTTTGATTGAAGGCCGAGGTGGAAAACGTGCCGTTGGAATTGTTGGGCGCGGGAATGTATTGCAAGAGATTGGTGCCTGGCGCAATCCAAGAAGCCGTGGGGACCGTGGCGTTCGGAAATACGCATCCGGTTGCCGGATTATTGCTAGTGCAGGCACCGCCCGCGGGATGCTGCTGCGTGGGGCCGCTGAAGTAATACGGCTCGCCCGCGGTAACCGTGTATCCCAGATGGTTCGAGAGAGTTGAGGCGATGTTCGGCCCGCTTACCACGCACGGTATTTCAAGATTGCCCGCCGCGACGCCGCAAAAACCCAGCGGATTGAAGCCGCTGGAATTCGGCTGCAGATCGGAGAAGTTGCCGGTGGTGCGGTCCTGCACGGACGGCACGGGAATCTGGCCGGTGTCCACACCTTGGGTCGAGCGCGTGCCTTGATAATCGGCGAAGAAGAAAATTTTATTTTTGCGGATGGGGCCGCCGACGGTGCCGCCGAACTGGTTCTGATCGAAGGCGCCGCGGGTGGGAGAAAAGTAGTTGCGGGCATCGAGATTGGTGTTGCGGAGGAACTCGAAAAGATCGCCGTGGAAGGCGTTGGTGCCGGACTTGGTGACGACGTTAATCTGGCCTCCGCTGAACTCGCCATACTCGGCGTCGAAATTACTGGTGATGATGCGAAATTCGGCGATGGAATCGAGATTGGGAATGATCGCCGCGCCCATGTTGACGTCTTCTTCGACGTCGCTGCCATTGACGATGAAGGCGTTCGCGAATTCGCGTTGTCCGTTGATGGAAATTGTTCCGGGATTCAAATCGCCGGAGGGGGAAAGCGCGCTGGCACCGACATCCTGCACTGTTTCCGAGGTGATGGAAGTCACGGGCACGACGCCGGGCTGCAGCGCAAGCAAATCGGTGTAGCTGCGGCCGTTGAGCGGCACGGCGGTCATCTGCGTGCTGGTGATGACCTCGCCGATTTGCGTGCTGGTCGTGTCCACGTGCAGTTGGTTATCAACGACAGTGACGGCATCGGACCTGGCGCCCACTTCAAGGACGGCGTCAATTTTCAACGCGCTGTTGGCGTCCACGATGATTCCGGTGCGCTGATAGGGGCGGAACCCGTCGGCGGTGGCTTGCAGATCGTAGCGGCCTACCTGGACGTCGAGGAAGGAGAAGGCACCATTATCGTCGGTGGTCAGGACCTGACGAACTCCGGTTTCTGCGTTGGTGATGGAGACGGTTGCTTGGAGGATCACGGCGCCTGTCGCGTCCTTCACAGTGCCGGAGATGCGGCCGCCGACGCCGGCGCGTGCGGCGATGGCGAAAATGAAAAGAGCCGCGAAGAGCGAGATGATGCGGCCGAGAGAGCGGGGACGAGGGCGAAGCACGAGTCTCCTAGTTGCAAACCATTGTCAACTGGAAAGGGAGTCTAGGTTAGTTGTAATTGGGTGTCAACTGGAGTTTTGTAAGAATTTGGTTACAGTCCGCGGCGTAGCTCGTGGAAATTTGCGGATTGCGGCCGCTACGGCAGGCCGTCGAGAAACAATGCCCGGGAATGCTCGCGGCGAGAGCGGCGACGTGAGCGCGGTTTTGACTGCCCGCGCTCACGCCGTCCGGATGCACCCAGCCAAAAACGAACGCAAATACGTTTTCGGCTAGAAGTGGAAGCCAATCTCTCCGGTCACGGTTCTTGGCGTGACGTAATGGGTGCCGCTGAACGTTGACAGGAAGTTGTAGAGAGCATAGTTGTTGGCCAAGTTGATGACTTCGACGCGTGCGCTGAACTTGTAGCGGTCGTGACGTAGGTTGAAGATGTCGTCGTGGCCAACGGCCAGATCAAACAGGCTGCGCGAAGCGATACGCGGTGGGTGATGATCGTCATCCTCGGTGTTCGGCGGCGGCACTTGAATCAGTGTGGAGCCGAATTGCGAAGCCAGGCAAGGATTCGGCAGCGGCGTGGTAGGAGTTGCGCGTTGCGCGCCGCAGAAGAAACCGGCCTGGAATTCCTGGTCGGCTGTGAGGGGATTGCCGAAGGGGTCTTCCATCAAGATAGCCGGCTGTCCGCCTAGCGTGGTGCTTTGCGGGCAATCGTTGTTTGCGTTGATGCCGAAGCAAGGCGTGGCACCGGCTACTAGCCCGCTGTCATAGCGCCAGCTAAAGCCGAGCCACGGGCCTTTTTTCCAGGGCTGATATTGAAGGTGCGTGGTCTCATTGAAATGCTCGTCGTGGTCAATGCGGAAGGGTACGGAACCCGTGCCGGGGGGCTGTGGGGTGACTCCGGCGCCACCGATCTGCGGCGTGAAGAAGCGCGCCGCCACGCTGGACATGACCACAAAAGCCGTCAATCCATGGAAGTTGGGTACGGTTCCGCGGACCGCGAAGCCAGGGATCTTGGCATTGTGCCACTCGATCGGGAAGGTGATGGGCGTGTCGCCGAGCACGCTGAAGTCGTAGCCGTTGTGCGTGTACTTCCAGATGTATTCGCCGTCCAGCACGAAATACTTACCGAACGCCTGTTGGAGGCCGGCATGAAATTCGTTGCGGAAGCCCGGGCTGAGCGGTTCGGGTGAAAGCGCTCCGCAGGCGAGCAACGGATTGAGAACCGGAGACACGCACCCGATGCTGGAAAGCACGAGGTTTTCGTTAAAGGGAGTTTCGAGAGTTCGCGCATAGGAAACCCGCAGGACGGTGTTCGTCTGCTTGATGTTGTAGGCCACGCCAAGTCGCGGCTCTGCCTGCGTGGCATGCGACAAGCCCCTGTACAAATCGCCGCGGATGCCGAGGTTAAAGGACCAGTTTTTCCAGCTGATGGTGTCCTGGACATACATTGCCAGTTGCTTCACATCGGCGTGCAGAGGAAACGAGGCGTCGGTGTTGAAAAGAGTTCCTCCGCGCGTCAGGTCAAATGGCAGCAGGACGGGATTGAATAACGGAAAAAGTGTGGAGGCCGGAGCGTTTGGATTGGTGCTTACATTAGCCTGAAAGCCGGCGGCCGCGCATTGGGATGGATCGGTAAAACCCTGGACCGGCACATCAGGATTCGGCGCCGTGGCCAGAGTCAAGCAGGGCGCGTTGAAGGTGGGGTCCACGATTCCGACATTGTCGTGCTCCCGGAGAAACGTGTGTTCGTAGACGACGCCAACTTTTATGTTATTGATGCCGCGCGAGTAAGAGACGTCGGAGCGCAAGCCGGCGTTGGTGAGCGTGCGAAACTGGGAGACGCTCTGGCGTTGCAAACTGGGTGGCCCGAGGTCGGCGAAGGGATTGTTGCTGGGGTAGTAGTTATAACCGTCGTGCCGGACGAAAGCTCCGAGTGTAAGCACGGCGTTAGGACTGAGGATGTGCGTCCAGGACGGCGCGATGTTAAACGTTCCGATCTTGGAGCGCTGGTCGGTTGGTCCCACCACATTGCCGTTCGGATCGAGACCGCCGTTAGCAACGACCACACCGTTCCATGCCGTGGCGTTTTCAGCGTCGAACGAATTGGGCGTCTGAAACCATGACCGAGTGTACTGGGCGTTGAAGTGGATCGAGTCTGCCGTCGAGAGTTGGTAATCCACGCGATCGAAGATGTTTTCCTCGTTGCCTCTGTCGTGCATCACGGTGAATTCGGGCGGATCCAAGAACCGGCCGGTGTCCAATCCGCTTACCGAAATGAAATTGCCCCATTTTTGACTGCCGTAGGCAAGGTCGAAGCCGGCATTGGAAGTACCGAACGCGCCGTAGGAACCGAAGATGCTGCCGTGAGGAGTGGTGACGCCCAGACCTGAACGGGTAGTTGCCTGAATTACGACGCTAGTTTTGTCGCCGAATTCGGCGGGAGGCGCGCCGGAAATTACTTCCAGTGACTGGATCGCATCAACGGGAAGCTGGTTGGAAAAGACTTTGCTCTGTTGGTCGGTGATAGGCTGGCCGTCCACAGAAAATGAGTTCTCGGCGTGGTCACCAAGGCCGTGGAAGAGGCCGTTTGAGTCTGCCGCGATTCCCGGAGTTGTAAGTGTGACGAGCGAACTCAGCGACGATGATTGGCTTTCGAGCGGAAGCTTGTCGAAAAGTGCCCGATCTACATCGGTGTGAAAAGTAGGATCGTTTTCGACCAGGTCGCCGCCGCCTTCGACGGTTACCGTACTGGAGCTTCCGGCCAGCGTCAAACTCACTTTCACCGCGAGCGGCACGGACGATCGGACGTCAACGTCCTGAGCGAAAGCGCCAAATCCGTTGGCGGTGACGGACAGGTGATAGGGATTGAACGGCACGTTCGGAAAGCTGAAAGCGCCGGAACTATCGGTGGTGGTGGAACGCTCGTATTGGCTGACGGGGTTATGTATGGTAACGGTCGCGCCAACAACGACCGCGCCGGAAGGATCCGTCACCGTTCCGGCGATGTTTGCCGCGTTTCCGTTCTGGGCCATGCCAGTTGGTGCGGCGGCAAGCGCACCCAATAACAAAAATAGAGCCGCCAGAAATGCTCTTACGGATCTCATTAGTGAATCTCCCTTTATGAATGGCGGCGTGTGCGCTGCGCAGCGCCAGCCGCGGATGAATTGCAATATGAAAATGGAATGCGACGCCCGCCGCGAAGAAAACGGCACGCGTTAAGGGATTACGATTTTTGGAATGAAGAGTTAAACAGGAGGCGCGCGGGGGATTCTATGACTGCAAACAGGGTCGAGGCTGAGCTTTTGATCTTCGGCAACGGCAAATCGAGCGACTCTAACGGGAGACTGCGATTCTACCTGCGCGGCGGGCGTTGGTACGGCGACGTGCCCAGTGTGGCAGACCTGGCAATGCTGTTCGTCGGAGGAGTGCCCATGCCAGTGCCCGGCGGCTTGCATGGCAAAGAGACCCACGGAAAGAACCAGGGCCACTGCCAGCAGTCGTAAGGCGATTCGTTTGGACATGAAAAGCTGTAGAACCCCCGCCCAGTATCATACCTCTGATGCGTCTTCGGGCGAATTCGTTCCACAAATTATGTCAAATTGCCAACGCCCAATCGCTGGGGAACAGCGGGCTAATATCCTTCTTTGACTCATATACTATACTGGGGTATATTAACCAGGCGATTCGCCATGGCCCACACCGCCAAAGACAAAGAAAAGCTTTTGAAACGCGTGCGCCGGATTCGCGGGCAGGTGGAGGCGATCGAGCGCGCGCTGGAATCCGAGCAGGAATGCTCGGGTGTGCTGCAATTGATGGCGGCTTGCCGTGGAGCGCTGAACGGGCTCATGGCCGAAGTAATGGAGGGACACGTGCGATTTCACGTGCTGTCTCCGGACAAGGGCAAGGACTCACCACAGGGGCAAGCTGCCGAGGAATTGATTGAAATCGTTCGGGCCTATTTGAAGTGAATCGACGGCGATGCGCGACAGAGGAACTCGTCATGAATCAGACAAATTTCACCGACTCGGAAACGCCGAAGCTCGGGTCTCATCCAATGAGCGGCTCGGCTGAACACGATAGTCACGAAGACGAGCACGAAAATCCCTTGAACTTGCGCGAAATCAGCCGCGTGTTGTTCACCGCAGCGGCGGCCGGAGCAATCTGGTTTCTAGGTGGCGCGCGAAATCCTTATATCACCGCAGTTGGCGTGATTTGCGCCATCGTTGGCGGGTTTCCGATATTTCACGAAGCGTACGAGAACATCACGCAGCGGCGGATGACCATGGAACTCTCGATGGCCATCGCCATCGTGGCGGCTCTTGCAATTCGTGAAATATTCACGGCGCTGATCATCACGCTCTTTGTGTTGGTCGCGGAGATCCTGGAAGGCCTCACGGTCGGCCGGGGACGTCGAGCGATTCAGCATTTGATCGAACTGCTGCCGAGCACCGCAACAGTACGACGAAGCGGAACATGGATTGACGTAGGAATTCAGGAAGTAGCAATCCATGATGAAGTTCTGGTGCGGCCGGGCGGACGCGTACCGGTAGATGGGAGAGTTATCGGAGGACATTCGTTCGTTGACCAAGCGCCTATCACGGGCGAGTCCATGCCTGTTGAAAAACATTCGGGCGCCATTGTCTATGCCGGGACGATCAATCAATCCGGAGCGCTGGAAGTCTGCGTGGAGCGCGTAGGGCGCGAAACGACGTTCGGCAAGATTATCGAGGCCGTGGAGACCGCGGAGCAGTCACGAGCGCCGATTCAAGGAATTGCAGACCGCTTGGCGGGCTACCTGGTTTATTTTGCGCTGGGAGCGGCCGTACTGACTTTTCTGCTCACCCACGACATTCGTTCGACGATTTCCGTGATCATCGTGGCCGGAGCATGCGGAATCGCGGCGGGAACGCCACTGGCGATTCTGGGCTCCATCGGCCGCGCAGCCCAGGACGGCGCCGTCATCAAAGGCGGGTTGTATCTGGAAAAGCTTTGGGAAGTGGATACTATACTGCTCGATAAGACCGGGACGCTGACTTATGGAACTCCTGAACTTCTGGAGATTTACCCGGCCCGGGATATTCCCGCCGCACTCCTGCTGAAAACCGCTGCGATTGCTGAGTCTCGCTCCGAGCACCCCATCGCAAAAGCTATCCTGAGGAAGGCGGCGCAACTGGGGGTCCCATACGAGGATCCTGGCCAATTCGAATACACGCCGGGCCAGGGAATAATCGCCAGCAGCGGCGGTGACGAGATTATTGTGGGGAAACGGCAATTCTTGCTGGAGAGGCGGGTGCAATGCGATCTGGCGGCCAGCGGAGCCGCAGGCTCAGAGATTTTTGTGGCTCGCGGTGGGCGGTTTCTGGGAACGTTGCAGGTTGCGGATACGCTTCGGCCCGAGGCGAGAGGCGCGATGCAATCTCTGAAGGCCATGCGTTTGAGGACGGTGCTGCTGACGGGCGACGCGAAGACGGTGGCGGAAGATGTGGGCGGCAAACTAGGCGTAGACGAAATTGTCTCCGGCCTTTTGCCCGAGGATAAGTTGCACTACGTGCAAAAGTTGATTGAGCAGGGCCACAAAGTGGCTATGGTCGGAGACGGGATCAATGACGCTCCGGCGTTGATGCAGGCGTCGGTTGGCGTGGCGATGGGATCTGGAACAGACGTCGCGCGCGAAAGCGCGGACGTAGTGCTGATTGGCAGCGACTTATCAAAGCTGGCCGACACCTTACAGACCGCACGGCGTTGCCGCAGGACGATCATGCAGAACTTCGTGGGGACACTGGTGGTGGACACGATCGGCGTGGGCCTTGCGGCTTTTGGTTTTCTGAATCCTCTGCTGGCAGCTTTCATTCACGTCTCGTCCGAAATGGCGTTCATCTTGAATTCCGCCAGATTGCTACCGCCAGTATCGTCCGCCAACCAATTCGTCCGCGGGATTCTTTCACAAGCACCTGCCGGTGCAAATTAATCGAAGTCCCGCGATTTTCTTCGCGTGAGTGAAACTCACACCTGCAAGACGTCGCCTTCGCGGGCTACCATTTTATAAAGTACGGGACTGACGATGCGACCCAGGAGGAGGCGCGAGAGCAGGCCGGCGACGATCACGATGGCGAAGGGTTTCTGGGAATCGGAACCGATGCCGGTGGAAAGCGCCGCGGGCAGCAAGCCGAGACACGCGACTAGCGCGGTCATCATGATTGGCCGGAAGCGGACGAGCGACGCGTCGTAGGTGGCCTTTTCGATGCTGAAGCCCTCGAGGCGTAGTTTATTGATATACGAGACGTCAATGACCGCGGTTTCCACCGAGACGCCCATCAGGACCAGCAGGCCGAGCAGCGAGGAGACGCTGAACGGCGTGTGCGTGAGCTTCAAGGCGAGCAACGCTCCTACCGGCTCGGTGAGGATCACGCTGAGAACCACGGTGACTGGAAATTTCAGGTTGCCGTAGAGCGCGAAAAGGATCATGAAAATCAGCAGCACGGTGAGAGGCGCGACGATCGAGACCTGGCTCATGGCGTTGATGAATTCGCTGTATTCGCCGCCCCAGGCGAGGCGATAGCCTGCGGGCAGCGTTTTTTCCACGTCCGCGATGGCGCGCTTGCCTTCCTGGACAGCTCCGGCGAGGTCGCGGCCTTCGATGCTGTATTGCACGCCGATGTAGCGCGAATTCTGCTCGCGATAGATGAAGGATGCGCCGTTGCCTTCGCGAATATCCGCCAGTTCGCTGAGGGGAATCTGCTGGCCGGTGGGAGCGCCGACGAGCAAGTTCGCGATCTGTTGCGCGTTCTCGCGGAATTCCGGCTTCATGCGCACGACGAGGTCGAATAACTTTTCACCTTGGATGACCTGCGTGGCTGCCTGGCCGCCGACGGCTGCCTGCACAACACCTTCCACGTCGGCCACGTTGATGCCGTAGCGCGCGATCTTGTCGCGGTCCACTTGCACGATCAGGCTGGGCTGGCCGAGCTCCCGCACGACGGTTAGTTCGGTAAAGCCGCGGATCTGCGACAGGCGCCGTTTGATTTCCAGAGCTTTTTCCTGCAGGACGTTCAGATCCGCGCCGTAGACTTTCACCGCCAGCGCGCTTTTCAGGCCGGTGAGCGCTTCGTCCACAGCGTCTTCGGCGGGCTGGGTGTAATTGAAAATGATTCCGGGAAATGCAGTCAGCTGCTTCTGTAGATCTTCGATCAGCTCGGCTTTATTGTGAATGCTTCCGGATTTCCAGATGGCGTCGTCGTAGGGTTTCAGTCCGACATAGAATTCGCAATTGAAAAAGCCGGTGGGGTCGGTGCCGTCGTCTGGGCGGCCCAGTTCCGAGCCCACGTCCGTAACCATCGAATACTTTGCGAGAATGGTGCGGATCTGCGGCGCGACTTTCGCCGCTTCCTCGTACGAAATCGTGTACGGCATGGTGGCGCGAACCCACAGGGCGCCTTCGTCGAGATGGGGCATGAATTCGCCGCCGATGAAAGGAACGAACAAGAGGCTGATGCCGAAAATTATCGTGGCGACGAACATCGTGAGCCACGGGCGTTCGAGGCACCACTTCAGCTCCGAGCCGTATTCCTTCTTGATCCATTCGAAGGGCTTGTTGCGCGGCTCGCGCACACCTTTCTTGAACCAGTACGAGCACATCACGGGGACGAAGGTGAGCGTAAGGATCAGCGCCCCGATTAGTGCGACGGACATGGTGTCTGCCATGGGGTGAAACAATTTTCCAGACGGGCCGCTGAGCGCGTAGATGGGGATGTAACCTGCGATGATGATGGCGACGGAATAAAAAATGGGGCGGTCCACGTCGCGAGCGGCGGTGAGGATTACTTCGTGCAGGTCGTATTTCTGGCCTTCGCGCAGGCCCAGCTCGCGATAAATGTTTTCCACCATCACCAGCGTGCCGTCAATGATGATGCCGAAATCAATGGCGCCGATGGAGAGCAGGTTGGCAGCCACGCCGCGCGCGTGCAGAAAAATGAAAGAAAAGAGCAGCGCGACGGGAATGGTGAGGGCGACGATCACGGCCGCGCGCACGCTGACCAGAAAGAAAATCAGGACGATCAGGACCAGGGTCATCCCGACCAGCATATTTTTTTCCACCGTATCAATCGTCAGACGGACCAGGTCGCTGCGGTCGTAATACGGCAGGACTTTCACGTCGGGCGGCAGGATGTGCTCGTTCAGTTCTTTGGTCTTGGCCTCGACGCCCTTCAGAACGTTCTGGGTCTGATCGCCGCGCAGCATCATGATGACGCCTTCGACGGCGTCGTCATTTTTGTTGAATCCGAATTGGCCCAGGCGCGGAGCGTGGCCGATGGTGACCTCGGAAACGTCGCGCACGCGCACCGGGACGCCGTTCTGCGAGCCGATTATGACGCTGCCGATGTCCTGCACGTCTTTAATCAGGCCCAAGCCGCGCACGTAATAAAACTGGCCGCCCTGGGGATAAAATCCGCCGCCGGTATTGGCGTTGTTCACGGAAAGCTGCTGGATTACTTGCGGCACGGTGATGTGATATCCGTAGAGCCGCGCGGGATCGAGCAGCACCTGGTATTGCATCACGGTGCCGCCGAAGCCGGAATCGTCGGCGACGCCGCGGACTTGTTTGTACTCGCGCTCGATCACCCAATCTTCGAAAGTTTTCAGCTCTTGCGGCGTGCGATCGGGACTTTGCAGCACGTAGCGGTACACCAGGCCGGAGGGGCTGGAAAGAGGCGCGAGACCGGGAGTGACTCCGGCGGGATAAGTGACTTCGCTGAGCCGTTGAAACACGATCTGCCGCGCAAAATAATCGTCGGTGTCTTCGTCAAAGGTGAGAATTACGTCCGAAAGCCCGTAGAGCGAGATTGAGCGCTGAATCTCCATCTTCGGCACGCCATTCATTTCCACTTCGGTGGGCAGCGTCACCAGTCGTTCAACTTCTTCAGCGGCGTGACCCGGCCATTGGGTGATTACTTCCACCATGGGCGGTGAAAGATCCGGATAGGCGTCCACCGGCATGCGCTGGAACGAAAACGTGCCGCCGATGGCGATGAACAGCACCAGCATCAGGACCAGGAAGCGTTGTTGCAGCGCGGATTGTACGATGCGATGAATCATTTGGAGATCGGCCGCCTTAGTGCTGGAACGAATTCGCGAACTGCAGGAACAGGCTGCCGTCGCCGACGACTTTGTCGCCGGGACTCAAGCCTTTCAGAATTTGGGTCTTCCCCGCTTCGCTTTGGCCGATTTCAACTGGCCTGCGGCCGAACTGATTGGAGCTCGAGGCCACGTAAACGAACGGCTGATTTTCATCGTCGCGCAGGACGGAGGAATCCGGGACGGCGATGGCGTTCATTTCTGCGCCGGCATTCACCGTGGCCGTGACGTACATATTGTTTTTGAGTTTTTCGCCGGGATTTTCGACGACGATGCGCGCTTGGAGAGTGCGCGTGGTGGGATCGAGCGCGGGCGAGATGAAAGAAATCTTGCCCTGGAATTTATCGGGATACGAATCGGTTTGCACGGCCACTTGGTCGCCCACATGGACTGCGGAAAGGTCGCTCTGATAAATGTTTGCGAGCACCCACACCGAGCCCATATCCGAAATAATGAATGCCTGAGTGGCGCCGGCTTGCAACAACTGGCCGGGGGAGACGTCGCGCTCGACGATTTCTCCGGCGATGGGCGCTAGAAGCGGGATTTCGGCTGAAGATGGCGCCTTCTCTAACTCGTCCGGATTGGGAATTCCCAAAATCTTCAGGCCCAGCAGCGCTGCGTTCAAATCCGCTTGCGCCTGAATGCGGTCGGATTCCGCTTGCAGCAAATCGCGTTCGGCGATGGCGTGGTGCGCGTAGAGATCCTGGGCGCGGGCGTAGTTCTTGTCCGTCACGCGCAGGGTGTCGCGCGCTTTCAGGTAGGCGGCATAGAGCAGCGAGTAATCGGGGCTGCTTACTTCCAAAAGCGATTGGCCTTTCTTCACGCGCTCGCCGGGCACGACGAGGATGCGGCTGACCGGGCCGCCGACCTGAGTGATTACCGGCACGGTGTTAAACGCGTTGTAAGCCACGGCGCCGGTGAGGCGCAGGACGCGCGGGAGTTTCACTGGCTCGACGGTGACGACTTGCACGTGGGACATCTGGTTCTGGGGAATGGTAAAGAGCTCGGGAGTTTCGCTCTTGGATTCTTTGCCGCTGTAAGACGTCATTTGGTTCGCGCGTTCATCGGAGCTGCAGCCCACGAGACATGCCGCGGCCAGCGCCGCCGCTAGTATAAGATGGCCGGCTTGTGCCAGTGGAGATCTGGAGCCGCATCGGTCGGGATGGTTGCTCATGGCAGTAGGCTCCTGGTTCCCACGGCCTCGCGCAGTTGCTCGACCGCAGTGAGATAAGCCGCGAGCGATTGCCGGTAGGAAAGCTGCACCGCGCGATAGCTGCGCTCGGCATCGAGATAATCGAGCAGGCTGGCGGCGCCGCGCTTGTAGGAATATTCGGTGATGTCGCGGGACTGCTGCGCCGCGTCGAGATAGCCGCCGCGGAATTGCGTGACCACCAGATCGTTTTCGCGCACGCCTTCGTAGGCAGTGAGCACGTCGCTCATCACCTGGTCGCTGGCAGCTAGTTGCAATTCCTGGGCCTGATTGATCGCGTAGTTGGTGCGCGCGATTTCGCCCTGATTGCGATTGAAGATGGGGAGCTGGAAGCTGCCGAAGAAGGAGGCGGTGTTGGTGTCGCTGACATGGTCGTAATTGGCCGTGCCGGTGACGTCCACCTTCCCATTGGCCTTGGCCAGTTCATATTGACTCTTGGCGGCGATGACGCCTTGCTGCGCGGCGCGAAAATCGGGGCGATTCTGCAGAGCTTTGGACTGCAAGTCTTCAAGTTTCATTTGCACCGGGATGTAATCGAAGTCGCTGGAAACGTCGTAATCTTCGGGGACGGTTTCGTAGCCCAGAAACTGCCGCAAACCGACCAGGGCCTGGACTTTGGCGAGCTGCGCCTGGGCCACGTCCTGCTGAAATTGCAGCATCTGCAGCTTGATTTTCAGGAAATCACCTTCGCTGATGTCGCCGGCGTTGTAGCGGGCCTGGCTGATGTCCACCGTGTTTTGAAAACTCTTCATGTCCTGCAGGGCGAGATCGAGCGTGGATTCGGCGAGCTGCACGCCGACGAATTGCGAGGCGACGTTGAAGGTGAGCGTGCGCTCGTTGTCCGTCACGAGCGATTTGGTTTGCGCGGTGAAGTCTTGCGCGGCTTGCAGGCGATGCTGGCGTTTCTGGCCGCGTTCGAAGAGGTAAGAGAGGCCCAGATCGAATTGCACGGTTTCGTTAAGGTAGTCCGCCGTGAAATGATCGGGCTGAAAAATCGGAAGGAACTGCGCGTCGGCGGTGAAGACGGGATTGGGCCGCAGGTTTGCGGTGATTTCCAGGGCCTGGGACTGCTGAATGGTGGTGCGCGCCGCTTTCAGATTGTGGTTGTGCTCCAGCGCCATTTGAATGGCTTGGTCCATGGAAATGCGCACGGCGCCATGGACCTGGCCCGACGGGGTATTTTGCGGGGCGGTTGACGGCGCGGGGTTCTGCGGCGCGGATGGCGGCGGAGGCGGCGGCGAACTCTGCGCGGCGGCGGCCGAAGCGAAACACACCACGAGTGCAGGAATGGCGAATAGCGCGGTTTTAGCAGGCATAGTCTTCAACCTCTAACGAGAAAATGTTGTGGAATCGGCGTGTCGGTAGCGACACAGGAGCAACTAAAGGTTAGACGGCGGGCGGAGCGCGTGCGGGAAGACGGGGTGCGACGGGCGACGGCGCAAATTCAGTTTCTTGTAGTTCGATTTGCACGCCCACTTGGGCCAGCGAGGGTTCGCGATGATTCGGTTGCGGATGGTCGATAGATTGGTGGCTCAGGTGGCAAATCGAACAATTCGCGTCGGGGCCCGCATGGTGGTGGGAGACGCTGCCCAAGACCATTACGAGCATCAGCAGCGCCAGCAGCGCTACCGGAACGACGAGATATCGAACTGATCTGCGTTTATGCACGTGACGACGGCGGGTGCAACACCAAGCCCCTATCATATACGCAGATGGCCGTCTGGCGTTAACGGGTTGCGTCGGGGGAACTGCGAATCGCGGGTCACGCGCAAATACATTCCGCGGGTGGCGCGACACAATTTTTTTGCAGCGCTAGTTCGTCTGTTCGAGCGCCTTTTCGACCATGGAGACGCATTTTTCCACGCGTTTGCGCAGCGGGCCTTCGATTTCCTGCTGACGTTTGCGCAGCGTGAAGGATTCATCGGCAATATTCAGCGCCGCGAGCACCGCGACTTTCAACGAATCCACCATGTGCGTGGCTTCAGCGACGGAGCGCATCTTGGCGTCCACGTAGGCCGCCAATTCCTTCAAATATTCCTCGTTGTCTTCGGCGTTGACGTTGTAGCTCTGATCGTAAATCTCGATTTTCACGGTGCACTCCCTTGCTGAGCATGGGTATTGTCGGCCATTGGGCGCGCCGGTGCAACCGGGTTGTATTGGTGCGCGTCTGCGAATGTGGTTGCGGCGATTGTCAGCTTGCTGGCTGCATTTCTGCTGCGAGGCGCTGTACGAGTTCCGCGGCGGGCAGGGCGCGGGCGCGTGTGACGCCTTGGCCGACGAAGAGAGAGAGATAGCCGGATTCTCCGAGCTTCGCGGCGGCGGTGCGCATCGGACGGGTCAAAGCGTTTTGCAGTGGGAAGGGCAGGATTATTTTTTCTTTTCCTTCTAGTTTGGAGATGAATGTATTCAGGAGACCGCGCGCGGGGCGGCCGGAAAAGGCGCGCGTGATGACGGTGGTGTCTGCGCGAGCGGTGAGAATTGCGTGGCGGTAAGCCTCGGGGGTGCCGGCTTCGGGGCAGGTGAGGAACGCAGTGCCGAGTTGTGCGGCGGCGGCACCGCGAGCGAGGGCTTGTGCGATGTCTCGGCCGTCCATTAGACCGCCGGAAGCGATTATGGGCGTGGATGCTGCTGCGCGGAGTGATTGCACGAGTTCGAGCGTCGGCACCATGGCGCTTTCGAAGGGGCCGGCGAAGGTCCCACGGTGCGAGCCGGCTTCGGCGCCTTGCGCGACGATGGCTGTGACGCCGCTGGCATGCAACATTTTTCCCTCTTCGACCGTGGTTGCGGTGCCGAAGATTGCAATTCCTGGCGCTTTCAGGCGCGCCATTGCGTGTGCGTCGGGAATTCCTAATGTGAAACTGAATACCGCTGGGCGCGCTTCCAGGACGGCCTGCAATTGTTCTGCGAATGGATTTTTGGGCCATGCGGGCAGAGTGGGAGGAGGCAGGTGCAGCGCTTCGTGAATTTCGGCGAGCAGCGCGAGCATCGGAGCGGCGTCAACCGGTGATTCGGGCGCGTATCCGCCGGCGAAAAGATTCACGTTGAAAGGTTTGTCGGTGAGCGTGCGGACTTTTTTGATGTCCGCGGCGATTTGCTCGGGCGTGCTGTAGGCGGAACCGAGCGAGCCCAGAGCGCCGGCATTGGATACGGCGGCGACGAGTTCGGGAGTGGACGGGCCTCCGGCCATCGGAGCTTGGATGATCGGATGCTTGAGCCCGAGTTCGCGCAGAAAATCGCTCTGGGTCACGTGAATTGCTCGCTTTGGCGATTCGTGAAGCTGGGTTGCCCGCCCGCGGCGGATGGTTCCTCAGGATTATATCGCGCGGAGCGTGGCGCCGAGTTTTTCCTGCAGCGCGGCGACAATGCGCGCGGAGATGTCGTTGAGCTGCGCGTCGGTGAACGTGGCTTCCGCGCTTTGAAATTTCACGCGGATCATGAGTGAAAATTTTCCGGCCGGGATTTGGCCGCCGCGGAACAGGTCTGCGGCTTCGATGGATTCGAGTTCGGCGATCTGAAGCGAACGGATTGCTGCGTCGACTTGTGCGAATGCAACGCCATCCGCGAGCACTAGCGAAAAATCGCGTTCGACCGCGGGGAATCGCGGCAGCGGCTTGAAACGGCGCGCAGCGTTGGCGGCTTCGACACCGGTGACGAGCGGCTCGAGCTTCAGTTCGGCTACGAAGACGTCTTGGCGGAATTTGTATATGTCCGCGATGCGCTTGGCGAGTTGGCCGGTTGTTCCGAGGTTTGCCGAGTCTGGCGATTTGGCCGCGAGTGCAATCTGCGCTGCGCGCGAGCCGGCGAGCCACTGCGGACCACCCGACTGCCAGGCAAAACCGCCGGCCAGCTCTCCGATGCGATCAAGGTCGCCTTTCAAATCCGCGAAGCCGAATTCACGCGCCGCTTCGTAAATGGTTTTTTCTTGTGCCATGCCGGTGGCGCCGAGCGTTAGCACTTGCGTTTCGATTGGCGCGCCATCGCGCAGCTCGTAGGTCTTGCCGATTTCGAAGAGTCGCAGATTGCGCTGGCCGTGATTCAGGTTCCACTCGATCGCACGCAGCATGCTGACCGTGCCCGTGGAACGCATCACCGACGCGTCTTCGGCGAGCGGATTGCCGATCACCGCGGGTGCCAGATTTTCGGGGCGGAAAAGCTCGTTGCGGTGCGTATCTACGATCGGGATTTCCACAATTTCCTGGTAACCCAGCGCGACGATGCGCTCGCGCAAACGGTCCTGCGCCTCGGCGTGCGGCAAGCGATGCGCCGGCTGCTTTGCGGGCGGCAGGCGCGGCGGAAATTTGTCATAACCGTAGTGGCGCGCCACTTCTTCGATCAGATCAATGCCGCGCGTCACGTCCTGCCTCCAGGAAACTTGGCGACATTCCCAGACGGCGGCGATGGAGCCGTCGCTGCCGCGATTCACGTCCACGCGGACGGGATGAAAACCCAGCGCGCTGAGGATCGCTTCGATGTCGCGATCCGGAACGTCCGCGCCCATCACGCGCAGGAGTTCCTGGCGCGAAAGCTCGATTTTCTTTTCGGGCGCGCGATGCGGGTATAGGTCCACCACTCCCGCGAGAAGCTCGCCGCCTGCGACTTGCTGAATCAGTTCGGCTGCACGGCGCGAAGCCAGCTCCGCCATTTCGGGATCGGCGCCGCGTTCGAAGCGATAGGACGCTTCGCTGCGCAAGCCGAGAGCTTTGGAAGCGCGGCGAATGGAAATGGGATCGAACCAGGCGCATTCGATCAGAACGTTCCGCGTGCTGAAACTGATTTCGGTTTCGGCACCGCCCATCACACCGCCGATACCGACGGCGCGGCCCGCATCCGCCACCACGCACATGTCTTTCGTGAGGGTGCGTTCGACGCCATCGAGCGTGCGGATCTTTTCGCCCTGTTTCGAACGGCGGACCA
>Ga0210388_10001640_pt1 | contig 17559 bp, 15 predicted proteins | sample IncBWC19OmetaG_FD_155485 | JGI IMG/M metagenome (GOLD analysis project Ga0210388, IMG submission 155485) | Forest soil microbial communities from Barre Woods Harvard Forest LTER site, Petersham, Massachusetts, United States - Inc-BW-C-19-O ... | reverse complement strand
GTTATGGATCCATCCTCTCCGGATGGTGCCATAGATATTTCTGAATTTTCTTTAGCTGATGTGGACAAAATTGAAATTGTAAGGGGCTCACATAGCACATTATATGGTTCATCTTCTATCGGCGGAGTAATTAATATTATTACGAATAGGAATAGTGCTCCAGGCATTCACATAGACGCAAGTGAAACAGCAGGTGAGTTTGGCAATAACACCAATGTATTTGAAGAAAAGCTATTTGTTAATTATACTTGTAAAAATGGAGCATATGCTGAACTTGGCTATGATAGGATTGACGATAAGGGCTTAAGCGCAGCGGTAGATACATTAAAGCACCCATTGGCATACCAGCAAAACCCGCAAAATAATTTAGATAAGGGAGATTTTTATTCTAAATTAGGTTATAGCGACAATAAGTGGAATGCATTTCTGGAATATAGGAATATGAATAAAACCTTTGGTATTGCTGAAAACGCATTTTCACCTGCTAACAATTACATCGGTACTCTTAAAAGAGACTTTTACATGGCGAATATAAGTTATGCTATATCGCCTGTATTTCATATGCAATATATAAGTAGTTATTCCTTGCTGGATCGCAGTTATGTGCAGGATACTACGGTTATGGATACTTATGGTGATAAACAATATCAGTCGCAATACTATACAAGTACAGCTATAACAAATGATGTTCAACTGGAATATGATTATAAAGCATCAAAGTTTATACTGGGTGGTGGAAGCAATTATGAAACCATGAATACTATTACTGATTATTCATATACCGGGTATTCAGCAACAACAACTAATCTTGATAGTGTTAAGCCTAACCAGGTTATTTATAATGTATTTGCCCAAGCCGATTTTAATGGTGCTACTTTCACTCCTCTTTTAAAGCCCTTCTCATTAGTACTTGGTGCTAGGTATAGTTCTAATTCTTTATTTGGTAATAACATAAGCTATGAGATTAATCCTTCTGTCAAAATAGATAGGAACTCAATCCTTTATTTTTCTTATTCTACCGGATTTAATGCCCCTTCACTTTACCAGTTGTACGGGCCCGATGATATGCAAGGTGATGCAGTATCATTAGCCAATAATACCTTGAAGCCTGAGACTTCAACTTCCTATGAGATTGGCATTAAGCATCATATTGACAATGTATATTTTACCTTATCGTGGTTTAATACTGTAGTAAATGATTACATAGATTATGTATACGTATGGAAAAAGAATAAACAGGTAGACTCTTTAACCTATTCAGATTTTTTAGGCGACACGTATTTAAACGTTGGGCAAGAGACAACAAAAGGCTTAGAAATGAATATTGCTATTCAGCTTAATCCCAAATTATCTGTAGCTGCCAATATGAGTATACTTAGCAGCAGCCTGAATACTTCAAATTCTTCTATAGATACGGCTCATTCACACGGTAACCAGGTTCAGCTTTTTAATGGTGGAGATTTTGTTGGGCAAAGTAACGGGAATGTTCAAAATACAGGCCTGCTTAGGCGCCCGGGGACAATGGCAAATGTCACCATAACCTATAAGCCTTTTTCCAAACTGACATTATGCGGGCAAATAAGATATGTAGGTACAAGAACCGATGCCCAATACGACCCTACCCTGGGGCCTTATGGTGCCGATGCTTACACCAATCTACCTGACTATACATTGCTTGACTTATCTGCTAAGTACCAGGTTACTAATAAACTGGCAGCAACAATTAGGGTAGGGAATGTATTTAATACCACTTACTATGAAATTTTGGGGTATACTACCCTTGGCAGAAGTATTTATTTGAACCTTAGGTATGCATTTTAATCAATCTGTTAACTATATTTACACCATAAAACCAACACAAGTATGAAGACAATCATCAAAACAAGAACAGGAGTATTAGCATTAATGATATTAACGGCGAGTTTGTGGAGGCTTATTTTTTCAAGTAGTCATACACCATTACATAATTTTACTCCAATAGGTGCTATGGCGCTATTTGGCGGCTGTTATTTTTCTGATAAATGGAAAGCATATCTGGTGCCTTTAATCACACTTTTTCTGACTGATTTAGTTTTGAATTATATCTATTTCCATCAATTCACATTATTCTATCAAGGCTTTGCATGGACGTATGGTACATTCGCCCTGATGGTTTTAGTTGGAACTTTTATTAAGAAAGTAAACGTTCGTAATGTATTATTGGCGGGTATAGTTACCGCGCTATTGCATTATATTATAACTGATTTTGGAACCTGGATGGATGGCCGTATGTATCCTTTAAACTGGGAAGGCTTTACTGCATGTTATGTAGCTGCAATTCCATATTTGCAAAATATGTTAGTTGCTAATATAGTGTTCGGTGGTATTATGTTCGGGGCCTTTGAATGGGCACAGAAAAAGTATACAGTATTGGCTGTATAAAACATGGCTATTAAAGTTTGTTCGTTTTTACCCGCTGCTACAAGAATGATTTACCAGATGGGGTTGGAGGATTCTCTCTATGGAGTAACCTTCGAATGCCCTTCTGACAGGTCTAAAGTGGTTCGTTCGCATATTGAAGGGAATACTTACACCAGCTTAGAAATTGAGAAGATAGTATCGGAATCAAAGCAAATGGGCAAGAGCCTTTATTATATTGATGAGGAGCTGTTACAAGAGATAGCACCTGATGTTATTTTTACACAAGATGTATGTGATGTTTGCCAGATAGGTACCAGTTACGCTGAAAGAGCAATATTCAAGCTGAAGAAGCAACCTTTGGTTGTTCCACTTACTCCAAGGAATCTGAATGACGTTTATGCTAATGCTATAGATATTGCAAAGGCAATGGGTAAAGAAGAAGCTGCATATAAACTACTTGCTGAATTAAAAAAGCGTACCGATTTCATTACCGATACATTACGAAAACATAATTCTCCTCTAAAAAGAGTTATGGTTATGGAGTGGCTCGACCCTATATATAATTGCGGCCATTGGATACCTTACCAAATAGCATTAGCCGGTGGAGTAGATATGATGTCGAACCCCGCAGGGTATTCTATAATTACCGATTGGGAAAAAGTTGTGCGATATAATCCAGAGGTATTGGTTGTGGCCCCATGCGGTTTTAATATTGAAAGAACAGCAAAAGAGATTGATAAATTGGCAAATCGTACTGAATGGAAAGAACTGGCTGCTGTAAAAAATAATGCTGTATTTGTTGCTGATGCCGATTTGTTCACCTGCCCAAGTACTGAATTGGTAGATGGGATAGAATTATTGGCCTCTTTATTTCACCCGGAAATATTCCCTGTTAAAAAGCAGTTTGAAGATAAATGGATGCCTTTAGGTAAGCAAACATTGGCTCATGCAAAATGAGGTTGAACATAAAGATAAAACTTGCTCAAAGTGTTCGGTAGTATTTACGTGCACTACCACCGGGTGCTGGTGCAGTGAATTACCGCAGATAATGCCTATGAATCCCGAAGCAGGATGCTATTGTCCCGATTGCCTGAAGGAAATAATTGAGAATAAAGTTAAAGAACACGCAATACAGTAGTATGATATACTTCGTAACAGGTGGTGAACGTTCAGGTAAAAGCAGTTATGCACAAAAGCTGGCGCTTGAGTTATCGGGGAGTCCTTTGTATGTTGCAACAGCTAGGAAGTGGGATGAAGATTTTCAAAAAAGGGTTCAACGGCATAAGGACGAACGTGATGAGAGGTGGACAAGTATAGAAGAAGAGAAAAACATAAGTAAAGTTGATTTGAAGGGGAAAGTGGCTGTTATAGATTGTGTAACATTATGGCTAACCAATTTCTATATCGATACCAAGTATAATGTACAGGAATCATTGCAACAGGCAAAAGATGAGTTTGACAGATTAGCGAATATAGATGGTACATTTATTATTATTTCGAACGAAATAGGAATGGGAATGCATGCAGAAACGGAAATAGGTAGGAAGTTTGTGGAACTGCAAGGATGGACCAATCAGCACATAGCTGCAAGGGCAAATAAGGTTATTTTCATGGTATCAGGTATTCCGGTAACAGTAAAATAAAATGGACCAGAGATTATTCAGTGAAGAAGAAGCAAAAGTATTGGAGGATATAATTCTTCATCGCAGAGACGTGCGTGGGAATAGGTTTTTGACAAAGTCTATTGATGAAGAAATTATTGAAAAAATACTGATATCGGCTTTAAATGCCCCATCGGTAGGGTATTCACAGCCATGGGAATTTGTTGTGGTTAAGGATAATGCAATAAAGGAACAGGTAAGGAAAAGTTTTAATGAAGAGAATTTTAAAGCTACAGGATTATTCGATAAAGAAAAATCTGAGAAGTATGCCAAAATGAAATTAGAAGGTATACTGGAAGCTCCGGTAAACATTGCCGTATTCTATAAGCCTTCAAAAAGCACAGTGCTCGGGCAAACCACTATGAAAGAGGTTGGTTTATATAGTGTAGTTTGTGCCATACAAAATATGTGGCTCACGGCAAGGGCATACAATGTGGGTATAGGATGGGTAAGTATATTGGAACCTGAAAAGGTAAAGCAGATACTTAATGCTCCGCCCAATAACCAGCTTGTAGCTTATCTATGCGTAGGTTATGTAGAAGAGTTTCTTGATAAGCCGGAGCTTGAAATAATGAAGTGGGATAAAAGGAAAATGTTGCCTGAAGTTACATTCCAGGATAAGTATAAGGCTGAGCCAATGAAGCCTTTCGATATTCAGCCTGTTTCAAAAGAGATAGAGGCAGATCTTCAGCACAAGATTGATTTTAAAACGAAACCTCTTGGTGCATTGGGATATTTGGAAAAATTAGCTTTAAGGATTGGCATGATTCAAAACTCTTTATCACCTAAACTTAAAAAACCAAGCATAGTTGTATTCGCTGCTGACCATGGTATAGCTAAAGAGGGGGTGAGTGCATATCCGCAAGAAGTTACTTTCCAAATGGTTATGAACTTTGTGAATGGAGGAGCTGCTATAAATGCTTTCTGCAAGCAAAACGATATAAGTATTAAGGTTGTTGATGCAGGTGTGAATTTTAAATTCCCTCCCAATTTAAATGTGGTTAATTCCAAGATAGGAATGGGGACACGTAGCTTTCTGCATGAACCTGCCATGACGATTGAAGAGGCCCACAAGTGTATTAATAGTGGTGCAGCAATTGTAAATGAATTGCATAAAGATGGATCTAATATAATTGGGTTTGGCGAAATGGGTATTGGTAATACTTCATCGGCAAGTGTGCTTATGAGTATTTTATGCAATCTTCCAATAAACGAATCTATAGGAAAGGGAACCGGGTTAGATGAAAAGGGATTGAATAAGAAACTAGAAATACTTTCAGCCGCTATTAGGAAGCATGGAAAGCCGGGAACTCCAATTCAAACCTTAGCTACTTATGGTGGTTTTGAAATAGCACATATGTGTGGCGCCATATTGCAGGCCGCCGAAAACAAAATGCTTATAATGGTAGATGGTTTTATTTCAACCTCTGCATTTTTAGTTGCATATAACATCAATCCTAATATTATAGATTATGCCGTTTTCTGTCACCAGAGTGAAGAAAATGGTCATGGACGTATGTTAAAGCATTTGAATGCAACCCCTTTGCTCAACCTGAATTTGCGATTGGGGGAAGGCACTGGTGCAGCAATTGCTTATCCATTAATTAAATCAGCCGTTAGCTTTTTGAATGATATGGCAAGTTTTGAAAGTGCAGGAGTTTCCAATAAGGACTAGTATGAAAAAGGAGATCCGCGTTTTTTTTACTGCTCTTATGTTCTTTACGCGTATTCCCTGCCCCAAATGGGTTGACCATTCTGAAGAATATTTGAATAAATCTTCAAAGTATTTGCCATTCATAGGGTGGATAGTAGGTGGAATAAGCGGTCTGGTTTATTTCTTATGTAGTTATGTTTTGCCTCATCCTATTGCTATTTTATTAAGTATGGCTGCTTCTATTATGGTAACCGGGGCATTCCACGAAGATGGGCTTGCTGATGTGTGTGATGGTTTTGGCGGTGGTTGGACTAAAGAGAAAATATTATTGATAATGAAAGATTCCAGGATTGGTGCATTTGGGGCAATAGGTATTGTTATGGCATTACTTATTAAATACACCAGTATTGTTTCATTTTCAGTTGAAAAGCCAATCATCGTTGTATGTGTCCTAATTATCGGGCATAGCATAAGCCGCTTTGCTGCAATAACTTTTCTGGTTACACATGAATATGCCAGAGATGATGCAAATAGTAAGTCGAAACCATTAGCTACCAAGCTTTCAAATGGCGGACTGGTAGCAGCTTTTATATTTGGAGTATTACCACTTGTAGCTTTCAGCACTTATCTGAAAGAATATAATTTAATGTCATTAATTCTCCCTGTATATATCACCAAAATGTTGCTTGGTAGGTTTTATAAAAAGTGGATAGGTGGATATACCGGTGATTGCCTTGGTGCTACACAACAAATTTGCGAAGTGGTGTTTTATTTAAGCTTTATTGCTTATGGAAATATATTTAATCCGGCATACTAGCCCAAAGGTTGAGAAAGGCATTTGCTATGGACAGTCGGATGTTCCTTTAGCGGATTCATTTCAAAATGAAGCTGCGACATTGACTAAGCATTTGCCCGAGACATTTGATGGCATTTATTCAAGCCCTTTAAGCAGATGCTTTAAGCTTGCCCAATTATTGGTATCGAAACAGGAAGTGTTAATTGATAAAAGACTGCTTGAGATGAATTTTGGCGCTTGGGAATTGAAAAAGTGGAATGACATAGAACTAGGTGAGCTGAACAGCTGGATGCAAGACTTTGTTAATGTGAAGGTGCCTGGTGGGGAGAACTTTATTGAATTGTATAATCGTGCAGGCCTTTTCTTTGATGAGTTGATAAGCAAAGATTATAAAACAGTGGCAATAGTCACCCATGCAGGAGTGATTCGATCAATGGTAGCGAAGGTGCTGGAAATACCGCTGAAGAATGCCTTTAAAATACCGGTAGATTATTCTTCAGTAACCAAACTCACCATTTCAGGAGAGAATTGCTTTAGCAATATTGCCTTCCTTAATAAATTGTAGAATAATAGCATTTGCTGTTATCTTTGTTACTTATTTGAATTAAATGATAATTGTTACCGGTGCAGACGGATTTATTGGCAGTTGTTTGGTGAAAAAGCTAAACGATGAACGTTTCTTTGAAATTGTTGTTGTAGATGATTTTTCCAATGCAAAGAAGGCCCACAACCTGGAAGGGAAGAAGTTCGTGCAAAAAGTTCACCGCAATGAATTTGCCAACTGGCTGAAACAAAACCATCGTTTTGTTGAATTTGTTTTTCACATTGGCGCACGTACCGATACTACCGAAATGAGCAAGAGTGTTTTCGATAAGCTCAATTTAAATTACACAAAAGAAGTTTGGCAAATATGCGTTGAGTATGGCCTGCCATTAGTTTATGCATCCTCGGCTGCTACATACGGAGCAGGGGAACACGGTTACGATGATGACCATGCTATCGTTGAGAAGTTAAAGCCACTCAATCCATACGGAGATTCAAAGAACGAATTTGATAAATGGGCATTGAAATCTAAAACAGCTCCATATTTCTGGGCAGGCTTGAAGTTCTTTAATGTGTATGGTCCGAATGAAAACCATAAGGGAAGGATGGCCTCTGTTATTTTTCATGCATACAATCAAATACTCGAAACCGGAGAAGTAAAATTGTTCCGTTCCCATAGGCCTGATTATAAGGATGGAGAACAAATGCGTGATTTTGTTTACGTAAAAGACGTGGTAGATATTTGTTATTTCCTGCTGCACCATAGGCGTAATTCTGGTCTATATAATTTAGGTTCAGGCAAAGCTCGCACGTTCCTCGATTTGGTAAACAATATATATTATGCTTTGGGTAAAGAGCCCAAGATCAAGTTTGTAGATACACCTTTAGATATACGCGATAAATACCAATACTTTACTGAGGCGAATATGAGCAAGATACGCTCTATTGGTTATGATCAACCCTTCCATACTTTAGAGCAGGGGGTACATGATTACGTGAAGAATTATCTGGTAGAAGGGAAATACTATTAACTAATGTTGAGCAATAATTGAGGTAGCTTATTTAGAATAAATAGGTTGGCTATCACGGGTTTGTCGAATTGCTTTAGAATTTATTAGGCAGAGCCATAAGAACCTAGAGAATCTCATCCATGTATAATAACTGCTTTTTCTATTCTGTGTATTTAAGGGTTGGAAACATCTTTTCTTTTCTAGTTCTTTAAAACTTCGCCGTATGTTTTCTAATCCGGATATAATAGCGTTGTGCCCTACCCAACTCCATGTTCGGTAGCATTCATCTTCACCTAGTGGGTAGGTGCCTTGTGTTAAAATTTCTCCTCCATCTATTTGGTCGTTAACTTTAATTACGGTATATCCTATATATTGGAATTCCTTTTTCATTAAAGCCCACAATGGAGTATGTAGTCCTCTATATTCAGGCGTTAGTCCTTCATGAATTACAAATGTTCCAAGTGCCGGAGTATTGTAAAGCTCCGGTTTGAAAATAACATGTGAGCATGTTGCCAGAATAATATCGGGTGATAAGGAATTACAAAATGCCACCCATTTTTTATTGTTAATATCATCTACTTGATGAATAGGATAACTCAGGTTTATAGAATTGTTATAATATTCAGGCCGTGTCTTCCAGAAGATGGGTTCCTTGGTTCTTAAGAAAAACCTATCGAATAAATGAAAAGCTAATTCATCTGAGGCCTGTAATAATCCATATTTTTTGATCCGACGACTAATTTTCTCACTTTTAGATTTCCACGAAGATCGCTCAGGCTCTATAAATAGGCAGCAAAGTATTTGATGTTCAGTAGAGAATTCTTGGACAATTTTTCTGTTAAATGAATTGTCTCTTCCAACAAAGATTATTCTCATTAGTTAAATTTGTACGGATATATAAAAAGGAATAAGCGCCATTTTATTGACGCTTTCTATTAATTAGACTCTTTTTATAAGAATAAATTGCGAAAATATCGATTCTATTAAGAATCAAGCAGATGTATAAGAAGTTAATCCACTGTTATAAATTGCAAGTGCAATGACTTAATTTAATGAAGAAATTTAAGCCTAGAGTTTCTTTTTTAGTGCAAGCAGTTCTGCTTTTATTTTTTCCAATGATTTGTAAAGAGCATCTTTGTCCGTAGCTTCTTTACGGTTATCTTTTTCTTTCAAATGCTTTTTTGCACCATCAAGTGTAAAGCCTTGGACCTTAATAAGGTCGTGTAGTATGCGGAGCTTGGAAATATCTTGTTCTGTGAATTGGCGATTGCCACGGGTATCTTTAGAAAATTGCAGGATAGAAGAAAACTCCTTCTCCCAAAATCGTATAAGTGAAGCGTTAACATCAAACATGTCTGCTACTTCCCCAATGGAGTAAAACAGTTTCATGGTTTCTTTCTCCTTATACGGCATTTTTCTATAAGTTAAAAGTGAATAGTGAAAAGCTAAAAGTACTATTACGCATATTATTCACTTTTAATTTTTAGTTTTTCACTTATTTAACGAACTCCCTGTTTGAACTTTTCTATAAAGTTTCTTGTGAATTCTGACAGTACTAATTTGCCACTCATCTCAGCTCTTTCGCTAAGTAGTTTATCCCAATCATCAGTCCCTTGCCAGAAAACCTTTTTAAGCATGGCCATAGCTTCAGGGTTACTTTGTGCCAGTTTGCCTGCAAGCTCATCAACAGCTTTATCTAATTCTGCAATGGTTGGATATACATTAACATACAATCCTTTTTCTCTGGCCCATTCAGCACTCATCCATTCACCTGCATTAATAGACATGGAAGAAAAAGCGGATGTGCCTATTTTTCTTTCTACTGCAGGTCCCACTACAAATGGTCCAATACCTACATTCAATTCGCTTAACTTGGCTTGTGCGGCTTCAGTAGCAAGTGTATAATCAGCTGCGGCTGCAAGTCCAACACCACCACCAACTGCTTTGCCTTGCACGCGAGCTATAACAAACTTAGGTGCCTTTCGCATGGCGTTTATTACTGCAGCAAAACCTGAGAAGAATTTTTTCCCTGTGGCCAGGTCGGATATAGAAATAAGTTCATCGAAAGAGGCCCCTGCACAGAATGTCTTTTCTCCTTCGCTCTTTAATACTATTACTTTGGCATCATTATTGTTGCCGGCTTTTTCAATTTCAGCAGCAAGGCTCATTAAAAGTGTGCCCGGTAACGAATTGCTTTGTGGGTGCATAAATTGCACTGTTGCAATTCCGTTCTTAATTATAGTTTCTACTTTTCCGTTGCTCATAGACTTATGAATTTAATACAGGACTTGGGGCTGCACTCTCTTCAATTACTGCTCCTTGCTCACAACGTAATGTGCGTGCAGGAAAACGTTTTACCAGTGTCACATTATGTGTGGCGAATATAATAGAGCGCCCTGTTTTACTTATATCAATCAATAGTTTCAGAATATCTTCCGATGTTTCGGGGTCGAGGTTACCAGTGGGTTCATCGGCCATTATAATTTCAGGATCGTTGAGCATGGCACGGGCAATTGAAAGACGCTGCTGTTCTCCGCCTGAAAGCTCGTGAGGCATTTTAAAGCCCTTGGTTTGCAGACCTACTTTATCAAGCACATCATTTACTCTCTCCATCATCTTTTCCTTATCCTTCCATCCCGTTGCCTTTAATACAAAGAATAAGTTATCTTTCACAGGCCTATCCATTAACAATTGAAAGTCCTGGAATATTATACCAAGCTTCCTTCTTAGTAATGGTATTTGTTTCTTTTTAATGGTATTAAGGTCGAATTCAGCTACACGTCCCTTGCCTTCTTTTAAGGGAAGTTCAGCATATAATGTTTCAAGTAAGCTGCTTTTACCGCTTCCGGTTTTACCCATTAAGTATATAAACTCGCCTTTCTTTACTTCAAGATTAACACGGCTCAATATGAGTGAATCTTCCTGATATATAGAAGCATTTTCAAGGCTTATGGTAACATCTAAGTGCATTATTCTTCGTCTTTAAATCAACAAAACAATGTTACGAAAAATAATATCAGGGGAAAGAGGTTTTAGAACATCTTTTTTAACACTCGTAAGGAATGAGTGTAACGCTTCTGTGCCGCGCTATAAATACCTACATGATCAAAATTATCTACATGTACCTTGCCCGATGCATGTATTATCTGTCCATTATCGAGCACAATACCAACGTGAGTAATATGGCCAGCTTCATTGTCGAAGAATGCCAAGTCTCCTGCTTCGGCTTCTTCCGGGAAGCTTAATGCTTCACCTTGCTCAGCCTGTAGTGAAGCATCGCGCTTAAGTGCCACACCATTCAGGCGATATACCATTTGTGTAAACCCGGAGCAGTCAATGCCAAGTGGTGTGCGCCCTCCCCATAGGTAAGGTGCATTAAGAAAAGTAAAAGCATCTTCTACCAGTTTGCTGCGTTTTACTTTGCTACCGGGTGACATAACGTTTCCCTGGTAAACATATTTCTTTTTATCTACGCTAAATTCCTTTCCTTTTAAAGAGGGGAGAAGGCAGCCAATAGTTACAGGGAATGAAACATTCTCTGATGTGTCTTCTATTATAGAAACAATATCAGCAACGTAACTAGGCTGTTGTTTTTTCAATGTATTAAAAGTATCTTTAGAAATGGGTGCATGTTGTTTAACATCAATCCAACCCTCATATCCATCGATACCGGAACGAATTCGTATCCAATTTTTAAACTCCTCCGTTATCTCAAAATATTCACCAAACAGAAGTTGTGTTACCATTTCACTTCTGTCCGACGTATCCTTCCGGCAAGGCACAATACTTAGATTACAAAAACCGAAAGAATTCATTAAAAAATAGAATTAAACGTTTTCTATAACAATAGCGCTTGCACCGCCGCCGCCATTACAAATACCAGCAGCTCCGTATTTGCCTTTATGTTGTTTAAGTACATTAATTAGTGTAACTACAATACGTGAGCCTGAACTACCCAATGGGTGGCCCAATGCTACAGCACCGCCGTGAACATTTACTTTATCTGCACTTAGTTTCAATTCTTTATTATTAGCAAGAGCAACTACTGAAAAGGCTTCATTTATTCCGAGAAATCAATGTCAGTTATTTTAAGGTTAGCCATTGCTACAGCTTTAGGCAATGCTTTTGACGGTGCAGTAGTGAACCATTCTGGTGCTTGTGCTGCATCACCATATCCTATGATCTTTGCCAAAGGTTTTATACCCAATTTATCTGCTTTCTCTTTGCTCATTAGAACTACCGCAGATGCGCCGTCATTCAATGTTGAAGCATTAGCTGCTGTAATAGTTCCATCTTTTTGGAATACCGGTGATAGAGAAGGGATCTTATCGAAGTTTACTGCCTTGTATTCTTCGTCTTCAGCAAAAATGATAGGGTTGCCTTTACGCTGTGGAATTTCCACAGGCACCACTTCATTCTTAAAGTATCCATTCTTCCAAGCTTCAGCAGAACGTTTATATGATGTAATTGCAAATGCATCTTGTTCTTCACGAGTAATATGGCACTCCTTAGCACATAGCTCACCTGCATTACCCATGTGGAAATGATTAAATGGATCAGTTAATCCATCAAATACCATGCCGTCTATTAATGTCCCATTACCTAATCTATATCCTTTACGTGCCTTATCTAAGTAATAAGGTACCATTGACATGTTTTCCATTCCGCCCGCTACAATAACATCAGCCTCGCCTAACTGAATACTTTGTGCTCCCCACATAATAGCTTTCATGCCAGATGCACAAACCTTGTTTACTGTGGTTGTAGGAACGGTATTAGGTATACCGGCTTTTATTGAAGCCTGGGTTGCAGGAGCCTGGCCAATGCCTGCTTGCAATACATTACCCATAAATACTTCGTTTACTTCAGCAGGGTTAAGTTTTATTTTTTCAAGTGCCGAACGTATGGCAATAGCGCCTAGTTGAACAGCTGGTATTTCTGATAGTGATCCGCCAAAGCTTCCTATTGGTGTTCTTACGGCAGAAACGATATAAACTTCTCTTTTCATAATTATACGGTATTAGTAATAAGGGGTTCAAAAGTAAGCTTTTTTGACATGATAGTATATTGGAAATAAACCCTAATTTTGAAGTTCTGCTGGATATATGGCAAATAAAAAAATAAAACCTTTACAAAAGCCCGCCGTTGCTAAAGTGGTTCCCACCGGCCCTTTCCATTTTAAGGGCAGGGCATTTCATATAATCTTTGCATTGGTAATTATAGCTTTTTCATTTGTAATTTATGGCAACGGTATTTCTAATGGTTATTCACTTGATGATGAGTTTGTGCTGCATGGCGATACTATTGTACAAAAAGGATTTAAAGGTATTCCAACGTTATTTAAGAAGCGTTATGCATGGGATCAGAAGGGTTCTTACGGCTACCGCCCTGTAGTTACCTCATCCTTTGCAGTTGAAAATCAAATTTTTGGGAAATCGCCACATATAGGGCATGTGTTGAATATTTTGCTCTATTCCCTATTAGTAATATTGATTTTCTACCTTTTACGAAAAGTATTTTATGACCAGGTTGGAGATTATTTCCTGTTTATTATTACTGCTATATTTTTAACTCATCCGCTGCATACCGAAGTGGTAGATAGCTTAAAGAATAGAGATACTATACTTAGTAGCCTTTTTGGTTTCTTTTGTGTGTATGCTTTCATAAAATGCTTTGAAAGTAAGTCGATATTAGTGCGGGTGGTTTGGGGAATTATAGGCGGAATTTCATTGGACTTAGGCCTGCTTTCTAAACCCGATGCATACATGTTTTTAGCTATTACCCCACTTGTATTATTTTTTATCTATAAGGGCAAATTGAAGTTCCCGGCAATTTCAATTGTGAGCTTGTTAATTGCCTGGCGAATATGTGCGCGTGTAACAAAACATATTTTACCGCATTCAGACTATCATAGAACGTTCATATTTATAGAAAATCCGTTATTGAATTCGCATTGGTACCAGAGAATAGCGCTTAGTTTTTCCTCATTTTGGTTTTACGTTAGTAAACTTATTTTCCCTAAGGACCTTATATGTTACTATGGCTTCGATGAAATGCACCCTCATCCGGCATGGGCGGATATAACTGTTATAATGGGAATATTGGTAGCGGGAGTTCTTGTATACTATTTGTATAAGAACAGAAAAGACAAAGGTGTGATAATGTTCTCATTGTTGTTCTTCTCAGGATCAATTTTTGCATACGTAAATCTTTTACGAGTTGGGCCGGGTATTGTAGCGGAAAGATTCATGCTATTACCATCCCTTGGCTTTGCTTTAATAATAACAATCTTGTTATTCCATTTCTTTAAAATTAAATTGGGCGATAAAGTCATGTATAATAATAATTCAACACTATACCTGATATTGGGCGGAGTGATTTTAATTTATTCCGGCAGGGTAATAGCAAGGAATCCTGATTGGAATAGTCATATGTCAATTTACGAGCATGATGCAAGGTTGGCCCCGCGTTCTGCAAAACTCCAATCACTGTTGGCATCGGCATATATGGAACAAATGCAAAAGGATAAGAATATGTCGGATGCTAAAAGAGCAGAGTATTATGACAAAGCAGAAAGGGCATACCAGGCTTCAGTAGATATATTTCCTCAATACTCAACTTCATGGAATAATCTTGGGATGATACAATATTCTTATCACAAGGATTTGAAAACAGCTACGTATGATTTCGGTAAAGCAATTGAATCAGATGGTAATTATGTTGAAGCACTTTTCAATATAGCTATGGGAGAGCAGTCATTGGGAGATAAGGCTAAAGCCGAAGTTTATTTTCTGCGTGCCATAGATGTAAATCCAGAATACTATATGACGTATGGGTATTTGTCACGGTTATATACCTCGGAAGGTAAGTATAATAAAGCTTTGGAGCTTAATGAAGATGCGTTGAAAAAAGGACATATTTCAGATGCTATTTATGTGAACATTGGTAATTTGTATATTGAAAACAGAGATACAAATACCGCTGTTCCATATTTTGAAAAAGCCATTGGAGTGTTTAATAAAAACTATGTGCTCTGCCAGTTTCTTTCAAGATACTATGCGCGGAGAAATGACAGCACTAAAGCGAATTATTACATGAATCTTGCAATAGAGGGTCAGCGCTTTAAGCAGAACTACTTGCAAACTCAACAATAATGTTTTGGTTTATATTCGTATAAGCCATACATTTGTTTAAATTCATAAATATAAAATGAAAAAAATATTACTTCTGATTGTAGGGTTTTTGTTCTCTGCCGTATTAGCGGGAATACTGAATAATAAACCAAGCGTAATAAAGCATAAAACTGAAGGCCCTTCAACTGGAGAAGATATAGGCGATTATTATAAATGGGAATATAAGAGGTTAGCAGATCCTGCTACAGGTAGAATTCCTGAAAATGTAAGAGCATTAGAATTGGCATATGCTGCTACTCTCCCTAATGATGCTAACCCTTTCAACAGTCATGCATCTTCAGCAGTATGGCAGGAACGTGGCCCATGGAACGTGGGCGGAAGAACAAGATCTTTTGCTGCAGATGTAAATAATGAATCTATTTTACTGGCGGGCACCTGTTCGGGTGGAATGTGGAGAAGTACGGACAGTGGAAAAAAATGGACATTAACAACACCTTTAGCTGTTGAACAAGGTGTTTGTTGTCTTTCACAGGATGTGCGTCCAACGCATAGCAATATTTGGTTTTATGGCTCTGGAGAAGCTTATGGCGCATCTGCCAGTGGAACTGGTGCATATTTTGACGGAAGTGGCGTATATAGATCGAAAGATGATGGACAAACATGGACCTTATTGCCTAAAACCTCACCTAGTCTTTCAGGTAATGGCTATTGGGCAGCAATGTGGGATGTTGCTTCAGATCCTTCAGCTCCTGATTCAATGAGTAATGTGTATGCAGCTGCCCTTGGCACTATTTACCGTTCTGCCGATACAGGTAATACATGGACTGCTGTGCTTGGGCATAACCCTAACGCGTATTCATATTTCACTGATGTGAAGGTTTCCAAAAAAGGAGTAGTGTATGCTACATTAAGCGGTTCTGGTTACAATACAGTAGGATGGGTTGATAGCGTAGGACAGCAAATGGGTATTTGGAGGTCAACAAATGGAATAAACTATACCAAAATCACCCCTCCTGGTTTTCCGGGTGAATATAATCGTGTTGTAATAGGTATTTCACCGTTAGATGAAAACCAGGTTTATTTCCTTGTTAATGCAGTTAATTCAGGAATGCCTGATACTAATTTTCAGGGTCAGGTTGAATGGAACCAATTATGGAAATATAAATACCTTTCCGGCAGTGGTGATAGCAGCGGGGGAGAGTGGTTTAATTTGACTCCTAATTTACCTTCAACAGGCGGGTTATTTGATAAGTTTAATTGCCAGGGATCTTATGATATGGTTGTGCAGTTTTTGCCGACCGATACTTCTACCGTATTTATTGGTGGAACCGATATTTTTAGGTCTACTACAGGCTTTTTTGATGCTTCACATTCCACCCACATTGGCGGGTATATGGTTGGAGCCAGCCTGCCATCTATTAAAACATACCCAAATCATCATCCTGACCAACACGTCATTTTCTTTTCGAATACGAACCCTAACATAATGTATTCAGGTTGCGATGGTGGTGTATTCAGAACATATAACGACACGGCAGCTAATGTTACCTGGTCAACACTTGATAGCGGTTACACTACTACTATGTTCTATACCGTTGCGTCTGATCATACAAGGCCCGGCGGAAATGTCCTTATTGGCGGAGCACAGGATAATAACAGTTTATTTGATAATTCAGGTTTGGTAACTAACAATTGGACGAAACCTATTTTTGGCGACGGATCATTTTGTGCAATTGCCGATACGGGCAAAGTGTTCTACTATTCTTGCCAGGAAGGTAAAATGTTTAAAGCACAAATGGATACTACAACGGGTACGCTTACTGCATTTAACCGCATTGACCCAATTGGGGGCAAAGGGTATCAGTTTGTAAACCCTTATGTTATTGACCCTAATGACAACAACCTGATGTACCTGGCAGGAGGAAAGTATATGTGGAGGAATAATAACCTGGCAGGTATTCCTTATGCCGATCAATGGGATTCTATCAGTACCAATTGGATTCAATTTCCGGATAGTGTAGATACTGCAGGTGCAACTATAACAGCAGTTGCTATATCGACTACGCCGGCTAATCGGTTGTATTATGGTACCGATCAGTTAAGTATTTATAGAATTGATAGCGCAAATAATGGTGCGCTTCATCCTAAGAACATAACATCGACTTTAGTTCAGGCCAGCGGCAGTGGAGTAGGTTCTAATGTTTCTTGTATTGCTGTGGACCCTAATAATGCTGATAATTTAATGGTAGCTTATTCAAACTACGGTATCTCTAACCTTATATATAGTAAGGATGGAGGGACAACCTGGTTCAGGGTAAGCGGTAATTTAATAAGTAAGATCTCATTGCGTTGGGCAGCCATA
>Ga0210388_10001639_pt1 | contig 17561 bp, 14 predicted proteins | sample IncBWC19OmetaG_FD_155485 | JGI IMG/M metagenome (GOLD analysis project Ga0210388, IMG submission 155485) | Forest soil microbial communities from Barre Woods Harvard Forest LTER site, Petersham, Massachusetts, United States - Inc-BW-C-19-O ... | reverse complement strand
CGTGCAGCCCACTACCGGAATGAAATGCTTCAAGAAATCAGCAAGATTCCGACCGCTGATACGAGCGACCGCTCTCGTGTGGCAACGGCATTCATCAAAATGGCTGTGGGGGACTTCAACGCAATCCTGACGGAAATCGGCAACGATAATCTCGGTCCCGCATTCAAGCTGTTTCGCCTTCTTTACGAGGATGTCGTGAATGGTCTATGGGCGCAGGCGTTCGCTAAAGACGAACTCATCGAGAAGCTCCTGCACGGCACAGACGGACAATTGCCCGGTCCCATAGCAGATCGGGCGAAGGAACTCGATACGATTTTTGTCGATCCGTCCAATTTAGAACCTGACGATGATGGGACTCTGTTCGTTCACTTTCAGAGCAAGTTCTGGAAGACAGCAAACAGCTACACGCACGGCGGCTCGATGGCTATCAATCGGGAACTGGCTGGATACGACGACGAATCCATTTATGAAAGCCTTCGGAGCAGTACGACTCTCTTCATCATGTTCATAGATGCCATGTATAGGCTGCACTACCAAAAGCCGAATGACGCGCTGACTGTCATTGCACAAACCTACTTCGCGGAGAAGTGGAACTAACGGAGGACCACCGTGGCCGTATACGGGTTCGCTGACGGAAGCGGGTCCCACACTGGGGGCAAGAGTGGCCCCGCCAAAGTTCGATGTATAGGAGCGTTGCTTGGAGACGAGGACGCATGGATTGACTTCGACGAACGTTGGCACCGCATATTGGATAAACCTGAATGGCCCTCACGGATAAGGAAGTTCCACATGTACGATTGCGTCAACCAGATTGAGGAGTTCGGAGGATGGAAGTTCGCGGAATGTCTCGCTATGTATGGCGATCTGGTAGGGGTAATCATACAATCTCCGAGGATCATCGCTATTGGATCATCAAATATCGTTGACCACTTTCAGCAGTTGCCGACCGATGATCTTGACTTGCTCAGGTCTGAACATCTGGGAACACCGTTAGAGATTGTTTGCCAATACTTATTTCAACGGATCATCACCAAAACTCGTGAGCACTTCGGTGAATCGGAGCAGGTAGTCTTAACGTTTGATATTGAGCCGTTTCCTGACGGCGAAGAGTACCACAAACTCTACGGAGAGTATGCGAGCCGCCATCCCCTTAGCGACACTTTTGCTTTGAAGAGTTTGAATTTTGCCAGCGGTAAGGATTTCCCACCCTTGCAGGCGGCGGACATATTGTCGTACACCACATACCAATGGGAGATGGAAGCCTACTATCTGAATCCGTCCGAACCTCATTTCCCGATCATTCCAGCATTTTTGAGGATGGTAAAAGCGATAGAGCCTGACGGCGGCAGATACAACCTAGCTGGATTGCAGGGATTGGTTGCGGTGATCAAGGCGGGAAAGAAGATGCAACTGAATCCCCATCTGCAAGAGAAGAGCGTTGTGTGTACAAATTCCAACTGCAAAAAGTCGTTCGTTGTCACCTATGACACCCGAACCCCTGCCCCAACAGAGCCAGTTCTAAGCCTTCCCTGCCCGCACTGCAAGGAACTGAATGATGTGGTGTGGCCATGAAATTCGATAGGGCGTTCAAGGCAAGGAAGAAGTAAAAGGCTTTTACCTTCGATCTTCTTCCTCAGGATCGGATTCCAATTGCTGGAGTTCCAAATAGATGTTCTGCTCAACATCCCCAGCTTCAAGGAAATTGGCAACGTCGTCCGCCGTCGTGTCCTTCGGCTCTTCACGCTTCACGATCTTACTTTCACGCGATAGCCGGACTTTGCCGATCCCTTTCTCTCGCTTCTTCCCCCGCGATTTCTTGGATGGTTTGGTCATTTGTCCTGTGAGTTCTCCCGTGATTACTATCATGTCCAAGTATTACGACCGAGGTCTAGAGTACCGAGGTCACAGGCAGGATCGCCAGTTACGGTTCGTTTAGACCCTTGATCGCCATCGGAACAGGGCGCGCCTGTCACACGGCTTGTTGCGGATCGGGAATGTCGATGGTCAGACGCATCGGTCGCTAGGGAGCTACCACGCGGAACCAGTCCCGCATTACCTGCTTGACGCGCTCAACTTCTTCGTCCGAGATGTCGGACATGTGGCAGAGCGTGTTACGGAGATGCGAGATACTACGCCCTTCCTGAATCAGAAACTTGTCCCGGACTATAGCCTTGAAAACGTCATTCCAGTTCTTCGTGTCGTCCATGATCCTGAGCAGTTGGGGGAGAGTGGTCAGGGCAAGCTTCGACCGGGAGTCCAGAGCCATCCACTGCTTTTGTTGTTCAGTCTCTTCGAGTTTCTGAACCTCGTCCTGAACGTCCTTCGGAACCCTGTCCCACCAGTTCACCTTATCTAATTCCGATAGGGTCTCAAGAACGAAATCTCGAATGAAATTCTCGAACACGAAGAACAGCTTGTACGATTCTGACGCTGTGATCGCACGCCGCACTTCTTTGGGAAGCACGAGTGCCAAGTTTTCCGTAGCAGAGAGCATCAAAGTCTGTGCGGGGACAGTGTCGGGAAGCTTGCTGACAGCTTTCTGCGATGTTTGTCCGAGCATCAGGAACAGCGATAGTCGCTCATCCTTCAACTGAACGTTCTCCGGAGCGCATTGAAGATGTTGAGATACGTCTCTTCGGTGCCGTTCGCGGGCAGGTGAACCTGAATGTTGAAATGGAACTCCGACCGCAGTCCGGTTGGGGGAAGTGGCGGGAGGGACGGCTTGTCCTCACCCTTGTCATCGGGTTTCTTTGCGTCAGTCTTCGATGTCCGCGTAAAGTCGGCATTCTTCGCAACAGCGTTGAACGTATAGGCGATCTGTCCGACTATGGTCTTGTCGCCCCCGGTGACCTGAGCAATCAAGCCCTTCAATTCTTCTGGTGATAGCTCATTTGCTCTCTCATTGGCGTCAAAAAGAGGCGCGTAGACTTTGCGAAGACCGTCAGCGATGGCTGCTTTGGCGACACTCTTATTCTTCAATAACCCATAAGTTTCGGTCGGTCGTCCCGTCGCATCAAGAAAGCTCATCTTCTTGAGCATGTTAATGAGATTTCGGTCGGCGGGAGACTTCAGTCCGATTGTATCGGCGAGAAAGCGAGTAGTGAACGCCTCTGGAGCTTTTGCTGTCTCTATCTTATCGAATAGAGTACCGACGTTCTTGTAAGAGCCTAAGTAAAACAAATCCTGAGCCAAAGTGACGCCTCCAGCATTGCGCGGATTGTAGCACGATCACGGTGATGACTTCTGCTACCATTTGCTGCTGTGGCAAAGCATGTGTCCGAGGTCGATGGCTTCGCTCTGAAGCGTCAGCGGGAGAACGCGAAGCGCGGAAAGAAGCGGAAGGTCTCTGTTACTGCTTCTCTTCCACGCCAACCTTACAAATCCTCGCACCACGTGGTACTCTATCGCCCTTCATGTCCCTACCTAAACGGTTCACTTTCCGTCCACGAGGTAACGAACACATTCAATTGTTCCGTGCAGGACGAGTTGCAGGGAGCATGGACCTGATCTATTGGCATCCTCTGGCGCTGAAGCGACATCGCGACGCCCCTTTGTTCAAGGAACGTGAGGAGTTTCTGCTGCACTTACTCCGGCGAGGATCAAATAGAACTAGGGTCCAATGCGTCGGTGGAATGCTCCTTCGTGCCATCGACGCTCTCGGTCTCAAGTTGCTCCGGCCTCTCAGTCCTAAAGACGTTGACTACGCAATCCAACGGATTTGGGGACAAAAAGCGGAGCGAGGTTCCAATTTTCGGGGCTTTCACGCAGCTTACGCGCTCAGGAATCACTTTTCGATGTTCTTGCGATTTCATGGAAAATTGAAAACTCGAAAACTTCCACGCCCGCCTTTTGCGGAGGAATTGGACAGCTTTTCGGAGTTCAACCGATGTAGAAACTTGCTTCCCGGTTCTGTGGAATCCCATCGCCTCAAAACGCGTATCTTTCTGGATTGGTATTCACTACGCGGCAAGAGCCTCTCAAAGCTTTCCATCCACCACATTGATAGGTTCATAGCGAAAAAGAAGGCGGAAGGATGGTCATCTGGAACATTTTCCTCGGCGATCCAGGCATTGAGGGTTTTCGTGAGGTACGGTCACTCTCAAGGCTGGTGTCCTGACATCGCCGATGGTATTAAGGCACCTTATCACTCAAGACTGGGTGTTCCACCACAGGGCCGGGCGTGGACCGAGGTTGTGCAACTCTTGGAGGCGACTAAAGGAAAGGATCTCGCGTCTGTGCGCGCCAAGGCAGCATTGTCGCTAATTGCTACTTACGCCCTTCGCTGTAGCGAAGCAGCCCGCCTCCTCCTCAGCGATTTTGATTGGAAGAAAAGAACCGTGACTTTGCGCCGTTCGAAAAGAGGGCGCAAACAAATGCTCCCCTTCCCGCTAGATGTCAGGCAAGCGGTCCTAAACTACATCCGACTGAGGCCGCGATGCTCCGTCCGGCAACTCTTCGTCACGCTACGGCCCCCTTACAGGCCGATTCAGAAAACGTCGTTTTACTGCCTTACCAGTCGTCGCTTAAAGAAACTTGGCATCATTTCCGGTTGTCTCGGCCCACACTCGATTCGCCATGCTCGAGCCATGCAACTGCTCCGCAGTGGATCGACAGTGAAAGAGATCGGGGATCTTCTCGGGCAACGCCATGCTGAGTCGCCCCTGTTTTATGCGAAATTTGACGTTGAGTTGCTTCGCGAAGTTGCCAATTTCAAGCTGGAGGGTCTGATTTGAAAGTCTCCACCGGGATGCGGCTCTACTTAGCGCACAAACGTTCTATGGGGTGGCAATTTAGAGCGATGGAGTCATTTCTCACAACGTTTTCACACGCTGTGGGAGATGTCCATCTTTCGAGTTTGACAGCGTATCAAGTTTCTGAGTTTCTGTCGGGACCTCCCACGGCGGCGTATCAAAAATATGACAAGCTGAAGCGGTTTTTCCAACATTGGAAGGTCCGGGGCCAGCTCGATTCCGTGCCGCTCCCTGCGCCTATTCCACCTGGACATTCGACGTTCCTTCCTTACATCTATTCTCGAACCGAACTTCGCCGGATGGTCAGTGAGTCTGTTTTGAACAGTACGAAACGGCCTAGAGTGATTGACCCCGCGACTTTTCGGACACTACTGGTGTTCCTCTACGGGACTGGCGTGTTGCTCAGCGAAGCGTTGACACTCAGAGAATCCGCCGTGGATTTAAGACACGACGTTATGACTGTCCAGCGGGATGCCCATGCCCGAAAAAGAACGATTCCCATTGGGTCTGACGTTCATAAATTATTGACAACGTACTTAGAGTCACCCATTCGCAGGAAATTCAAAGACGGAAATCTATTCTTGACAAGGAAGGGCACGCCGGTGCACATAGCGACCTTAAACGCCCAATTTCGGGTTATTCGACACAATGCAAATGTCGTTCGACTCGACGGTATTCGCTTTCAACCGCGTCTGCATGATCTGAGGTCTACCTTTGCAGTTCACCGAATTGCTGCGTGGTATGAACAAGGACTCGATGCGCAGGAACTGTTGCCTGCTCTGGGAGCATACTTGGGACAACTTGGACTTATCTCAATGAACAGACACCTCTCGTTGACACCTGAGCACTATCGCAAACATCTGGCCACGGCATCCGGGTGTCGAGATTCACGCAAACGTGGCAGTAAGGCAAATCCTCTCGTGGCGGAATTCTTGAGACGCATACAGAATTCCTAGATGTCTGATTCCACCTTGCATGCACGCGCCGATTCACATTCCGCAATCGTGTTGAGTCGTTCCCTGATGGTCGCGATGCTGCGGAACCATGGATCTCTCCCACAATAGAGCTAGACAGTTGGGCTGTTACTAGACTCGAAACCATGTGCTGCTGGCTCTAGACCTGCAGACCGCGATCTTGCGCCCTATCTTGATGGGATTCGTCTTTGTGAACTCGCTGGCCCTCCCTTTCACGCCCCTGGTGCTGTTGCTCTGCTCCCTTGCCGTTCTCAAGGTCCCTTCCCGAATCCAAGGCTGATTGCTTCGATACTTCATTGCTCAACCGCTCGGTGAGTTCTCTGGCATTGTTCGTGTAGATCTGGGCGTCGTGGCGGCCGCGTGAAACTGCCACATACGCAAGTCGCGTGTTGATGAGCTGGCTGTGGGCCTGCTCAGTATCCACATGCAACAACACGCGGTCGGCAGTTAGGCCCTGGCTGCTGTGGCTGGTGACGGCATACCCATAATCAAGATGCAGATGCCTCCGTCCATTGATTTGCACTGCAGGGCCTGAGTCTAGCCGAACTTGAATATTGTTTTCCGAGTCAATGTGTTCGACTGTCCCGAGTTCCCGATTTGCAATTCGATCCTCCCGATTCGGCGCAGTGAATTGCACACGCTCTCCGCTAGAAAAATCACGCCGGCCTTCCTTGTACACACTCACCCCATGCAAACGGCGCGGGTTATACGTGAGAACTGCACCGTTCGCTCGTTGCACAGTCAGCAGATTCTGGACTCTCTCAACCCCGGCTACACGAGCGTACTCCCCTCCATGTATGCCCAGACTCTTACTGTCGCGCGTGTAGCGCACGATGTCACCGAGTTCATACTGCGAGGCCCACTGCCGGTCTGCTCCCGTCAGGTCCTGGCGCGGCAAGAGGACCGTCAGTTGGTGCTCCCGGTCGTCGATTTTGCCTCGGGACTTCAGCTCATTGTGAACTTGCTCATTGATGTCCTGGCGAGACCGGTTGTCGGGCGAAACCACCAAGGTTAGCTCAGCGTGGTCCGCATACGTTTTGGCAATAATGCCGATCCGCTCCTGCCGGTCTGTGATCTCGTGGATGCGACCTTGCTCATGCAGATGCTCGATCGCGTTGCGCACATCCCCATGCGCGAGGTCCTCCACGACTTTCTTCAGTGCTGGGTCCTTTTGCCGGACAATTTCGTCGAGCCTTACAGTGTGCATTCCGGCGTTCTGGAATTGCTGGAATGGAACTCCGGCTTCAACGCCCTGGTGCTGCCGAGTGTCGCCAACAAGAATCACACGATCGTCATCACGCACTAGATGCAGAAAGTCGTTTACCTGACGGGTGCTCGCAAGACTCGATTCGTCAAGAATGTACAAGTACGCAGGTGCTAGATCATTACCATGTGATCGCATGAGAAAGTGTTGCAATGTGTCCGAACGAATTCCAGATTCCTCAAGCTGATGAGCGGCACGAGACGTTGGAGCGAACCCCTTGACTTCGTATCCCTCCCTTTCGGCGGATTCTCGAATCGCCGCGAGCGATGTGGTCTTTCCCGCACCAGCGCTGCCCTGGAACCCGACAACGTGATCCCGGCTGCCCAGGATCTCATCCACGGCTTGACGCTGGCTGTTTGAGAGGCGCGGAGGTTGCTCCACTTCCCGATTGGACGTTACCACAAGTGGCTGGAATCGACCCTGGCCCGCTTTCATCAAAGAGAGATTGTCGCGCTCGTAGTCCAACATTTCCCGAGTGGTGAAGGTCCGCGCCGGCGCTTCGATGCACTCTCGATTAACTGCGACGAACTCGCCCGAGCCCAACCGCTGCTCAAAGTTCTGTTGCACGTCGCGGAACCTGGACTCACCCATTGTGCGTTTGAGAGCGCTACTCATTAACTCCCGCTCGCCCACCACGGCTTCACGTTCGATATGACGGTCTCGGGAGTAGGTAACGGCCTCCTGCGCGTGCTTCTGGCGATCTTCGCTCGCAATAAACCCCTCGCTTGTCGCCCGTGCCTGGGCCAGATCCATTACTCGCTGGGCCTGGTTTCCAAACCTAGCTGCCAAGTCGCGATGTCGTTCGAGCATCTCGTCGGCACTCAACGGGCTCTTGGCGTCACGTGTGCGGTGTGCAGCGATCTGGGCTGGACCTGCTCCTGACAATCCATGTTCCTCAAGATGCGCCTTGATTTGCTGACTCCGGGGGCTGGATGCATCTAGGTACTCTTGTGTGTAGCCTTTGATTTCGGGAGCGCCATTCTTTCCGGTGTTGATGTCATACCCGAGTTCACGTAAACGGTATCCGAGTTCGGCCTGGTAAATCGCGGTGGAGTACTTTTGGCTTTTGTAGAGTTCCTGGGGCTGCACAGCACGTGTCTTCCCATCGTCGGTTTCGGTAACGTTGAAGAATACGACATGTGTGTGAAGCTGCGGTGCAGCGTAACCATCCACCGGACGTGCGCTATCGTGTTCAAATTTCGCTGCAACCCATTTCCCGGTAGTTGCAGCCGGATGGTTCCCGCCTATCCTTGCCTGGACAAAGCGCTCCAACTCGTTCAGAGCAATTCCGACGCTCTCACGGTGAGCCTGCTGAACCCGCTTGTCGCCCCCCACCAGCGCCGTCAGGGAAACACTCTTAGGAGCGCTGAAAGTTGCATCCCATCCGGCGCGGTGCTCCATCGTCCTAACGGTCTCTCCGTTTTCGTTTTTGTATTCGTATGATTCACGACGTCTAACGATTTGGTCGCCGCTGATCGGATGTTGGCCGTTGGCAAGACGCCCGAACTGCTCGTCGGTGACGCCACCGTGCAAGCCCCACTCGTCTGCCAAACGACCCGTCCACTCGCCTTGTACTTGCGCACCTTGAGTGTAATAAGCCTGCTCGGAATTGGTGAACTCTTTGGAGTGGTAGGCTAGGGCCTGCCGTGCCGTGAGCGGTTTTGAAATCGTCAGCATAGAATCACGGGCAGTACGCTGGGAGGCCGAGGCGATCAGGGTGGAGTTGTGTCTCCGTCGTTAGTCGAAAATCTCCAATTCTGCGGAACCCTCATGGTCGTGCTCTTTCTCAGGCTGACGATCTGGTTTCTTTTCCTCATGCGATACCTCCTTTGCGAGGCCGGGCACTGCCTTGGGTAAGACCAAGGGTTCAAGTTCCGGTAAGGCGCGCGGAACAAATGCGGGATGCTTCGTTTGTAGCCGAAGATATGGAAAACCTATCGGGACAACCAAGTCGCGGGACTTTACGTAGCCGGTCAGGTTATGCAAACCCTCAATGACGGACGCCATAATAAGGGGCTCCATTTTGCGTTGAAAGTGTGAGCTCTTGCCGTGTCGTCCCATGAACGCGGGCACGCTCTGTGTGCGCGTCTCCTCTAGACGGATGATCTCGACTTCCCCAATCGAACGACTGACCCACTCCGCGGCATGGGGTTCACTAGTTCGGAGAAACACCTTCGTCATCGGTTGCGACAACATCGCTTCGGCCTGGTGCCCGTAAAGCGTTTCCAACTGACTGCGTCCTTGAAATCCGATCACGAGGCAGATGTTTGATTTTCTACTCTCCGTGATCGCTGTGGGCAATTGCGGAAGTCGTTGCAAGCTGGACAATTCATCTAATATGAACCAAACGCGTAACGGCTCGTTTTGAGCAGACTCCATCAATCTGAGAATAAGCGAGTCTAACCACATGCTCAGCAATGGACGCAAGCTGTCTCGTAACGTCGGTGCACTTGGGAGAAAGATCCATCCGCTGCGGGCCTTTGCCCAGGAAGCAGCGCTCCACCGTCCCGTGGCCTCAGACTCGGCAGGGAGAAGTTGAAAGGCGGTTGCCGCTTGATTGAAAGTACCTTGCACGGCTGCTCGCTGCCCGCCTGCGCTCTTGGGAATCATCGCCTCAAGCTCCGTGCCCGCGATCCGCTTATCAAGCTCATTCACGTCCTTCATCCAATTGGTCAAGTCCTGGGGTGTGGGCCGGTAACGAAGCAAGTGGGCAAATATCTTTCGCGACGCCTCCGTGAAAAATGTATTGTCTCTGGGTTTGTCGGGAAACAGGGAACCAGCCAGGGCGAGAGCCTCCGCCGGATACTGAACTTCATCACTTGGAGCCCAAAAGGGCATCCGCTTGTCCGTGGGGTTCAGGATCACATCAGACGTCGGCTCGTAAAACTGCGGCATAAATTCGAGCGCCGGGTCGTAGACCACGGCATTCTCGCCGCGAGCTCGAACTTGCGCGAGTATCTGACGGATGAGTGAAGACTTGCCACTGCCAGAATCGCCCATTAACAGCAGATGCGAATTTTCCTCGTGTCGGGGAATGCGGAGCACGGTGCACTCCGGGCGACGCCCGATGATCCGGCCAGCCCCGTCGGGCCATTGGAGCGTTTCAAACCCGATGCCATCTGACTGCCTGAGCAGATTAAATTCTGGAACGGTTACCAAGCGAGGCCCGCGTAGAACCCTGCCACGCATGGCCTCTTGCACTGCTCTCCGATCCTGCCAGATCACAAACGGAAGCAAGCCGAAAATGAACAAGCAACCAAAAAGGATTTGCCAGCGAATAAGCTCCAAAGGAGTTTGACCGTTGTAGATTTCTTGTCGAAGCCATTCGTACGCTGTACGATCGTCAAGGTCTGGAAATTCCCGCCATGCCAAACCCCAAGCTCCTCGTTCCTGAGCTTCTTGCGAAAGGACAAAAGGAAATCCCCCCTGGCTGGGGTCCTCGCGGAAGTTCTTCCCCGCCACATCCCGGCTCTGCGCCCTGTGCGATCCTGTGGAATCGAGCACATATAGAAACAAATGTTGCTCTTTACTTGATCTTCCGCCCGTCAGAAAGTATTGAGAGAAGTAGTAGCGCTGCAATGGCGTCCAGGTAAATGCCATGTCAAGGGTGGCCCAGATCATGGGTACCCAAAAGCCGACAAGCAGAATGAGAATTCTTCGACGCACAGGTCAATCCCCTTCCCTCCCTGCGGGTTCAATTTCCGGCGAAGAAGAGGTCCCGTTTCGGTTGAGCTTGGAAAGAAGTTCGGACGCGCGCTTCAACTTGGTCTTGTCCGCACGTTCGATGAACGCGGCCATCTGTTCTCGCGTCACTTTGCCATCAGTGGTGAATGCATACACCAAGTTGGCGACGATGGTTCGGAGCGCGATTACTTCAGAGAGGAGAGCGTGCTCGAATGGTGTCCCACTTAGGTGATTCGCAACTTCCAATAGCGTTTCACGGCACCATTCACCCAAGGATTGACCGTGTGAGTCGGCAAGCGACTGAAGGCGAGCATGGTCAGCTTGGGTGACACGCAAACCCACGCTCTTAGTGCGGAACTGGGATCGGTCGTTCACAAATGACCGGCCCCCTTTGACCGAAAGAATATAAAGAAGTTAACCCCAGAGCAACAGCAAAGTTTTCTCAGGTCAGGACGGCAAAAGTCGAGGGCATCGGGAGTGTTGCTAACTCGCACGATAGAAACGTGTTCGCATATGCGAACATGGGGTTAGCATTCGCCACCCTGCAAGGGGTGACGTGTCAAAATCTTCAACCGGCGCGAAGCGCCGCACTAATTCAAAGTGGATTTCCTACAACTATCAAACGCCGCTCCAGACGTGCTTTTTCGCTGGACTGATAGATACTCTTCCACCTATCATAATCACACGCGCGTGTCAGCTCTGGCACCGGGGAAAACGCCAACTAAATTCGGTGTCTGTATGAACCTCCCTGATTCTCTCGACACGAGAACAACGGCGCTAACAGTTCCCGAAGTCGCGGAACTGCTCAATATCAGCGAACGTCAAGTCTACAAGCTTGCCGCTAGCAATCGAATTCCCAGCTTTAAGATCGGAGGCTCGGTCCGTTTCGATCCGTCTACATTCGCAGCTTGGCTTCGACAGAGAATGGTTCCCATACCCACACATTCGGTCCGCGCGCCGCATCGTACGCAAAAAGCGTCTTGAGGACGCTTCCACTGCGGCAAGCAGTGGATGTGTAGCTGGCAGCGGGTCTTGCGAGCGTACACGCAGACTGGCTTCCCTGGTTCGCCGAGAAATCGTCACTCATAAATCACATTGCGATTTGGATATCTTTTCAAACTCAGTCAAGAGGTTCTGTAGTTCGTCCAATTCCTTCGAATGGTGCTTAGCCAGATATCGGTTGATGCGCGAATGCTGCACTAGCGTTTCGGCGTAGCGGCAGCAGACGATGAGGTTCAACTGATCTGTGCACAGGTTCTTTGGAGGCTCACCGGAAAGACGCAAGAGATTCTCCTTCCTTGTGCGGTACCATCTTCTCCAGCAATCGCCGCCGTCTTCGCTAGCAGATTTCATTCCCATTTCTCGCTTCCTCAAGCAGTGGACTAATGTAGGCTGGAATAGTCGTTAGAGACTCTGCTTCCAGAACGGTTATGAAGTTCTCATCTGAGAATAATTTTCGAAAGACGGCGTTTACACGCTGGAGACACGTAGCAATCCTCCTGGCCCGGCCAGGCAAGGCCATCGTGTTCTTTACTTGTACGGTCAGGCGTCTGACCTTCCTCTTCTTGGCTCTGTCCTGATAAATTCTCTTCACGCAGCCTCGCGGATGGATTGGCGACTGAAGGTTTCGATGAATGGTTGCAGATCATCGAATCGATAAAGATTCAGGTAGGGAACGTTATCCTTCGTACGAGAATTCAACGGTCCGCGAAGTTGCGAGATCGCGGGAATTACGAAGTAGTCAAGGATTGAGCCCTCCGGTGGTTTCAAACGGCCAATTATTAGAACGTCGGCGGCGAGTTCTTTGCCAAGAGGGAGTATCCAAACGATACGTCCATTCCTGACCCAACACTTACGAAGGAAAATTTTAACGGTCACATTTTGGTTTATCCTCAGCATTCCAGGGGTCGTCATCCTCTCCGCACTTCCGCCTACTACCTGGATTCGCTCGCAAATGTCATCACAGAGCGCTCTGTTCATTCGTCTCGACATCTGTATTGCATGGACGAAAGAGAGGTCCCTTAGAAGCGGATAGCCGATTAGCTTATACGCCTCGTTGAGCCCGCCAAAATGTTTCGCATAAGCTACCACCGAAGGAATATCCTTCGCGGCATTAATTATCGTACTGTTTAGTTTCCCCTTTCGCTTCCACAGTCGCCGTAAACCTTCAAGCATTTCCGCATCTTTGGGACGTCTCGTTTCTTGAAGCACGCGCTCGTATGCTTCAGTCCATTGTTTTTCAGAGATGATCGGAGGAAAAGCATGTTCACAGATCAGCCATCTTTCTCGCGGAACGGTTTTGTATTTGTCGTGATGCTTGCCGTAGGCGTAGGCACCCTTATAAGTAGGGTTGGAGAAAAGACATCGGAGCATCGTAATAGTCCACGGCTTCTTGCCTCTGAATCGCCCTTGCCCGTTGAGTATCTCCGCAATCCGACGACGGTTAGTGCCCTTTTTCGTGAAGAGATCAAACGCTAATTGAATCGTCTTCACGGCATTTATTGGACCTGGCGTTAAAACAATGCGATCTGTCTCAATGCTCTTCCATTCGCCAAATTTTAGAATCTGCTTTGGCCGTCCGTCGTGAGCGACAAGTAGCCGTTGCATTCCGAAGGGACCGTATCCGCCCTGCCAGTATCCCATCGCCACAAGTCGACGCTGCCCGGCTGAGATTTTCACCGACAGCTCGCGGCTGTATTCGCCCGCCATCGTTCGCTTAAGCGCCTTGAGCAGATTGGAAGTTGCGCTGTTGTCATTCTCAAATTGTTCGGCGCAATAATGGACTGTGATTCCTGCTCGCTTACAAAGAAATTCGTAGTGCGCCGCCTCATCCGAGTCTAAGAACCGTCCCCATCGGCTCACATCGTAGACGAGCACTTGTTTAAACTCAGCGGTGCCGGATTCAACTACGCGAAGCAATTCCTGCAATCCGTTACGACCTTTAATGCTTGTCCCGCTCTTTCCTTCATCAACGAACGATCGGACGATACCGATGTTGTGTGCAGCAGCGAAGAGGGCAATAGCGGCTGATTGATTGGCGATGGAGTACTGTTGGTGTTCAGTGCTCATACGCAGGTACTGGGCGGCACGGAAGAGGTGGCTCGAAGGTGGACTGGGAGGCCCGGTCGCGCATGGAAGCCCCTGGGCTAATGGTTTGCTAGACTCCAAAACCGCTGCAGGTCGCCGGTCACTCAAGAGGGCTCTCCATTAGGGATGATTGGGATTGTTGTTCAGATAGGCGAAAAGAAGAGGTTTGCCGCTTGGCTTCTGGCTACCGCCGTTTGGTTCCACGGTCACGAATACACCGTCGATCTGTGCCAGTGTGCTGGGATCGTCGAATTTCAAGATCCACCGTTTCTTTGATGCGTCGTCTTCGTAGAAAACGCCTAGATTCAGCGCTTGTTGTCGGTCCGACCCTCGTCGGCCCCATACCTGAAAGGTGTTCGCCTTCCGCGCATCTCGCTGCAGGTCCAGGTCGTAAGCGTAGAAAATCAGAGACTTGCCCCGCGTGTAGAAAACCCGACCGTAGGGCTTCTTAGTCTCGCCAGTGCGGGCAACGTCATAGACCTCCGCGATGTAGAGATCACGGGCGCCCATGAGTTCCCGGATGTCACGGTCGTGATCGAGGAGCTGGTCCCGCTGCTCGACCATTGCCTCGCGTTCTTGTAGCAGGTGAGTAAGATCGTTGACCTTAGCCTCCGATGCTTTGGCAAAAGCTGAATCCCGAGAAGATTGCTGCGCGAGAGAGTCCAGCCGCTCCTGCAACGTGTGGGAGTTGGCTAAGGTTGCGTCCAACTCTTGCGCCAGATCAGTTCGCTTCTGGATTAGATCCTGTCGGCTGGTATCGCCCGCACGCAGATCACTTTCCAACTGCCCTCGCATCGCTTTCATCTGGCTGATTTCGCCAGACTGCCGATCTAGCTTCCGTCGAAGATCGGCGATCATCCTGTCGCGTTGTTCGATTTCTGCCTGAGCGGCTTCGCGTTGGTGGCCGGCGTCGCTCAATTCCTCTTCGAGAGAAGCCTGATCGGGGGCTTGAGTGCTCGCGTGGGTAGGAACAACTTTGGCAATGTCGGCCCCCCCTCCGCGTATGCCCACCCGATAAGCAAAGAAACCGAGGGCAAGGAACAACAGAACACCGGCAGCGTACATCATCCAGATGTCACGCCAGGTAGATTCACTAGACACCGGAAGGATTCGATGCCGGAAATCAGAAGAGGCGCTCGTGTTCCCGAGTCGCTTCAGTCCGCGCTTTTCTTCGTGGTCCAAGCGCTCAAATAACGCTTTCTCAGCCTGCTCCAGTGACAACAGTGGTCCCGGTTCCAGGACCCCAGACCCTTCCCTGGCTCCAATCGCAGGGATCGCCTGACTAACAACTGCTTCGTACTGCTGAAGGGCCTCCCGGCAGAACAGACAGACCTGAAGATGTCCCTCTAGCTTCCGCCCGTCTACTTCGGTCAGCTCTCCCGAAGTTGACAGAGCGCAAAGCTCAAGAAATTCGTCGTGCGGCGATAGTGGGCCTTCGTCGCGTCTGCTGGAGGCAGTGCTCAAGTATTTGACCCTTGCGATGACTTCTCTGCGAATATCGCTCTTCGCAGTCTGTTGAGTCCGCGGAAATAGTGGTTCTTTACACGTGTCCTGGGTTGATCCAATTTCACTGCTATCTCGTCGAGGGTATATCCTTCGAAAAAGAAGAGTCGCAGTGTCAAGCGTTGGTTCTCGGAAAGCACCTCGAAAACCTTCTGCGCTGTTCCCTTTCCTAACACACCCTCGATCGTGTCCTCGTATTCGATGACGTTCGTGCCTGCGCATCGAACTTCATCTGAAACGTCGTCAATATCCAGCCGGGTGTAGAACTGGCGGGAGGTCAAATAGCGACGTCGGGAAATAGCGCGACGGTAGGCCATCTGGAGAATCCAGAATCGCGCGGAACCCTTGGAGCTATCAAAGGTCCTGCAAAGGCGATAAACCAAGAGAAAAAGGTCCTGGACGAAATCGTCGGCTTCGGAACGATCACGCAGAGCTTTGTAAGCCATGCCATGGACAAGCTGGGCATATCGACGAAACAACAACGCCAACGCCTCTTTGTCGCCAGCGCACACGCGGACCATTAACGCTTCGTCGGATTCTTGCGGAGCGAGAACGAGGGGGGCGCTGGCGGTGGTTGTTTCCGCAGTGTCCTTCGCCATCGAAACCGAAGGGAGCCGGAATGCAGCGGAGGAAGTCACAGCGTCTCCGAATGGAGGTAAATCGGTGAATTTGTCGATTTATCTACCCTGTCGCCTCACATGAAAACTGCGCGTAAAGGCTGCGGCGACAAGGAGAAGATACACCATTTCCCAGAGCGGGAACAGAGAGTTCGGCTCAAACATTCAAACAAAAATAATCAAAAAAATGTGATACCAAACGCGTCCCTCGCGCGAATCAACGTAAATAGACTCCCGGAACACCCTATTCCTCAGACGTACGCGAAAGACTCTCCCAAGCGAGAATAAGCCACACTACATCGTCTTCGACTCTGTATCCGCCTCCAACATCAGAGCTGGCGCAAGGCCAGTTACCAGCAATCCAGCATTGATCTTCTGACGCACTTCGCTTGCACGCAACGCCTGTAGGTAGACCATCGTTGTTTTCACATCTTTGTGCCCAAGCCAATTCGACACAGTGAGAATATCCACCCCACTGCGCAGGTGCATCGTCGCAAACGTGTGGCGGAATTTGTGCAGGTAAAATTTGTCGCAAGATGCAGCTTTCGCACAACTGCGGTCTCGATCGTCCATACAGCGTCCGCAATTCAACCCTGCTCTATGCGCTACGCGCTTGCACATTTCGAGGAAATGGTCCGTCGGCTTTCCGCCAGGCTTCGCATTAGGGGCCTTCCAGTGGGCAGGAGAAGGAAACACCAGTTCGCCCGTCGAACGTCTTTTTCGCGCGGCCAAGATTTCCAACAGGGAATCCGGCACAGGGACCGAACGAACGGTCTTTCCCTTAGGCTGGAACTTCCAAGGACGAGAGCGCGTCTTGTCCTTTTTCGTCACCCTGACCACGCCTAAGTCAAAATCGATATCAGACCAAATGGTGTGCCTAACCTCCTGGTCGCGTTCGCCGGTATGTAAGAAAAACTGGAACGTGGCATTTTCCTCTTCGTTGCACACGAAGAAGAACTTCTTGAGCTCGTCCAATCCGTATGTTTCGATCTCTTTCGGCGTGTACTCGGGAAGGTCTTTGCTTGATACCAGGCCGGACACCTTAAGGGTGTTAAGAAATGAGAGCGCCACGATCGTTTTGTTGCGGACGGTATGCTGCCCGAGGCCTTGATCGTACAGAAATTTCTGAAACTCCATAATGTCGTCCCGGTCGATCTTCCCAATGTCTGCTTTCTTGCAGGAACGCTTGAACAGGTCCAGAGTGTGGCGATAGTGGATGTACGTGGAGCGCGCTTTATTCATTTCGACCTCGCGCAAGTACTTTTCTATCGCGTCCGAAAGGTAGACAGTCTTGCACTTCTCCTGGTCAACGATCTCCACCCCGGCAGCCTGGGCTAGCCTGGCAGCGCGCTTCCGTTGCGCTTCCGCGAGCACATCTGAAGGCACTGTACCGACTGACCGGCGGTGACGCAGGCCGTCCTCACGCCACTCGATGAAGTACTTTCCTTCTGGGTGATATTCTTCCGTTCCCCCGACGAGGACATGGTCCCAACGAATATTGCCGCTCTTGAGCTTCGCCACGGGAGCAAACCGCCAAGCGTCGCCGACCTTCACGTACTTGATGATGTTGACGCGGTCAGAATAGGAATTGCGGGCCATACTGTCCTCCAGACTCCAAATTGTGGACAGTATGATGGACAGTAAGGCAGTTCGTCAAATGGAAACCATTGATTTTACAGGC
>Ga0210388_10001638_pt1 | contig 17564 bp, 17 predicted proteins | sample IncBWC19OmetaG_FD_155485 | JGI IMG/M metagenome (GOLD analysis project Ga0210388, IMG submission 155485) | Forest soil microbial communities from Barre Woods Harvard Forest LTER site, Petersham, Massachusetts, United States - Inc-BW-C-19-O ... | reverse complement strand
CAATGTTTCCCTGTGATGTCTCGAAAATGACGTAAGTCCCTGATGGTCGGCTCATCGACTCTCCTCGCGTACTGAATCATCCTACACGAGCCGCAGCAGAGTGCGCCACTCGCGCCCGCTACCAGCCTTTCTGTTTTCGCAATTCGGTGATGTGCGCGGTGTGGTGCTTTCCGTGCCATTCGTAGAGGAAAAGGAGCCAATCGACGGTTCGTTCGCCATGCTCCGGATGCACCAGAACACGCGCGAAATGTTCCGGCTCGAGAGACCGCCACAAACGCTCCCAGCGGGCGTGCACCGAATCGAGAAGAGTCTGCGAACTCTCGATGGGCGCCGCCTTGGAATCCGCAAGCTCGGCCCAAGCTGCTTCGTCATAAGGCTTGATGGTGGGTTTGTCCTCCGTGAGGGCGAGTTTCAAACGCACATAGGCGTTCACATGGCTGTCTGGGACGTGATGGACGACCTGGCGCACGGTCCATCCGCCCTCGCGATAGGGCGTATCCAGTTGCGCATCATCCAGTCCCTCAACCGCCCCACGCAATTTGGCGGGCAGCGTGGCCAGCTCGTTGATGGCCTCTTGGCGTCGTTCCGGCGTCACTTCGGCGGGTAACGCGAATTTTCCAATGGGATAGCGTGGATCCATGTGATCCTCTCCTCGGGCAACCTCGATCTTGCGTTCCCTGATGATTGGGACTATAGCCGCAGCCGTCTCGGATGGTCAACGCGACGCGTTAACAGTAACCTTCCAATTTGGACGCTACGCCGTCCGGCCTGGGTGGAAGGGGATGCTACAATATCGAACTCCGGGCCGCATCGAGCACTTGAATCGGACCGGCGCGCTGCTGAATCTAATAGCTGGAGACCATCGGAATGCACAACGTAGTGATTATCGGCAGTGGCTGCGCCGGCCTCACCGCCGCGATCTACGCTGCGCGCGCCAATCTGAAGCCCTTGGTGATTGACGGTCGTGAACAGGGCGGCCAACTCGCTCTCACCACTCACGTCGAGAACTATCCCGGTTTTCCCGACGGCATCATGGGGCCGGAGCTCATCGAAAATATGCGCAAGCAGGCGCAGAGATTCGGCGCGGAGTTCAAAGCCGGAGCCGTGAACGAGGTGGACCTTACCCATCGTCCGTTCAAGATCACCGCTGGCAAAGACACCTACGAAGCCAAGGCGCTGATCGTTGCCGCCGGCGCCACCGCACGTTTGTTGGGCCTGCCGGGCGAACACGACTTGATCGGCCGCGGCCTTTCGACCTGCGCGACCTGTGACGGCTACGTCGTGCGCGAGAAGGCCATCGCGGTTGTCGGCGGGGGCGATTCCGCGATGGAAGAGGCCAATTTTCTGACACGCTATGCCAGCAAGGTGTACCTCATCCACCGGCGCAAGGAATTTCGTGCCTCTAAAATCATGATTGACCGCGTTCGAGCCAACCCCAAGGTCGAACTTGTCATCCCTGCGGTTGTTGAGGAAATTCACGCTCCGAACGGCCACGTTACCGGCGTGCGGGTCGGCAATCTGGAAGGAAAAGAAAGTACGGAAATTGCCCTCGACGGAGTATTCGTGGCCATCGGGCACGATCCCAACTCCACCATTTTCAAGGGCCAGCTGGAGATGGACAGCAATGGCTACCTCATTTCTAAACACGGCAGCCTGACCTCCGTTACCGGCGTATTCATCGCCGGAGATGTGCAGGACCATCGCTACCGCCAAGCCGTCACCGCCGCAGGTTCCGGCTGTATGGCTGCCCTGGACGCGGAAAAGTTCCTGGAAGGGCACACGGACTAGTCCGAAAGGATTTACACGGGCATAATCATATTCGATGCTCCGAGCGACGCTTCTCAAGCTCTCCGAAAGTCCCCGCTTCGCCAAATGGGTTACCTCCAACGGCATCACGCGCCGCATGGCGCGACGCTTCGTCGCTGGCGAGACGCTCGACGAAGCCATCACCGTCGCCCGCGCCTGCAACGACGCCGGAATGCTCGCCAGCCTGGATTATCTCGGAGAAAACTGTTCGACCACCGCGGACGCCCAGCGCGCTCGCGACGCTTACCTCGGAATATTCGAACGCATTGACCGTGAAAAGATCCGCGCCAACGTTTCATGCAAATTGACGCAACTCGGCTTGGACCTGAATGTCGAGTTTTGCGAAGGCCTGGTGCTTTCCATCGCGGAACGCGCTGCCGCTTATGACAATTTTCTCCGCATTGATATGGAAAGCTCGGTGTACACGCAGCGTACCGTCGAACTCGTCAAGCGCGCGCGTTCCAGCACGCCCGCAGTGGGTACCGTGATTCAATCCTATCTTTATCGCAGCGAAACCGACGTCCAGGATCTGCTTGCCTACGGCTGCCGTATCCGGCTATGCAAGGGCGCCTATAAAGAATCCTCGGACGTCGCCTACCCTCGCAAAAGAGACACTGATTTCAACTATATCCGTTTGATGAAAATTCTTTTGCGCAGCGGCTTTTACCACGGAATCGCCACGCACGACCCGCGCATGATCGCGGAAACCATTCGCTCGGCAGCCGCCAGGAAGATTTCCAAAGACGATTTCGAGTTTCAGATGCTGTACGGCGTGCGTACCGACTTGCAGCGCATGCTGGTGAAAGACGGCTATCGCCTGCGCATCTACATCCCCTACGGCAACGATTGGTTCCCGTATTTCATGCGCCGCCTTGCCGAGCGCCCCGCCAACCTCGGTTTCTTTATCCGAAGCTTTTTGCATTCGTAGCGCTCACCGGGTCTTACTGCTTGCGGCAAACGGTCACGCCATCGCGCAGCGGGATCAGCACCGGATACAATCCTTTCGAGGCATACACGAGGCGGTTGAATTCCTGCACGCCTAGCGTCCGAGCATCATCGGCGGATGCCGGCCGCGCCGCCTTACCAGACCACAGCGTATTGTCGGTGATCAACAATCCTCCCCGCCGGAGCTTCGGCAGGGCCGCTCGTAGCGCATCAGGGTATTGGTGCTTGTCGACGTCGTTGAAGATCAGGTCAAATTTTCCGGGAGCTTTGTTCAGCAATTCGAGCGCGTTGCCTACCTGCACGTCGATGCGCTTCGCCACTCCCGCCCGCCGGAAATACTCGCGCGCCCGCTCGGCGTTCGCGGGATCTCCGTCGGTGTAGTGCACTTTTCCTTTTGGTCCGGCCGCGCGCGCCAGCCATATTGTCGAATAGCCGATCGCTGAGCCCATCTCAAAAATGCGTTTAGCGCCGGAAACTTCGACGAACAACGCCAGCAAACGCGCCACCGCTGGCCCGATGATCGGCACGCGGTGCTCTTCGGCATACCGCTCCATTTCGCTCGTGACCGCGTCCCGCTCCGGCAGCAATTCGTACAGATACTCTTCGACGTCATCCTGGATGTAGCCACTGCGCAAGTTCGCCGCGCGAATCATAGACTTTCTCCCGGTTTGAGCGCATGAATCCCGAGCTCCGCAATTTCCCGTGTTTCCCGCCTCAGATGATCCACGGTGCCGGTCAAGAACGGGAACGTGCCATAGTGCATGGGGATAACGTGTTTCACTCCGAGCAACCGGATGGCATACGCCGCATCGCGCGGTCCCATGGTGAAGAGATCGCCGATCGGCAGCATCGCCAGGTCGGGCTTGTACAGCTCCGCGATAAGCTTCATGTCCCCGAACAGTGCCGTGTCTCCCGCATGATAAACCGTGAATCCTCCCGGCATCTGAATCACGTAGCCCGCGGCCTCACCGCCATAATGCCGTACGCCGTTTTCATCGATCGAATTCGAGTGAAACGCATGCGTCATGGTCACTAGAAACTCGCCCGCCTTTTGCGAACCACCTTTCCCCATCGGGCAGGTTTGCTCCCGCAATCCCTTGCTTTCGATCCAAAGGCAGGTCTCGAAGATGGCCACAATCTTTGGCTTGTGCTGCCCCGCGAGCGCCAGCAGGTCGCCCAAGTGGTCCCCGTGCGCATGCGTAAGGAAGATGACATCCAGGCGCGGCACGGTTTTCAGCTCTGCCGGGCACACCGGATTGGTCATCACCCAAGGATCGATGATCGCCACCTGCCCCGACGGCGTCGCGAGCGAAAACGTGCTGTGCCCAAAGTAGGTAATGCGATTGCCCTTCAAATCGAGCATCGGATCTTCCCCCTATTTTTCGTTTGGCTTTCAACCGAAGAGCTACTTTCCCGGTGGCGCTGCGGATCCACTGTCCGCTAGCAGCCCGCGGATGGCCTCTTCATACTGTTCCCGGCCCTTCTCGCCAATAAAATGTCCCACTTGCCGGCCATCCTTTGAATAAAAGACGGACACCGGCATCGTTCCGGTCCACCCCGCCAGCACGGACTGTCTAAATGCGGCCTCAGCCCCGGCGGTCTTGCGGTAGTTCGGGAAAACCGGTTTGTAGCGTGCCAGGAACCGCCGCATCAAAATCAAGTCGCCGTCGTCATCCATGCTCACGCCAACGACCTCGAGCCCCTTTGGCGCATACTGTTTCGCCAGTTCATTCAGCATGGGGTATTCGTCGCGGCAGGGCTCGCACCAGGTCGCCCAGAAGTTCACCAGCAGCGCTTTGCCGCGGTTTTGTTCCAGGATCCGTTGGAACCCCTGTATATCGATCATTTCAGGATCGCGCGGCGCTTTGGCTTCGGGCGCCGCAAGCACGGTCCCAGCGGCCAACAACATCACTGCGGCTATGGCGGTCTGTATCTTCATTGGTGTACCTTCCCCAACCATTCTAGCTTCATGTGCCGAGGTTGAGAATCCTCCCCTCGCACAGTACAATCAACGCAGTCGCTTGTTGGCCCCGGCAGGGGCGTGGTATAAGAAAATTCCACCGGGCGCTTCCGTTCCCCGGAAGACCTCGGCCCGTTGTCCGAGCAAAGGAGATTTGAATGGCTTACGTAATCGCTGAGCCCTGCATCGGCACAAAAGACACCGCCTGCGTCGACGTCTGTCCCGTCGATTGCATCCACCCTCGCAAGGATGAGCCGGAGTATGAAAAGGTCACACAGCTCTATATTAATCCCACGGAATGCATCGACTGCGGCGCCTGCGTTCCGGTCTGCCCGGTGACCGCGATCTTCGCTTTGGAAGACTTGCCGGAGAAGTGGCATAGCTTCACGCCGATCAACGCGGACTTCTACACGGCAAAATAACCCGACCCGTTGTCCTAGAATTTGGAATTAAATGCTCACCGCGGCACGCCGGGCGTGCCGTTTCATTTTGGTTCAGCTTTCGAGCCGCGCGGTTTCCGTCCGCCGCACCGCGCCATTCAAGGTCCGCTTGCGCACATCCCCGAACGAAGTCGCAAACAGAATTTTTTCCACCGCCCCCTGAACATCTTTCCAAATCTGTTTCAATCCACAGCTTTCTCCCTCTACGCATACCCCGCCCATGGCTTCGTTGTGCACGCAACTGGATTCCGCGAACGCCCCATCAACCACTCGCAACACCGCCCCCACGGAAATCTCCTCGGGCGCCCGCGCCAGCGTATATCCGCCGCGCACGCCTCGCCGGCTCTCTAAAATGCCACCGCGCTTCAGTTCCAGCAGAATTTGCTCCAGGTACTTCAGGGGAATGTGATGCCGCTCGGCAATCTCGTGGATGGTTACCACTTCAGGATACTGCAGGCTCAGGTGCAGCACCGCTTGTGTGGCGTATTCGCCTTTTGCTGTAACGCGCATCGTGTACTCTATTCCCTTGGTTAGCCTTTCACACGCAGGAAGGCGTGTCAATCTCCGCTGCCCGCTCCAGCCGCGAGGGCCGTCAGCGGGAGGAAACCACCCTGCGTCCGAGCACCATGCATCCAAGCAAAGTGCGCCTTCAGCGCAATTTTCTCATCTCTTGAATCGGAAATGTTGCGCTGCACGGTATGATGTTTCGGAGCAAAATTGTCCCCATGCCAGAGCGCTTTCATCTCGTCCTGCTGATTCATGCCCACCAGCCATGCGGCAATTTCGACCATGTGCTCGAAAAGGCCTTCAAAGACTCCTATCTGCCTTTTGTCGAACTCCTCGAGAAACATCCGGGCGTCCACATGGGCCTGCACTATTCCGGCCCGCTACTCACCTGGATCGAAGAACACCGTCCCGAGTATTTCACCCGGCTGAGAGCCCTGGTCGGCTCTGGACAAGTCGAACTGATCGGCGGCGGCTTCTACGAACCGATCCTCGTCTCCATCCCGCCCGAGGACCAGCGCGAACAGATCACGCGCCTGGCCACCTATCTTGAAAAACATTTTGGCCGTCGCCCGACGGGCGCCTGGATCGCCGAGCGCGTTTGGGAGCCACAGCTTCCCTCTGCGCTAGGCGCTGCTGCAGTCAGCTACACTCTCGTCGACGACATCCATTTCCTTTCTGCCGGCTTCGAGCCCGAGGAACTCTTCGGCGCCTACATCGCCGAAGACCGCGGCCAAAGCGTCTGGCTCTTTCCCGGCCAAAAAGCCCTTCGATATTTTATCCCGTTTGGCAAGGTCGAAGAGGTGATCACCTACCTGCGCGACGCCGCGGCTCGCTATCCCGGTGGAGTTGCCGCCATGGGCGATGACATGGAAAAATTCGGCGTCTGGCCCGGCACCAACGCTCATTGCTACAAAGACGGCTGGCTCGAAGATTTCTTCACCGCCCTCGAGAAAAACTCCTCCTGGCTGCGCGTCTCAAGCCCCAGTGAATACCTCGCCGATCACTCGCCTTTGGGGCGCGCCGATCTTCCCACCGCCTCTTACACCGAAATGATGGAGTGGGTATTGCCCACGCGTGTCCGTCAGCGTTACCACGCGGTCCAAAAAGAGTTCGCCGCGCGCCCCGAGATCCTCTCGTTCCTCCGCGGCGGCTCCTGGCGCGGATTCTTCCGCAAGTACGCCGAATCCAACTTGCTGCACAAGAAAATGCTGCGCGTCTCCGCCCGCATCGCGGGGACTCCCATGCGCCACACCAGCTCAAAAGCTACCGATGAGCTGGTTCACGCCCGCGACCTCCTGCTCCGCGCGCAATGCAACGACGCCTACTGGCACGGCATCTTCGGTGGCCTGTATGCCCCGCATCTCCGCACCGAGGTTTGGCGGAATTTAATTCGCGCCGAAGCCATTGCCGACCGGCAGACCGCCGGCGCTCTCTATCCGCGCGTCGAATTGCTGGACTACGACGCCGACGGCGCTCATGAGCATCTCTTCACCGCGTCCGAATATCAGGCTTTGCTTAAACCGACGGATGGCGGCACGCTCGCCGCATTCGATTTTCGCCCCGCTGGCGCGACCCTTATCAATTCCATTCAGCGCAGGCCAGAGGCGTACCACGCCCGCCTGCGCGAAGCCGCGAAAACTGCCGTGCCCGGCGCGGTGGCCTCCATTCACGAGCAGACGCTCGCCAAAGAGCCAGGTCTTGAACGTTTTCTCCGCTACGACCGCTGGCCTCGCCACGCGTTCCGGGTCTTGCTCTACGACCCCGCCCGCACGCAGGCGGAATATCAGACGCTCGAACTACAGGAAGATCCAGGATTTGCCGGCGGCGCCTTTCACGTCAAATCCTCCTCCGCCAACGATGCGCAGCTGATTTGCGAAGACGAACTGAAGGTCGCTGCGAAAGGTGAGTCTCTGGCCCCGAGGCTTTCCCTGGCGAAACGATTCTCTTTCGGCCCCGCCCCGAACGGCTGCGAAGTCGGCTGCGAGATCGGTCTAAAACTCAAACAGCCCCTCCCAAGGCCCATCGCCGTCGGCCTTGAATCGGTCATCAATCTGCTCGCTCCGGCCGAACCCGACCGTTTTTTTGAAACGCCCAAGGGCCCCCAAAACCTTCGCTTCAGCGGCATCCTGCCTGGTCCGCTACTCCGCATGGAGGACGGCTGGCAGCGCCTCCGCATTACTCTGCACGCGCCCGGCGCAAAGGAATTTTGGGTAGCTCCCATTGAAACGGTTTCCGAATCCGAGGAGGGCTTCGAACGTGTGTACCAGGGCTCTCAAATCCTCGCCATCTGGCATCCGCTTTTGGCGCCCGAAGAGCCGTGGTTCGCTCGCCTCGTCTGGCGCATCGAATCTTTCTAGCGTGCCATGCGGAGGAAAAAGCGGTGAACGATCAGCCACCAGGGAGACCTATACGGTCGAAGGTTCGGAATGGCGCCCGGGCGCGTTAGGTTCTCTGGACAACCGTTTTTCGGAGCCTCAGCCCAAATCATTCCACGATTAAAAGATTCTGCGCAAAGGGCCATTCCTGGTCCACCCACTGGCCTTCGCATCGAAAGCCGGTCCGCTCCGCCATTTCCGCAGCTTCGCCGATTCTGTATTTGTGCGAGCTCTCCGTCCAAATGGTTTCATCTTCGTCGAGCGAAACGCGTAGCCCCGACGCCGGAATCTCCACGCGCTGCCGGCATGTCGATCGCAAATGCATCTCCATCCGCCGCTCCCTCGCGCTCCACCGCGCTTCGTGCTGGAAACATGCCAAATCGAAGTCCCCGCCGAGCTCCCGGTTAATCCTCGCCAGCAAGTTCATATTGAACGCCGCAGTCACGCCAGCCGGATCGTCATAGGCCAGTATTTGATCCGCTACGGTTTTCTCGAGGTCCGTCCCCAAGAGCAAGGCGTCGCCCTGGCGCAAGGTGTTGCGCACGTTCCGCAAAAACTCCTCTCCGGCATCGCGATCGAAATTCCCGATCGTGCTCCCGAGAAACAACACCAGCAAATGATCGCCGTCGGCGCGTCCATCCGCCACCGTCCGCAAGCCTTCCAGGTACGGCTGTTCATGCCCGACGATGCTCACCAGATCGATCTGCCCCAATTCCTTCTCGCAAGCCGCCAGCGCCGAAGGCGAAATCTCGATAGGGAAGTAATAAGTCTTCTGCCGCCGCGAAAGCGCTTCCAAAATCCAGCGCGTTTTTTTTCCGCTTCCGCTCCCAAGCTCCGCGACGTGCACCGGCGATGGTAACAGCCCAACGATTTGGCGGGCATGTTTCTCGAGCAGCCGGGCATCTGCGCGCGTCAGGCCGTATTCAGGTAAGACGCTGATGGCCTCAAACAACGCCGAGCCCACCTCGTCATACAAATACTTGGAAGGCAATTCTCTCTGCCCGCTTTTTGTCAGGCCCGCACGCACCTCGGCTGCGAACTCCGACACATGTCTCGACGGAAGGGTTTGTATCAGCATGTCGTCTCCCAAGGCCCGGGCTTGTCTTGCTAGTCTTCCACGCAACGGAATGTCGCGTAGACGTAAGGATAGTGCGGCTGGAACCAATTCCGAAAGGATCGTCGCAACATGCAAGCGGCCGTTCGCGGCGACCCTCCTTTCATCACGTAGTGTTTACCATCGAAGAAATTCGCGGAATAGCCGGGATAGAAAGGCATCGGCACAAATCCAGGGAACGGCGCGAATTTCGTCCGCGTCCATTCCCAGCCATTGCCCACCAAATCGTGAACTCCAAACGCGCTCGCCCCCTCCGGATGCGCGCCTGCCGGAGCAGGATCCCACTGGTGAAAATCAAAATTTCCATACCGTGCACTCGGCGCCTCCTCGCCCCACGGATAAGCTCGCTCGCCCCAACCCTCGCGCGTTCCATAAGCAGCACGGTGAAACTGTTCTTCACTCGGCAGCGCGTGCCCAAGCCACTTGGCGTACGCGGCGGCTTCTGCATGGCTCACGTACACGGGCCAATCCAGCGGCAAGCGGACCTCGCCGAACATCGCCTGGTACATCCACAGATTCCCGTCCTTCCTCCAAAATGCCGGATGCTGCGCGCCTGTTTTTTTCTTCCACGCCCAGGCTTCCGCGCTCCACAGCCCAGCATCGTCGTACCCCCCAGCCTGAATAAACCGCAAGAAATTTCGGTTCGTGACGTTGCCGCTGTCGATCGTAAATTCCGCGACGTCCGCCTCCTGCGCTTCCAATTCGTTGTCCCAGCCGAATTCATCCCCCGTCACGTGCTTCAGCCCCAAGGTAACCCGCCCTGCCGGTATCTCCACCAGCCGCGACTTAGATCGTGTGGTTCCGGAGGTCGGCGCAATCGGCCCGCGAATTTTTCTCTCCGTGGGCAGCCGGTGCAACATGTACGCCAGCGTCTCCGCGTGCATCAAGCGGTGCTCAATAGCCACTTCCAGCATGGCAATCAATTGCGGATGCCCCTCGGCCGGTCGCGTCAGCGCGTGTTCGATAGCCTCGTCCAATTCATTTCGCAATCGACGATTGTAATGTTCTACCTCTTCGCGCTTGGGCCAATCGCTTGGCTTGTCGCTCGGCAAGGCACCTCCCACAGGGTCGATTCCGAACGCAAATAGGTCGTCGAACGTTCGTTGCTTGGTCTGCAACCCAAAGGCGCGTTGCGCCAGCAGGTTCCAGTCGAACGCTTCGACGTGTCCGAGGTAGAAAATGATGCGGTGTCGCTCAGGGATAGGTCTGTCGTAGATCGCTTCGTTGTCCACAATGCCAAACAACGCATCCGATTGCGCGCGAGCATCTACGATCCGGGTGTGAAGGTCATGCCTTATGCGGACAGCAGTAGCGCTAGCTCCCATGGCGTTGTCCCCCTATCGTTGGATGCGGCTTCCGCGAGAAGGATGCGCCCGAATCAGGCGGAGGGGGGCTGAGTAGGGTACGATGTTCTCCCACACGTGTGAGGCTGTCAATCGAAATGAATGCGAAAACCGCAGCGCCTCTGGACGTCGCCATCGAATTTCGCGGCGTGACCTACTGCATAAACGATATTCCTGGCCGTGCCATCGTCAGAGACGTCTCTCTAACCATTTCGCGGGGCGAAACCCTGGTTCTCCTCGGCCGCAGCGGCAGCGGCAAGACCACCCTGCTCAAGCTCATCAATCGCATGCTCACCCCCTCAGAAGGGCAAGTTTTTGTCGAAGGACGCTCCACCACCGAGTCGAATCCCATCCGCCTCCGTCGCGGCATCGGCTACGTCATTCAAGAGGCCGGCCTCTTTCCGCATTTCACGATCGCGGAAAACATCGCCCTCGTCCCCACTCTTGAAAAATGGGATTCCGGGCGAATCGCGGCCCGCGTTTGTGAACTATTGCGCCTGGTAGGTCTCGATCCCGCTGAATTTTCCAACCGCTACCCGCGTGAACTCTCAGGCGGCCAACGCCAGCGCGTAGGTGTCGCCCGCGCTCTAGCCGCCGATCCTCCGATCCTTCTCATGGACGAGCCTTTCGGCGCCCTCGATCCTGTAACCCGCGCCGAACTTCAGCGCGAATTCAGCGCCCTAACTCGCCGGCTCGGCAGAACCATCGTCTTCGTCACCCACGACATTCGCGAAGCTCTCCTCCTCGGCCGACGCATAGCTCTTCTCCATGCTGGCCGCCTGGTCGCTCTCGCCGCCCCCGACGACTTTCTGCGCCTCGACCATCACGAAGTCCACGCCTTCACCGCCTGCCTTGACTCATCCGACGGAGTTGCGTTATGACGCCCTGGAATTTTTTTCAAAGTCACGCCTCCGAAATCTTCAACGCCACGCTTGATCACCTCACCCTGGTGGTCATTGCCATGGCCTTTGCCATCTCGATCGCCGTCCCTCTCGGCATGCTAATCGTCGAACATCGCCACCTCCGCACCATGGCTCTAGGTTTCGCCAGCGTCTTTCAAACCATCCCCAGCTTGGCCCTCTTCGGTTTCCTAATCCCCATTCCCTTCATCGGCGGAATCGGCCGCCGCACCGCGATCGTCGCCCTAGTTCTCTACGCACTGCTCCCCATCCTCCGCAACACCTATGTCGGCCTAAGCAGTGTCGACCCCGCAATCCTAGAAGCCGCCGAAGCCATGGGCATGACCACCACGCAAATCCTGCTGCGCGTCCGCTTTCCACTCGCCCTGAGCATCATCCTGGCCGGCATCCGCACCGCCACCGTCATCACTATCGGCGTGGCCACCATCGCCGCCGCCATTGGCGCCGGCGGTCTCGGCACCTTCATCTTCCGCGGCGTCGCCATGGTTAGTGACGCCGTCATCCTAGCCGGCGCCATCCCCGCCGCCCTCCTCGCTATCTTCGCCGACCTGCTCCTGGGCCAACTCGAGCGCCGCCTCAAAGTCGTCTGACGCCGACTCTCGATCCCGCGCTCCTGGTAAGGGCAGAGCATGCCGCGCCCCATGTCGAGAGAATTGCCGGGTTCTCTCCTTGCCCTGGCTTCTTCTCCCGTTTTTTCTTTCGTCTTCCCTCTTGTCCGCTGCGAGCTCTGTCGAAAGCCATTCTTCCCTACCAATTCAAATCCGCCAAAATCGCCGCATAAATCTCCATCCCCCGCCACAAATGCCCCAACCGCAAATTTTCGTCCGAACTATGCTGGTGATTGTCGTAATTCACGATGGGCACGCCGATCCACGGCAATCCCAAATCCTCAAAAATATACATCGGCACGCTTCCGCCCAGCGTAGGCGCAATGACCGTATCGTCGCCCGTCGCCTCTTGGACCACTTTGACGAGGGCCTTGGACACCGGCAGATCCATCGCTGTGCGCGAAGCGCGATAGCCGCCCTGGTCAATGACTTTCGCGATGAGCGCATGCGTACGCCGCTCTTCGATCGTTGGCTCGCGGTCAATTACGAAATATCCCTTCTTTTTGATGAACGCCGCGATCTGCTCGAATTTCTTATGCGGGTCTTCGCCTTTCACCAGCCGCGCGTCGATCGAAGCCTCGGCTTTGTCCGGTACCACGTTTTGAGCTTGCCCGCCAACGTAAGCGCTCGACAAGCCGCGGATGTTGAGCGAGGGCTCCTGGAGCAATTCGACTAATTTCTTCCCCGCTCCTTCCGGCTTCGCGATGCCCAGCTCTCGCTCCAAGTCGGCGTCATTTACCGGCATCTCCGCGAGCGCCTTCCGTTCGAGATCGCTGAGTGGCGTCACGTCGTCGTAATATCCGTCGATCAAAACGCGCCCGTCCGCATCCTGCATCGATGCCAGCAACCGAGAGAGCTCCATGGCGGGATTCGGCGCCCAATTTCCATAATGGCCGCTGTGCAGCGCCCGCACCGGTCCATAAACGGTGACGTCCAGCCCGATGTCGCCGCGATTCCCGAAGAAAACGAGTGGCCGCCCCGATTGATGCACCGGCCCGTCCGCGGTGATCAGCAGATCACCCGCGAGCAGGTTTTTGTGCAGCTCCAAAGTGTGCGCAAGGTTGGTCGATCCGGCTTCTTCTTCGCCCTCAAAAATAACTTTCAAATTCATCTTCAGCGGAATCTGTTTCGCGCGCATCGCGTCGAGCGCGGCAAGCAGCCCCACGATCGGCGACTTGTCATCGGAAGCGGACCGCGCATAAATACGCCAATCGTCTTTATACACCGCCGGCTGCTTCGCGCTATTTTCCAGGAATGGAATGCGCTTCCCGCCAACTTCAATCGCCTCGCTTCGCAAAGCCGGTTCGAAAGGTGTGCCGTCGGTCCACGCGGCGGGATCGACCGGTTGGCCATCGTAATGCGCGTAGAAAATTACCGTGCGTGTAGCCTCGGGCGCCATCAACTTGCCAAACACCACCGGCCCGCGGCCGGTAATCGGGAGCAGATGCGTTTCAATCCCGCGCGCCTCCAGCATTTCCACCAAATGCTCCGCGTTTCTCTGGATGTTCGGCGTGTCGCTCGCGACATTCGGAATGGCGAGGAATTCCGCGAGCTCCCGCACGATGCGATCTTCATGGTCCGTCCGGTAGTCGCGCACTTCTTGAACCACTTGCGCCGGCGGGATAGGAGCCGGCTTCTGCGCCATCGCCGGACACATATAAACGGCGGCAACTAAAGTAACCGCAATGGATCTCAAAGATTTTCTCCTGCAATTTCTCGTAACCGCTTCACCCGCCAATCCCGCGCGCGTGGATGCCGTCCCAGCGGCCCATTCATGTTCTCACCTTACCTGTACTAACGGACAGCTGTCCTTTCGGGCAGGTCGCTGTCGGTCTTGTGTGGAACTGGGTAACAGCGGATTGCGCAAAGTACTAGTGCGCCCGTCTTTTCAATGACCAACACTAGGAATTCGGTTTACCTCGGAGGTTTCGCTCTATCATGAGCAGTCGTATCCTGGCCGTTGCCCTGTTCTCGCTGCTCGTAGGTGTTTCTCTGCCGGCGCAAACTGCTCCCACTGGCGTCGTCCTGCAATCCGCCAGCGCGCGCTTGAATTCTGCGGACGCCATCGTTGGAACCACGATCTTTGATGGCGACCGCATGGAGACCGACGAGAAAGGCGCGCTGAGCGTCCGCTCCGGTCAGGTGCAGCTGACTCTCCCGGAACAAAGCACGGTTTGGATGAACCACGAAAATCTGATACTCGCTCCCACGCTTCAACGTGGGACGGTAACGTTTCGCGCTGACACCGGTACGGGAGTCGAGATTAAAGCCGACGATGTGCGCGTCGGGCCGCATTCTCCCGTGCTCACGGTCGGCGAAGTGACGCTCCAAGACTGCGACGTTCTAGTAACCGCCCGCACACAATCGCTGGAAGTCTCCGCCGGCAAAGAAATCAAGATTCTCGAAGAAGGAAAAACCTACCGCGTGGTGCGCAAGGGCGCCTGTGGCGCGGCCCTCAATCATCCCCCTCCGCCCGTTGGACAGAGCCGTTTCGTGCTGCTTCCCGCCGCCATCGTAGGGGGAATTTTGATTTGGGGCGTTAGCAAAGGCCTTGAAAGCCCCGACCGTCCGTAAGCCAATCCCTCAAAAAAGCTGTCAAAGCGAAGTATCTCACCAAGGCCGTTGAGTGAAATCGACAAGCGCCGCGAGTTTTCGCTTCGCTGCGCCCGAGGTGAGTGCAGCAGTCGCCAGTCGCGCGCCGTCGAGAAAATTCGTTGCCACATTCGCTGCGACCAGCGCAGCTGCTGCGTTTACGATGACGATATCGCGCGGCGGGCCGCCTTTGCCGGCGAGAATGTCACGGATGGTCGCGGCATTTTCCAGAGCCGTCCCTCCGCGGACGGAATCGATCGGAGCCCGCGAAACTCCGAAATCCTCGGGCGTAACCGCGAAACGCTTGACGCCTCCACCCTTTATTTCGGCGACGAGAGTTTCTCCGGCGAGGGAGATTTCGTCCAGCCCGCCCGCTCCATGAACCACAAACGCGTGCTCCACGCCGAGTTCGGCGATTGTCTCGGCAACTAAATCGATCAGCTCTCGGGATGGGACGCCGACGACCTGGGCTCGTGCACCGGCGGGATTCGTCAAGGGCCCGAGAAGATTGAAAACCGTGCGCACGCCAAGCTCCTTGCGTGCCGGCGCGGCATGACGCGCCGCGGAGTGCGCCGTCCGGGCAAAGAAGAAGCCTATGCCAATCTCACGAATGGCCCTGCCGAAATGCTCCACCGGCAGATCGATCCGCACGCCCAGAGCCTCCATCACGTCCGCGGAACCGCTGCCTGAGTGCGAAGCGCGTTTGCCGTGCTTGGCCACCCGCGCGCCCGCGGCCGCCGCAACAATCGCCGCCGCCGTGGAGATGTTAAACGACCCAAATCCCTTGCCGCCGGTGCCGCAGGTGTCCACAAGATGCTCCATCCGAGGCTCGCCCGCCCGAAACACCCGCGCAGCTTGCCGCCGCATCACGCTTGCGAAACCTGCCAACTCCTCGACGCGAACCGGCCGCGCATTCATCGCCGTAAGCAGCCGCACGATATCAGCCGTCGCGACCTGGCCGGCGAGCAGCTCCTCCATTACCGCCTCCGCTTCTCCGCGCGAGAAAATGTGCCCGGATACGGCGCCATCAATTAGAAATTTTGTCATCTGCATCCGGCCGCAATTCCGGCTTACCTTGCTCCGTTTTATACTTTCCGAGTACACTCTTATGTTTCGGACGACACCAAAATTCTAACACTACGGAACCCCGATGAAGATTCATGAGTATCAGGCCAAGGCCATTCTCGCGCGTTACGGTGTCACCATTCCACGCGGCGAAGTGGCTTTTTCTAAGGAAGAAGCCCGCGAAGGCGCGGCCAGACTCAAATCCAACGTCGTCGTTGTCAAAGCGCAAATTCACGCTGGCGGCCGAGGCAAAGCCGGCGGCGTCAAGCTTGCGCACTCTCCCGACGAGGCCGCGGAAATCGCTTCGCACATGCTCGGCGTCAATCTCGTCACGGCGCAGACCGGCCCCGCCGGCCGCACCGTAAAACGCGTTTTGATCGAGGAAGGTCTGGACATCAAGCGCGAACTTTATCTCAGCATCCTCGTCGATCGCAGCGTCGGCAAAGTCGTCTTCATGGCCAGCGCCTCGGGCGGCATGGACATCGAGGAGGTCGCCAAGACCCATCCTGAAGCCATCATGCGCGAAACCATTCATCCCGCCGTCGGCCTGCAGTCTTATCAGGCGCGCAAGCTCGTCTTCGGCCTGGGCCTTTCCGGTGACGTGGCGATGAAAGCCGGCCCATTTCTCCAAGCTCTGCATCGCGCTTTTGTGGACACCGACTCTTCCATGCTCGAAATCAATCCAGCCGTGGTTACCGCGGACGGCCGCTTCGTCGCGCTAGATGCCAAGATGACATTCGATGACAACGGCCTGTTCCGCCACAAAGAACTGCGCGAGTTGCGCGACCTCGACGAAGAAGACCCGCTCGAGGTCGAAGCCTCCAAGTACGGCTTGAATTACATCAAGCTCGACGGCACCGTCGCCTGCATGGTCAACGGCGCCGGCCTGGCCATGGCCACCATGGACATCATCAAGTACGCCGGCGGTTCCCCCGCCAATTTCTTAGACGTGGGCGGCGGTGCCTCTTCCGATCAGGTGAAAAACGCCTTCCGCATTTTAATCGGCGATCCCGGCGTGAAAGCCGTCTTCATCAATATTTTCGGCGGAATCTTGCGCTGCGATGTTCTAGCCACCGGAGTGGTCGCCGCAGCTAAGGATTTACAAGTAAAAGTTCCGGTCGTTGTCCGCATGGAGGGAACCAACGTCGAACTGGGCCAGCAAATCCTCCGCGACAGCGGCCTCAACTTCACCATCGCCAACGGCATGAAAGACGGCGCACAAAAGGTCGTGGCTCTCGCAGGAGGCACGCGATGAGCGTTCTCGTAAACGAAAAAACGCGCCTGATCGTCCAAGGTTTCACCGGCCGCGAAGGTACTTTCCACGCGCAGCAAATGATCGAATACGGCACCAATGTTGTAGGTGGCGTGACTCCCGGCAAGGGTGGCACCAAGCACCTCGAACGCCCCGTGTTCGACACGGTTAGCGAAGCGGTGAAGGCAACTGGTGCGAATGCCAGCGTCATCTTTGTCCCTCCGCCGTACGCGGCCGACGCCATCCTGGAAGCCGCCGACGCTGAAATTCCGCTGGTCGTCTCGATCACCGAAGGTATTCCCGTCATCGACATGGTTCGCGCCGCCGCCACCGTGGACTTCAACAAAACGCGTCTCATCGGTCCCAACTGTCCCGGCGTCATCTCCCCCGGCAAATGCAAAATCGGAATCATGCCCGGCCGCATTCACAAACAGGGTAACGTCGGCGTCGTCAGCCGTAGCGGCACGCTCACCTACGAAGCCGTCGATCAGTTGACCCGCCTCGGCATCGGCCAATCCACCTGCATAGGGATTGGCGGCGATCCCATCATCGGCACTTCGTTCCTGGATGCCATGCGCCTGTTCCATGACGACCCCGAAACGCACGCCGTCATCCTAATCGGCGAAATCGGCGGCAA
>Ga0210388_10001637_pt1 | contig 17571 bp, 14 predicted proteins | sample IncBWC19OmetaG_FD_155485 | JGI IMG/M metagenome (GOLD analysis project Ga0210388, IMG submission 155485) | Forest soil microbial communities from Barre Woods Harvard Forest LTER site, Petersham, Massachusetts, United States - Inc-BW-C-19-O ... | reverse complement strand
GCGTAGAAAGCCATGCGCCTTGCCCGCGCGAGAGTCGACCGGAATGCCGGTCAAGTATTTGTCCGTGAGTAACCCCTGAGCGAGGGGTGAGAACGCGATGCAGCCCACGCCTTCTTCGCGCAGCCCGCTCAACAAATCAGCCTCCACCCAGCGGTTCAAGAGGCTGTAAGCAGGCTGATGAATCAAGCACGGGGTGCCGAGGTCGCGCAGCAACCGAGCCGCGCGCCGGGTCATATCCGCCGGGTAGTTCGAGATCCCCACGTATAGCGCCTTGCCGCTTCGAACGATGTGATCGAGCGCCGCCATGGTTTCTTCGAGAGGCGTCTCTGGGTCAGGTCGATGGCTGTAGAACACGTCCACGTACTCGAGCCCGAGCCGCTTCAAGCTCTGATCGATGCTCGATACCAGGTATTTTCGCGAGCCCCATTCGCCGTACGGGCCGTCCCACATGCCGTAGCCCGCCTTGCTCGAGATCACGAGCTCGTCGCGGTAGGCACGCAGGTCCTGCTTCAGCACGCGACCGAGCGTCTCTTCGGCCGAGCCTGGCGGTGGCCCGTAGTTGTTGGCGAGATCGAAATGCGTGATGCCCAAGTCGAAGGCGCGGAACAAGAGCGCGCGCGCGGTCTCGAACACGTCGACCCCGCCGAAGTTGTGCCACAGTCCGAGCGACACGGCGGGCAGTTTGAGCCCGCTCTGCCCGGTGCGGTTGTAGCGCATACTTTGATAACGGCGATCGTCGGCGCGGTACGTCATGGCGGCGCAGTATGCGACGAACCCACGCCCGCCGGATACCCGGTATCTCGAGCGTCGGGCACGCTCAGCAATTTCGGTTTTTTCTCGTGCCTCAGCCGCTGACGCTTTGGCGTTGCTCGATCGCGCGCAGAAACTGATCGGGATATTTGAGCAGGGCCGGCATGCGTTCGAACGATAGCTTGGCCAGCCAGCCTTCTTGCCTGCCGAGCGCGCATTGCAGGTACACGGCTTCGCGCAGCAGCGGCTCGAGGTCCAGGGTGCAGCGTTTCTCCCAGGCTTCTTCGGTCACTGCGTCTTTGTCCACCGAGCCTTCGAAATCGATCAACACGAGCTCGAGCGGTGTCGGGCACACGATGAAGTTGTGCAGCTCGGCGTCGCCGTGCGCGAGCCCCCCCTGCTGGAGCGACATCAGTTTGGCGAGCGCCTCTTCACACAGCCGCCAGAGACCCGCAGCGGACGCGAGCGGCAGTGTCTCGGCCGTGGCGATGTTTGCCGTCTGCGGATCCGCGCCGAGCGGGGAGATGCGCGTGTACGGGTGGCCGGGCAAGAGGCAACTTCGAAACGTGTTCGGCGTGTGCCCAATGGGTGGGGGAATGTCGATCAGTGAGCTCGCGCGCGCGTGATTCGCGAACTCGTCCTTGGTTTCGCCGTGGAGCTGGCCCGGAAAGTACGACTTACGGAAGTGCAGTGGGTAGCGCTCGGCCAGCGGAAAAGCTTGGCGCGTCTCGGCGCTGGCGATCACCAGATCGCCGGACATCAGCGTCATCGCGCCGACTTGGCGCTTGGCCACGGTCCGCACGACATAGTCGCGTTGCGGCGCTGTATCGATAAAGGCTAGGTATTCCCGGGACAGGAGCACCGCGTGACGCGGCGAGACCGGGATCAGGCGCTCTTCGTCCACCTCGCTCAGCCTTCCAGATCGACTCCGGCGCGGCAAGATCGACAAACTCACGATCCGCTAGGATTTCTGCCTCGAGCGCGTTCTGGCGGGTACTATCACCTGGCGTGCTCTTTGCTTGGCGGCCCAGCCGCCCGCGCGCGGCTCCCTTTGCTTGGAGATTCACACGATGCGTGTCCAGCGTCCGTCCCCGCTTCCGGCCAGCTTACTGGCGACGATCCTGCTGCTGTTGGTCGCGTTGGCGACACCGAGCTGCGGCCGTAGTTCAGTCGGCGTTTGTGGCCAAGACATCACCTGCACGCCGACCGTGACTTGTGATGGAGGCACGTGCATCGGGACGACGCCGGACGCTGGCGGTGGTGGCAGCGGCGGTAGCTCGGACGGCGGCGCCTGCGCCGCCGGGCAGATTTCATGCAGCGGAACCTGCAGTGACGTGGCAAATGACCCCAACAACTGTGGGGCGTGCGGCCACGTCTGCGGCAACGGTTTGAGCTGTTCCGCGAGCGAATGCGTCGGCACCTGCGTTGCGGGTACGGTCCGCTGCGGTGACGCGTGCGTGAACTTGAGTAGTGATTCGTCGAACTGCGGCGCGTGCGGGACGAGCTGCGGCAGCGGACAGGTTTGCTCCGGCTCCAGCTGCACTTGCTCGGGCGCGGGCCAAACGAGCTGCGGTCAGGCTTGTGTCATCAGCAACACCGATCCGCTCAATTGCGGCAAATGCGGCCTTGCGTGCAGCGGCGGTGAAGCCTGCAATAACGGCGTTTGCGCCTGTCCGGCGGGCACGTCGAGCTGCAACGGGCAGTGTCTCTCGCTGGCGAGCGATCCGAACAATTGCGGAATGTGCGGCCTCGCCTGCGCCGGGACCACGCCCTTCTGTCAAAGCTCGAGCTGTGTCAGCACCTGCACGAGTCCAAACGTGGCGTGTGGCCTGAGCTGCGTGAACGAGAACACGGATTCACAGAACTGTGGCGGCTGCGGCAATGTTTGCTCGGGTGGCCAAGCCTGCAACGGCGGAAAGTGCGCTTGTCCGGCCGGCTTCACTGACTGCAACGGCCAGTGCGTCGACCTGACCGCCGACCCAGGCAATTGCGGCATGTGCGGCGTGGGCTGCGGCGCGGGCGGCTCGTGTGTCGCCGGCAAATGCGGCTGCGTCGCTCCTGACATCTCGTGCTCGGGCACGTGCGTGGATCCCACGCAAGACGGCCAAAATTGCGGCGCCTGCGGCACTGTCTGCCCGACGGGCTCGGTGTGCAGTGCCGGCAAGTGCCAGACGAACTGCATGCCGCCTCGCATCGCGTGCGGTCAGGACTGCGTCGACCCGACGACTGACTCCAGTAATTGTGGGAAATGCGGCACGGTCTGCACTTCCCCCGAGACCTGTGAAAATAGCGCCTGCGCGTGCCCTGGCGCCGAGCTCGCGTGTGCCAATGGTTGTACGGACCCCACGAGCGACCCCAACAATTGTGGGAAGTGCGGCACCGTGTGCGCCACACGCCAAGCCTGCTCGGCCGGCCAATGCTCATGCCAAGCCGGTTCGACATCGTGTAGCGGCGCGTGCGTCGATACGACCAGTGATCCGAAGAACTGCGGCAAGTGCGGCACCGCATGCGGCGCCAATCAAGTGTGCGCTGCGGGCGTATGCACGACGAGCTGTCCGAGCCCGACGCAAGATTGCTCGGGTGCCTGCGTCAACACTCAAACCGACGCTCAGGATTGCGGCGCGTGCGCCAAAGTTTGTCCGAATGGACAAGTCTGCTCCGCAGGCCTGTGCGGCTGCCCCACGGGCACGCTGTCCTGCAATGGCGCTTGCTTGAACGTGCAGAGCGATCCGCTCAACTGCGGCGCCTGCGGCAATGTTTGCTCGGGTGGCAAGAGCTGCTCGGCAGGGCTGTGCGTGTGTCCGGCGGGCGCGCTCGACTGCGGCGGCACGTGCACCTTCGACAGCACGGATCCGGCCAACTGCGGCGGCTGCGGCATCGCCTGCGGTGCTGGTCAGATCTGCAACGCGGGCAAGTGCGGTTGCCCGAGCGGCACCTCGGCGTGCAGCAGCGGCTGCCTCGATTTGAACTCGGATCCCAACAATTGCGGTGCCTGCGGCGCAGCCTGCGGCACGGGTGAAACCTGCACGGCAGGCAAGTGCTCGTGCACCGGCGGGCTCGCCGCTTGCAGCACCGGTTGCTCGGACCTGAGCAGCGATACCGCAAATTGTGGGAGCTGCGGCCGCGCATGCGGGGGCGGCGAGTTTTGTATCTCGGGTGCCTGCAAGTGCCCCGCTCGCACCGAATTCTGCGCCGGCACGGGCACGTGCTCAGATCCGGCCACGGACGCGCAAAACTGCGGCGTGTGCGGGCATGCCTGCCCTGCGGGTGACGTGTGCAGCCGCGGTGGCTGCACAAGAAACTGTGGTCCTGGGCTGACGGTGTGCAACGGCGCGTGCGCGCAATTGCGCAACGACCCAGCCAATTGCGGCGCGTGCGGCACCGTCTGCGGTCGTGAAGAGACGTGCATCGGTGCGACCTGCGTGTGCGGCCGCGCGTTCCAAACGTGCAACGGAACGTGCACCGATCCACTCAATGATCCGGACAATTGTGGCTCTTGCGGAAAGGCCTGCGCGACCGGGCAAGTCTGCGCGGGCGGCGCATGCGCGTGCGCGGCAGGGTCGGCGTTGTGCAGTGGCGCTTGCGCCAACACCGGCACTGATTCGAACAACTGCGGCGCGTGCGGCAAAGTCTGCGCCGGGGGTCAACATTGTCAGAGCGGGAACTGCGTTTGTCCGTCTGGCGAACCCTTGTGCGGCGCGAGCTGCGCCGATACGAGCACGGACCCCTCGAATTGCGGCGCATGCGGCAAGGAGTGCGGCGCGGGCGCCTCGTGCCTCAACGGTGCCTGCGGTTGCGGTGGAGAGACCAACTCCTGCGACAATGCCTGCGTCAACGTGCTCGTCGACCCGAAGAACTGCGGTGGCTGCGGCAAGCAGTGCAACCCCGGGCAGAGCTGCACGAACGGAACCTGCGGCTGAGCGCGGCCTCGCGCCTGGCTCCAGGCCGGAACGCGACGCCGAAGGCTGCGTCGCGCTCAGGCGTGGCGCGTGACCAGCACTGAGAAATCATCTGGCGCCGTGGCTCTTCTTCGAGCAGGGGGGCGTGGGCAGAGCGCGGCTCAGTCGAGCGCCGCGCCGCGACTCTGGCAAGCGCAGGCTAGTGCGCCGAGTGCCGCACGTGTTCTCTGACCAGCGCGACCGCTGGTCAGAGCGAGTCCACGCGCGCGTACGCAATGCGTGTCGACTGATTCGCCAAATCTTCGAAGTCGAATGCGGTCAAGTCGACCTCGAGATCGAAGCTCTCGATTGAAACGGAGCTTGGCTCGTCGTCGAGCAGGCCGGCCGGGACCTCGAATTGTGCTTGCGTCGGAAAAAGCAGTGCATTGAGCTGCTCACCGCTGGACGTGACGAGCTCCAGCCGCTCCAGGTTGCCGTCAGAGGTCAGAGCATAAGTGGACGGCGCAGTCTTCGCGAGCGTCGGCGCCTCGATGAACGCGGCCGTCGTCAGATTGATTGCGTCGGTAGCGTTCTTGGGCGGGTCGATGCCACGCTGATAAATGCGCGACCAAGCTACGTCCGTGCCGTTGTCCGCAGTGGCCACCGCCCACAGCTTGGCATTCACGAACGGGCCGCTCGCGGTCGGCACCAGAAACGACGTCGCTTGGGACCCGAGGCTCGGATAAAGCAGAACTTGCCCGTTCAGGCTGATCCCCGGCACGCCGATCACGTCTTCGAAATCAGTGGCGGACGGCAGCGTGGTGAGGAGCGTCGCTTGTGCCTCTGAAGTGCGATCCAACAGTTGCAGGGAGAGGGAAGTCCCAATCGAGTCGTGTAGTAGCAGCCCGGTCTGAACGCCCATGCCGGTCATGCTGAGTGTGTCGTCGCTCGGATCATTCGGAGTGCCTGCGTCGTTGCCTTCAGCGATGACCGCGAGGACTGCTGTGGAGTCACTCGGTACGCTGAGCGTGACCGAGCACGTGGTGGGCGTGTCCGTTTGTTTGCAATCCGGACCTGCGCTGGCAAGTGTGGCTTCGAGCGCATCGAGCCCCTTCGGGCGCGAGAAGGCGAAGCGCGCGATGCGGTAGTTTCCGGCGGTCAACGCCGGCAAGTCACTCCAGCCCGGGATGCTCAGCCAGACCTGCGCGTTGGGAGGCGGGTTCGCCGTGGACTCCATCGGAATCGTCGCGATGGCCGAGGTCACGAGACCCCAAGTGGCCGCGGCGTAGCCTGTGGCGCTGACGCTCACCATTTGTGGCCCGCCGTCCAGCGAGGAAACGACCAGCTTGCCGTTGCTGTCGGTCTGCCCGACCTTACGAGCGGCTTGGCCGGACCCGAGGAAGACATTGGCTCCCGGCACGGGTTGACTCGAATCCGCATCGATTGCGTAAACGGTGAGCATGGTCCCGAGCGGGCCACCCGAAACGCCGCCGCCATCCGAGGAGGCGGCCGAGGTGCTGACTTCTGGGCGCTGGTCACCATCGCCGCAGCCGACCGCAGCTAGGGCGCACAAGGTCGCGCAGATTCCGTTGTAGACGCGGTTGTTCAAGCTAAATAAACCGGGACTCTTCATCTGCCCAGCTCCATGAATACAATCAGTTGCCGCGCGGAGTTTCTCGTTCGCGCATTTTCTTGAGCCCTTAACCACAATCTGCCATGTCCGCGTCGTCGCCCCCGCGTTTTCCGAGCCCGCCCACGACTTTCGTAGGGCGGAACGCGGAGCTTTCGGCATTGCGCGGGCTGATGCTGGAAGGGGGCGCCCGCCTGGTTACCATTTTGGGACCTCCCGGGATGGGCAAGACCCGGCTCGCGCTGCGTTACGCGGAGGAGTTCGCTGCGCGTGACCGCTCGGGCAGCTCCTGGTTCGTCGACCTGGCCGCTGCGCGAACTTTGGAGGAGCTGTGCGCTAGCGTCAGCTCGCGGCTCGGTGTCGGCTTTGCCGAGACCGGTGACATGGTCGTGCGCATCGCTCACGCGCTCGCAGCGCGCGGTGAAATTCTGGTCGTGCTCGACAATTTCGAACAGCTCGTCCAAGACGGCGCGAACGCGATCGCGACGTGGCTCGCGCTTGCTCCAGAGGTCAGGTTTCTGATCACGTCCCGTGAAGTGCTGCGCGTCATGGGCGAAACGCCGTACGAGCTCGGTCCGTTGCCCGTGCCCTCGCTGGACGGCGTCACCTCGGAGCTCGCGCGCGGAACCAGCGCAGTCGAGTTGCTGCTCGATCGCGCGCCGGGGCTGGAGCTGACTGACGACAACGCTCGCCTCTTGGCCGAGATTTTGGCCTCGCTCGAAGGGATTCCGCTGGCCATCGAGCTGTGCGCGGCGCGCCTCGGCGCGCTCGGCGCTGCCGGCGTGTTGGCGCGCATGCACGACCGGCTCGATCTGCTGAACCGCGGCGCTCGCGACGTCGATCCCCGTCAAAAAACGCTGCGTAGCGCGATCGATTGGTCCTGGGAGCTCTTGTCGCCGGATGAGCGGCTCGGTCTGTGCGCGTGCTCGGTCTTTGCGCAGAGCTTCGACGCGGCTTCGTTCGAGCACGTGTGCGCGGAGCTGTTCGAGACGCCTACGCTCGAAGTGCTGCAATCGTTGCGTGAGAAGTCGCTCTTGCGCGCGCTGCCCGGTGAGCCCCGCGCGGTCGGCTTGCGGCTCGGCATTTACGAGAGCATCCGCGCCTACGCCGCGGAGAAGCTGGCCGAGAGTCCGAACGAGGCCGAGCTCGTGCAGCGACACGCCGAGTACTTTGCCGAGCGTGGCTATTCGGAAGCGCTCGTCACGCCGACCGTGCGCGGGCGCGACGCGCTTCGTTGGCTGAGCTTCGAGAGCGACAATCTGCGGGCTGCCTACGGCCGACTGGGAGACACGCCCCAGCATGCGCGCTTGCGTGCCGTGTTGGTGCTGGCGCTGGAGCCCGTGCTTTCGCTGCGCGGGCCGTTCGATCGCTACCGGCAGATGCTCGAAGAAGTGGCGCAGCGCGACAAGAACGCGCTGCTCGAGCCCGAGCTCACCGCGCGTGTTGCCCGCGCCCGTGCCCGCGCGCTCCGTCAACGCGGGCTCTTGGAGGACAGCGTCGCCGAGCTCGAACGCGCGCGCCGCGTCAGTCAACGCGCGGGCGTTCCGGGCTTGGACGCCGAGCTCTTGATCGATTGCGGCGAGGTCGAGCAAGAGCGCGGCCGCTTCGAAGAAGCGCGCCAACGCTACGACGAGGCACTGCTGGTCGCGGGTCCGCAGGCTGATTTGCACGTGCGCGCGCGGTCTCATGCCGGCCTCGGCCTCTTGTGCCACAGCCAAGGCAAGTTGGACGAAGCGTTCGCGCTGTACGAACAAGCGCTGGCCGAAGCCCTGGGCTCGGGCGATCTGCGGTTGGAAGCAGGACTGTGCAAAGACATCGGTAGCTTGCGTCTGCAGCAAGCCCGGCTCGACGAGGCGCGCGAGCACTACGGGCGCGCGGTTACTCTGCTCGAGGAATTGGAGGACCCGATTCTGGCTGGCATCGTCGAGGGTAATTTGGCGATCCTCGCTCAAGAGCAAGGCGCTTATGCGGAAGCACGGCAACACTTCGAGAATGCCGAGCGCAAATTGAGCCGCGCTGGCGCGCGCCTGCTCGAGGCCCACGTCCGCGGCTACTTGGGCGCCTTGCACCACGAGCTCGGTGAGCTCGATTTGGCGTGCGCGGCCTATGCGCGCGCACTGCGCGTGCTGCGTGAAGTGGGCGATCGCCGGCTGGAGGGGCTGTTTTTGGCGGCGCTGGGCGGCGCGGATGCCGCGCGCGGGCGCACTGCCGCTGCTCGTGAGGCGTTCGCCGCTGCCGAAAAACTGCTCGCGGAGGTGGGCGACCCGGGCTTGGTCGAAGCGCTCGAGTTGCATCGCGGCTTTTTGGCGCTCGCCTCCAGCGCGCAAGCTCAGGCGCGCGGCGACGCGGCGCTCAGTCACGCCGAACGCGCGCGTGCGTTGGAGCTCTCGCGTCGTGCGCGCGAACGCTTGGATTCGGGCGCGCTTGCTCATTCCGACGACGCCCGCTTTGCCCTGCGCCTGTTGGAGCGCGCGTTGCGCTCGGAGGCTTGGGTCTTCAACGTGGCGCGCGCCGCGCTGGTGCCTCCGGCCGAGGCGGTGATCGACCTCAGCTCGCGCCCACAGCTCGTGCGCATCGTGCGCGCGTTGGCTGAACAGCGCGTGTCTGCGCCCGGGGTCGCGCTCGCTCAAGACGAGCTCTTGGCGTACGCCTGGCCGGGTGAGCGAATGACCAGCGACGCCGCCGCGAACCGCATGAAAGTCGCGCTGTCGACTCTGCGCAAGCTCGGCTTGCGCTCGCTCATTCAGCGCACCGAGGAGGGCTATCTGCTCGACCCGCTGAGCCCATTCGTGCTCGAAGCCGGCTCGAACTGACTCGCCGCCCGGTCCCCGGCCGACTGTGGTCATTGGCTCGCGCGGAGGCGTTGCCGAGCGCGGTGCGCGAGGGATTTGACGCCCGCGGTGGTCGTGCCCATCTCGCTGGCAATGTCAGCCGTGGACAAGCCCGCGCCGCACAGCAGCTCGAGCACCTCACGTTCGCGCGCGGGCAAGGACTCGACCGCGCGGCAGGCTCGCTCCGCTTCGTAGATCACGTCGGGGCCAGTCGGCGGGCGTGAACCAAAGGTGAACACGTCCGGGTGCACGGCGCGGCGTCGCTTCAGGCGCCGGAAGTGCTCGCGCTGCAGGTTGATGGCGATGCTGAGTAGCCAAGGTCGAAACAGCGCGCCGACGGTGAAGCTTGCGCGTGCTCGATGCAGATGCAAAAAAGTCTGCTGCACGAAGTCTGGCACTTCGTCGCGCAGTGAGCGCCAGAGCACACGCTCCAAGATCGGTGCGTAGCGCCGGAACAACTCCGCGAATGCGCTCATGTCCCCGGCGACGTAGGCCGACATCAGAGCTTCGTCGGTCTGCGACTTTCGCTCTGGGCTCGCCGCGCGCCGACCGCGTCGAGATTCCGCAACCTGTTCCTGGACGACACCGTAGTAGTCTCCCGAATGGCCGATCATGGGTTTCAGCCTGGGGGCCGCGTGGGGTTAGTCCCAGTTAAACCGGGTTAAATAACCAATTATCCTGAACAATCCGGGGGTTATGCGCTGTTTGTGATCACCGGGGCTGGGGCCGGACATGGCGCCCTCCGAGCGGCAGCCGCTTCGTGGCTGGCTGTTCTCGGAAGGAATCAGGATGAGTCGGCCGTCACGCGTGTTTTTGGGAAATCATGAGCTGCCCGAGTCCGAGCACGCCCCGAGTGGGCGGCTCGTGGAGCACGGTGGAGAGGCTTACTACGCGATCGAGCGTGCCGAAGGCTTACGCCCGTTCTTGATGAGCGTGGTCAGTGACTCCGATCACTGGCTCTTCGTGTCCAGCAATGGCGCGCTCACCTGCGGCCGGCGCAACGCGAAATTCGCGCTCTTCCCGTACACCACGGAGGACAAGCTCACCGACAGCGTCGGCGTGTCGGGTCCGTACACGGCGCTGCTCGTCCAACGCGGGGCCACGCAGAAACTGTGGGAGCCATTTCGGGACAGCTCGGAGCTCGTGTATCGAACGCAGCGCACTCTCGAAAAGAGCACCCTCGGCAACAAGCTGAGCGTGAGCGAGACCAACACCGATCTGGAGGTGTCGTTTGGGTACCGCTGGTCCACCAGTCACGAGTATGGCTTCGTTCGAGAATGCGAGCTGGAAAATCGCGGACGGGAGGCAATCTCGGTCCGCGTGCTCGACGGTCTCCTGAATTTGCTCCCAGCTGATATCGATGAGCAAATGCAGCTCGGCTTCAGCTGCCTGCTCGACGCCTACAAGAAGAACGAGCTCGTCGACGGCACGCTCGCCGTGTACACGCTCGCTGCGCAGGTCGTCGATCGCGCCGAGCCGCGCGAATCCCTGCACGCAACGACGGTCTGGAGCCACGGCTTGCCCGGCGCGACCGTGCGTCTCTCGGCTGAGCACAATCGGCTCTTTTCTCGGGGCGATTTGCCAGCAGCGGCGCGTGAGGTTCGCGGTCGACGCGGCGCCTATTTGCTCGACGCGACGCTCGAGCTGTTGCCGGGCGAGAAGAAGCGCTGGGTGCTCGTGGCGGACGTGGCGCAGAGCCAGCATGCGGTGAGCGCACTGCTCGCGGCGCTGGCCAAGCCCGAAGACTTGCTGACCGAGGTGCAGGCCGATGTCGCGCGCGGTACCGCGAATCTGAAGCAGATCCTGGCAGACACCGACGGGCTACAGGTCAGCGCCGATCGCCTGACCTCGTGGCACCACACGGCGAATGTGCTGTTCAACGATCTTCGCGGCGGCATCTACGCGCACGGTTATGACGTGCCGGCTGCTGACTTTGCCCGCTTCGTGAAGACTTGGAACGTCGCCGCCTACGCGCGTCACGAGGCATTGCTGCAGTCCTTGCCATCGCTCCTGGCTCGGCACGCGCTTGCAGAACGCGTCGAACAGACGGGCGATGCAGACCTGATACGTCTCTCGTACGAGTACTTGCCGCTCACGTTCAGTCGCCGGCACGGCGACCCGAGCCGACCGTGGAACCGCTTCGAGATTCGCGTGCGCGACGCGCAGGGCCAGAAATTGCTCGGTTTTCAGGGCAATTGGCGAGACATTTTCCAGAATTGGGAGGCCCTGTCGTTGTCCTATCCGGACTTCGTCGAGAACGTCATCGTCAAGTTCGTCAATGCGTCGACGGCCGAAGGCTACAATCCGTATCGCATCTCGCAAGCCGGCATCGACTGGGAAGTGCCGGAGCCAGACCACCCCTGGGCGTCCATCGGTTATTGGGGCGACCACCAGATCATCTACTTGTGTCGCTTGCTCGAGCTGTCGCGCGACCATCACCCCGAGCGCCTGCGCGGGCTGCTCGAGCGCGAGCTGTTCACTTATGCGGACGTGCCGTACCGCATTCGTCCTTACAGCCAGATTTTGCAGAACGTTCGAGACACGATCGACTTCGACGCCGAGAAGCACGCGCGCATCGCGCGCCTCGTGCCGGAGGTCGGTTCGGACGCGAAGTTGCTTTGGAACGCGGCCGGGTTGCACCGCGTGTCGCTGCTGGAAAAATTGCTGGTCGCGACGCTCGGCAAGCTGGGGAACTTCGTGCCGGGCGGCGGAATTTGGCTCAATACGGGTCGCCCCGAGTGGAATGACGCGAACAACGCGCTCGTTGGCTACGGCTTGTCGATGGTGACACTCTATTACATCGAGCGCTTCCTGGTAACGCTCAGCGAGCTCAGCGAGTCACTCGGCTCGCGCGTCTCGCTGTCGCGCGAGGTGGCGGTTTGGCTCGAGCGCACGGTCAGCACGTTGCGTGAGCACGCGCCGCTGCTCGAGTCAGGCAAAGTCGATGACCGCGCTCGCCGAGTCGTCATGGACGCCCTCGGCGGCGCGGCCTCCGACTACCGCGAGGCTCTGTACGCTCACGGTCTGCACGAGAAAGTAGCTCTCGACGCCACGAGCGTGCACGACCTGATCAGGCTCGCAGAGCGCTGGGTGAAGCAGACCATCTCGCAGAACCGCCGTGAGGACGGCTTGTACCAAGCTTACAACTTGCTGGTGTTCCATGCCGACGGCAGCGTCGGAGTCCAACACTTGTACGAGATGCTGGAAGGTCAAGTGGCAGCGCTCAGCACGCGTGGCATGGCGGCGAGCGAAGGCGCGCACGTGCTCGGCGCGCTCAGCAAGAGCCGCATGTATCGAGCCGACCAGCACAGCTTCACGCTCTACCCGGATCGCGTATTGCCGAGGTTTTTGGACAAAAATCAGGTGAAAGAGCCGGAGCTTGCGCGCTCCGAGGTGCTCGTCGCCATGCTCGAACGAGGGGACGCCCGCATCGTGCAGCGCGACGCTCAGGGCAAGCTTCGCTTCCACGCGGATTTCTACAACGCCGATCGCGCGCTCTCTGCCTTGGTCACGCTGCGCGCTGAAGCGCGCTACCCCGCGCTCGACGACGCGGAGGTCGCGCTCATCTTGGACATCTATGAGCGGACCTTCGACCACCGCACCTTCACCGGGCGTAGCGGCACTATGTTCGCTTACGAAGGGCTCGGTAGTATCTATTGGCACATGGTCGCAAAATTGCTTCTGGCGGCCAATGAACGCGTGCTCGCTGCAGTCGACCAGGGCGCGCCGCGTGAAGTCGTACGCGAGCTGTGTCAGCGTTACTACGCGATCCGCGACGGCCTCGGCGGTTTCAACAAGACCCCCAGCGTGTATGGGGCGTTCCCACTCGATCCGTATTCACACACGCCGAGCCATACCGGCGCGCGCCAACCGGGCATGACGGGCCAGGTGAAAGAAGAGGTGCTGACGCGCTTCGCCGAGCTCGGTGTCCGCGTTCGCGAGGGCCGCCTGGAGTTTCGCCCCGTGCTGCTGCGAAAGAGCGAATTCCTCCGCGAACCGGGCGTATTCGAGGGCTTCGACGTGAGCGGGCGAGCGTTTCGCATCGAGCTGCCCGAAGGTAGCTTGGCGTTCGGCTATTGCGGTGTGCCGGTCGTGTATCACTCGTCGGACACGCCGCGCCTCGAGCTTCACACACGCGATCTCGGACGCATCGAGCAATCGGGTGTTGCGCTGAGCGTCGCTCAGGCCGCCGAGGTGTTCGCGCGCAGCGGGTCAATCATTCGTGTCGACGCTTGGACGAGAACGGAGCTGTGAGTGCTAGCTCCAGGCGAAGTTGCAAGGTCGTAACTGCAGGCTCCGAAGCGAAGCGTGCGACGACGGCAACAACCGACCCAATGACGATCGTTGCCCGGATTGCGAGCTCGAGGTCAAGTCGCGGGCAGGGAGTGGCACATCGCCAAGTAGGCGGCCTCGTGCAGGCCGGCGATCACGATCGCGTGCTCGGTCAGCGCCGTCAGGTCTGCGCTAGTCCAGCGTTGCGCGGGGGGCGACTGCACCCCGCGCGCGTGAACCCGGCCTAGAAGCGCGCCCAGGTAGCGCGCCAAATCAGGCAGGTCCTCGGCGCGTAGGTGAGCTAGGTCGAGCTTGTCTTCTTGAGGCAATAGCCGGCGTACGAAGAGCGACTGCCCGTCGAGCTCCGTCGTTCCGGTCATGCGCGGTGGGTGCACGAGACAGGTGATCGCCGCGGTCCGCACGCGCTCGGCTGGCGCTAGCTTTGGCGCGCCCAGCAGCACTTGCGCGGACGGCGCGCCCTCGGCCTTCATGTCGAACACCCAGCCGCTGTCGATTTCGCCCTTGCCACGCGTGAGCACCGCGATGCGCAACGTGCCGAGGCTGCCGCAGCCCGCGACACGAAATGCCACGTCTTCGACCGCGAAGCGCTCGCGCGCCAGTTTTTTCTCGGGATCGAGCCGCTCCACGTAGGTTGCGAATGCGGCGTGCGCCTTCGGTACCAGCTCCGGTGCAAGCTCCGGATAGCGGTCGCCACGCACGAAGCGGCGACCGCCGTGCACACGCTCGGTGCGATCGTCGAGCAGATCCTTGGGCTTGCGTTGCTCGACTTTCTCGAGCAGGCGCCGCACTGCAGCTGGTGCATCAGTGGGGACATCGCCGGTGGCGAGCGCTCGTACGTAGCCATCCAAAATGGCCGAGCACAGGAGCACGCTTTGCTTGCCGTTCGAACCGAGCTCGCGACCCGCGAGGATCACGCTGGTGAGCAGCCGCACTACGTCCCAGCGGAATGGTCCGATGATGGCTTCGTCGAAGTCATTGACGTCGAACACCACCGATTCGCCGTCCTGCGAGTCGGCACAGCGAAATGCACCGAAATTCTCGAGGTGTGCGTCGCCCACTAGCCAGCCTTCTCCGGCGGGTCCCTCGGCGAGCTCGGGGTGCTCACCGAGTAGCTCGTAAAAGAGCGGCGCTGTTCCGCGCAGGTACGCGAGCGGAGAGCCCGCCATGCGTCCGACTTTTCGAGCGAGCAGAGAGGGGAAGGTGCTCGTCGCGTCGCGATCACGCTCGAGCTGACGTTGCGCGGCCTGCAGCGGATTGGGAGAGACCATCCAGCGAGGTTATCCGAAAGCAGGTCGCAAGCGGGCGAGCGGCGACTGCGCGGCTGTCCAGCGCTCGGCGACTCCCTGTGCTGGCGCGCGACCGAGGCAAGCGTGGTCGAGTTAAATGTAATAATTACATAGTATTATATGCATACGCCAGGCCTCGGTAGTTATCGAAGTGAAGCGATTCTGTGTCAAAAGTTAGCCTTCTGTTCAGTGGTTCGCTACTGAACCGATATGCAGATCAGCCCCTCAGCACAATGCCTCTTGAAACTCGTGTTCACTGCTTCCTCGTCCCGAGAGCCCGTCACTCGACCGCGGCTCGAGCGACAGTCGGGTCTCTCTTCGAGGACACTGAATCGCGCGCTCGAAGAGCTCGAGCAGTGCGGTTTGCTCGACCTGCCGCGCTTGCGGCTGACGCTAGCCGGGCTCGCCGTCGCCGTGGCTCATGGCGCGCGCTCGCGGGCCCAGGCGCGCACCGCCGCGCGTCACGTTCGACGCCCCAGCGCGCAGAATGTGGTGAGTGCGCCGATCGCGCTCTTCTCGCGGCGTGAAGCGCCACGCGCAGTGGCTTGAATGGCGTGCGCCACTAGGCCAAGCTCGGCCCCCGCAGCGGGAGTTCCACATCAGCAGCTCGGTCGTCATCCACGGTGTTAGCCATTCCTTTGGCTCCGGCGGCCTGGTGCTGCAAGACATCGAGCTTTCGCTGCGCGCGGGCTCGTTCGTCGCGCTGCTCGGCCCTTCGGGCTGCGGAAAATCGACATTGCTGCGCTTCATCTCGGGGCTGGACACGCCGAGCTCTGGCACGATCACGCTGTCGTCGGCTAGCTCGGCACACGGCGGGTCCGGTCCTCGGCTCGCGTTCGTTTTCCAGGATGCGCAGCTCCTGCCCTGGCGCTCGGTGCTCGATAACGTCGCGTTGCCGCTCGAGCTGGCTGGCGTGGGTCGCGCGGAAGCTCGCGAGCGCGCGCGCGCTCCGCTCGCCGACGTGGAGCTTTCGGACGCTTCGGAGCGTTACCCGGATCAACTCTCCGGCGGCATGCGCATGCGCGTGTCGATCGCGCGCGCGTTGCTGACCGATCCCGAAATACTGCTGCTCGACGAGCCCTTCGCGGCTCTCGACGAGCTCACTCGGCAACGCCTCGACGAGCGGCTGCGCGCGCTTTGGCTCGAGCGTTGCATGACCGTGATTTTCGTGACGCACGCGCTCGCCGAGGCGGCATTCCTGGCCGACCGTGCGCTCGTGATGTCGCGCAGACCAGGTCGCATCGTGCTCGACCACGAGCTCGAGCTACCCGAGGAGCGAAACTTGGATTTGCGCACTAGCGCAGCCTTCGTCGAGCAGACGAAGGTCTTGTATCTTGCGCTGCAAGCCCACGGCGGTCTCGACGATTCACAAGCGGTGGGTTCTACATGAGTCGCCCAGCGGGCAATGGTCTCGCGTCGTTGGCGCTGCCGCCGCTAGTCACGTTCGCTTGCGTGATCGCGCTCTGGGAGGGCGCCGTGCGTGCGCTTCACGTCCCTGCGTTCCTGGTGCCGCCACCTTCGGCCGTGCTCGGCGTTGCCTGGCTCGAGCGCGCCTCATTGCTCAGCTCGCTATTGACCACGGCGGAAGGTGCCGTGCTTGGTTTCTTGCTCAGTGTGAGCTTGGGCACACTCGTGGGGCTTCTTTTTTCACTCTCGCGCTGGCTCGAGCGCGGGCTTTACCCGTATGCGCTCTTTCTGCAGACGGTGCCGATCGTCGCGATCGCGCCGCTCTTGGTGCTGTGGTTCGGTCCGGGGCTGCGTGCGGTAGCGGTGTCGGCCTTCATCGTGTCGGTGTTTCCCATCATCGCCAACACGCTCGCCGGCTTGCGCAGCGTCGATCCGCGCTTGTCCGATCTGTTTCGCCTGTACGGCGCTGGGCTCGGTGACACGGTGTTGAAGCTGCGCCTGCCGTCGGCGATCCCGAGCATGGCGACGGGCGTCAAGGTCGCCTCGGGGTTGTCGGTGATCGGCGCGATCGTCGGCGAGTTCGTGGCTGGGTTTTCGGAGGGCAGCGCGGGCTTGGGTATCACCGTGCTGTCCGCCTATCGCCAATTGCGCACGGACTTGCTATTCGCCGCAGTGCTCTTGGCGTCTCTGCTCGGCTTGTCCCTGTTCGCACTGGTGAGCGGCTTGAGCGCGCTGCTTTTGCGGCGACTCCGCGCCCAGTGGTAGAAGGCCGGTGTGAAAATTCTGTCTCGCCGGTTGACGGTCGCGGCCGCTCTGACGCTGCTTTTCAATTTCGGTTGCGCAAAGAGACCGACGCCGCAGTCGACGACAGACGCTGGCTCCGTGTCACCGGTTCCGATCACGCTCGCGCTCGACTGGGTGGCCGAGCCCGAATTCGGGGGTTTCTACGCTGCTCGCGAGGACGGCGCCTATGCGCGGCATGGCGTCAGCGCCGAGATTCAGGGCGGCGGCGCCGGGGTACCGGTGCTTCAGATGGTGGCGACTGGGCGCGCAGATTTCGGCACGGTGGGCGCCAGCGAGCTCATCACGGCGCGTGCGCGCGGCGCGGACGTCGTCGCGTTGTTCGCGGTGTTTCAGACTTCGCCCCTGGGCATCATGGTGCACGCCTCACGTAAGCTGCAGAAGCTCGAGGACGCGTTCCATTCGGGCACGCTGGCGCTCGAGACCGGCCACCCATACGCCGCGTTCTTGAAGAAGAAGTTCAGTTGGGACGGCGTGAAGGTCGTGCCGTACGACGGCGGTGTCGCACACTTCTTGTCCGACCCGGATTTCGGGCAGCAGTGCTACGTCACTTCGGAGCCGCTCGCCGCACGACAAAAAGGCGCAGACCCGCAGGTTTTCATGATCGCGGACGCGGGCTTCAACCCCTACACGACGGTCGTCATCACGCGCCGCGAGCTCTTGCAAAAGAGCCCCGAGCTCGTGAAGTCGTTCGT
>Ga0210388_10001636_pt1 | contig 17571 bp, 14 predicted proteins | sample IncBWC19OmetaG_FD_155485 | JGI IMG/M metagenome (GOLD analysis project Ga0210388, IMG submission 155485) | Forest soil microbial communities from Barre Woods Harvard Forest LTER site, Petersham, Massachusetts, United States - Inc-BW-C-19-O ... | reverse complement strand
CGACGGCCACGCACACCGTGATCCCGCCGAATTATCCGGTCATCGGCCGCGATGCGTTCCGCACGGCAACGGGCGTGCACGCCGCCGCGATTATCAAAGCGTTTCATAAAGGAAACGAGGCGCTCGTTGATTCCGTTTATAGCGGCGTGCCTTCGCATCTCTTCGGACTCGAACAAGTGATCGAAATCGGCCCCATGAGCGGCAAGTCCAACGTGCTCTTTTGGCTCGAGCGCCATAAAATTCCAGCCGAAGATGCGCTCGTGAATCGCATCTTCGATGCCGCCAAGCAATCAGCTCGCGTGTTGACCGACACGGAAATATTGGCGCTCTGCACCGAGGCCACACGGCATTGATCACCGCAACAGCGCGGAGCCGGACAGTGAAACGCGTCCTTGTTTGGGTTATTCTCTTCGCTATGCCGGTTCGCTCTTCTCTCGCCCGACACAGTACCCGTTCCGCGTCCTCCACCCAGCTTGGCGAAAACGCGCAGGTGCGCGCGGCGCTGGCATGGTTTGCGCCCAATCTAAATTGGATCAATGAGCAGCAAGTGCGGCTCACCGAAATTCCCGCGCCTCCTTTTCAGGAGGGGCAGCGCGCCGCGGCCTTCAAAACATTGCTCGCGGCCGCCGGCCTCAACGTTCAGGTCGATGCCATCGGCAATGTGATCGGAGAGCTGCGCGGCGCGAACGAAAAAGAAATCGTGGTGCTCTCCGCGCATCTGGACACGGTCTTTCCGGCGGGAACGGACGTCAAGGTGCGCCACGAAGGCAGCCGTTTGCTTGCGCCCGGAATTTCCGACAACGGCACGGGCCTCGCAGCGCTTGCGGCTATTGCGCGAGCTATTCACGAAGCCCAGATCAAACCCCAGCGCACGATTCTCTTTGTGGGCAACGTCGGAGAAGAAGGCGAAGGTAATCTTCGCGGGATGCGCGCGTTGGTCGATGCTTACCATGGCCGCCTTAAAGCGGTGATCGTTCTCGACGGCGCGAGCACGGATCACGTTACGACTATCGCGCTGGCATCGCGCAGGCTTGAAGTTGTGATCAACGGTCCGGGCGGACACAGCTGGTCAGATTTTGGCATGCCCAATCCAATTAATGCCCTGGTTCGCGGATCCGTGCGCTTCATCAACACCAAAGTTCCCGCATCGCCGCGCACCACGTTCAATCTCGGACAAATCGAGGGCGGCACATCCATAAATTCCATTCCGTACGAAGCGCGCCTCAAAGTCGACGTACGTTCGGAAAGCGAAAACGAACTGGGACGTCTGGAATCCGCTCTGCGCGAATGTATAGCGGCGGGCGTTCGCGACGAAATGGAATCATCGCGCGATCGCTCGAAAGGCAAGCTCGAATGGAAGGTAGAGCTGCTCGGCAGTAGGCCCGGTGGCGAATTGGCTGCAGAGTCGCCGCTTCTCGCGGCGTTGCGCGCGGCGGATGGTATGGTGGAAAACGAATCACGGATCGAACGTTCTTCCACCGATGCAAATATTCCTCTCTCGATGGGCATCGACGCGATTTCCATCGGCGCAGGAGGCAACGGCGGAGGCGCGCACTCGCTCCAGGAATGGTATGACCCAGCGGGCCGCGAAATGGGGTTGAAACGCGCCCTGCTCACGCTGCTTGGAATGGCAGATGTGGCTCCGGAGAAAACGAAATGAAGATTCGCAGAACGAATCTGCTCTGCCTGGCTGGAATTGTGCTTTTGAGTTGTTCTGCCGGAATATTTGTTCTACGCGCGAAGGGGCAATCGACGCAGACCGAGTCGCACACTGTCGTCTATCTGCACGGCCGGATTTACACGAATGATCCGGCGCAGCCGTGGGCGGATGCCATGGCCATTCGCGACGGAAAGATTCGCTGCGTTGGCAAGCTCGATTTCGTCCTTCTCGAATGCGGAGGAAACGATCCGAACTCTGAAACGATCCAGCTCAAGGGAAAATTTGTCATGCCCGGGTTCAATGATGCTCACGTGCACCTCGGCGGCGCGGGTGCAGATATGCTCTCGGTGCGGCTAAACGGAGTCGCCAGCGTGGAGGAGTTGCAGAAGCGCATAGCCGACGCGGTGGCGCAACACAAAGAAGGCGAGTGGATCACAGGCAGTGGCTGGGATCACACACTTTGGCCGGACAAGAAATTTCCCACCAAGCAAGAGCTCGACTCCGTCGCACCAAAGAATCCCGTTTTTCTGACGCATGTTTCAGGGCACGTGGCCGTGGCCAATTCGCTAGCGCTGCAACACGGCGAAATCAAGCAGGACACACCAAATCCACCCGGCGGGATGATCGAACGCGACGCCGACGGCGCAGCCACGGGCATGCTCGAAGAAGATTCAGCGATGAGTCTGGTTGCCTCCAGGATTCCTGATCTCAAATCTGACCAGCGCCGCCGCGGCATCCAGATGGTGCTCGCGGACGCCGCCAAAAACGGCGTGACCTCGGCACAAGATTTTTCCGATTGGGCGGATTTTCTTGTTTATGTGCAATTGAAAGAGGAAGGCAAGCTCACGCTGCGAATCACCGAGTGGCTGCCGTTTCTTCAGCCGATGGACCAACTCTTGAATATGCGCGCGCAAGGCGGCACGAGCGATCCCTGGCTAAGGACCGGAGCGCTCAAAGGTTTTACCGATGGCGCGCTCGGCTCACGCACCGCGGCCTTGCTCGCGCCGTATTCTGATGATCCTTCCACCAGCGGAATACTGACCAATGATCCGGATAAGCTTCGCGCAATGGCTATCGAGCGCGATAGAGCCGGCTTCCAAATCAATTTTCACGCTATCGGTGACCGCGCCAATCGCGTTGCACTCGACGTCTTCGAGGCCGTTGCCAAAGCCAACCCGCCACGCGACAGACGCGACCGCATCGAGCATGCACAGGTTCTGGCGCCCGAAGATTTACCGCGCTTCGCTCAGCTCAAAGTGATTGCTTCGATGCAGCCGTCGCACGAAACGAGTGACATGCGCTGGGCCGGCGCGCGAATCGGTCCCGAGCGTTCCAAGGGCGCGTATGCTTGGGCTTCATTGCTGAAGAGCGGAGCGCACCTTGCTTTCGGTACTGACTACGACGTCGAGCCCATCAACCCAATGCGCGGTCTCTACGCGTGCGTGACGCGCGAGTTGCCAGATGGCGGTCCAGCGGGTGGATGGGAGCCTCAGGAGAAGATTTCGCTCGATGACTGCATTCGCGCCTACACCTACGGCTCCGCCTACGCACAATTCGAAGAAGGGAAGAAGGGCGAACTGAAAGCCGGCGAATATGCGGACTTCATCGTTCTTTCGAACGACCTTACGAAAACTCCGCCCCAGCAATACACAAAGACTACGGTGCTTCTCACGGTAGTTGGTGGTCGCACGGTGTATATACAGGACGGAAGTTCACTCCATTAAGCCATCGGGTAGGCCGACTTCACTTCCAACCATCTAGAGCAGGCCGGCTGTCCGATCTCCAAAGCACTGATAACTTGATTTAGTCGCGTTCGCGCGCCCAAGTACTGGAACTTACAGGTCTTACCGCCTCGACTTTCCGCCAGTTCAATTCGATACATCTAAACTTTATATAGGTAAGGTGTCAGTTTCCCGTTGACAAAAGTTCGCAGGGGCAATATATACCCCGCTATCGGTCTGTGGTGGGGTTGTCGTTGCCAAATGCATATCGACCAGAATTGTGGCGACTTAGTGCTGCTGCCATGGCGGAGTTGTTTTCGCTTGTCTGCGGGAGCACGAACAACCTCGGGTGCTCTATGGAACTCTGTAGCTAAATATGGGACGCCGTATATCAATGCCAGGAAAAGTGAGATCAAGTTTAGATAATTTATAGAGAGCATTACGTTTAGCTTTTTCTCGCGCAATGGTAGTCGGCTTGCAAATGTTTTTGCCATAGAGTTTTTTTGTGTTGGTTGCCCATTTCAAGACAGTTTGGATCTTTCAGAGTAGTCGGCTCTGTTTGATTTGCTTTACCTGCTCTAGACGTGTAGGGCTCCAAAGGCCCATCCAGGAGGTAGTTGAATGTCAAGTAAGCGAGTGGCGTTGCTCCTAGCTGTGTTGTTCAGTGTATGTGCTCTTGTGCCATCTGGCCTGTTTGCCCAAAGCGCATCAACGGGTACAGTTGCCGGAACGGTTACGGACCCATCCGGCGGTGCCATTGTCGGCGCGACGGTCACTTTGACCGATACCGCGACGAATATTGCGCGAACGGATGCAACGAATGACAACGGAAGATATTTTTTCGCGAACGTGGTGCCAAGCAAGTACACCGTTTCTGTTAATAAGACCGGGTTTCGTGTTTCAAAGCTCGTGGATCAGGTGGTAACTGTAGGCGCTTCGCTCACCCTGAACCTCACCTTGGAAGTTGGGTCCGTGGCGGAGACGGTGGAAGTTACGGCCACTAACGGCGCCGAGTTGCAGACCCTGAACGCTACGGTAGGAAATACTGTGAGCGGCGAGCTCCTGCAGAACTTGCCTTCGATTGGCCGGGACGCAGCAACCTTCGTAACCTTGCAGCCCGGCGTCTCCCCCGATGGCAGCGTGGCTGGCGCGGTGGTAGATCAGAGCACCTTCATGCTCGATGGCGGCCAGAATACGAACGATATGGACGGCAGCATGCAGGTTTACACTCCGAGCTTCGCCGGCGACCCCTCGGGCGGTATCGTTTCAACGATGGTTGGTGGCAGCCCCACCGGTGTGATGCCCACTCCTATTGATAGCGTTGAGGAGTTCAAGGTAAACACCGCCAACCAGACTGCGGACTTTAACAGCTCCGCTGGCGCGCAGGTTCAGGTCGTCACCAGGCGCGGCACTAACGCCTGGCACGGTTCGGCGTACGAATATTATTTCGACAATAATTTTAACGCGAACACCTGGAATAACAATATTACCGACACGCCGTTGCCCAGCTACCACTACAACCGGTTTGGCGCTTCTGGCGGCGGTCCAATCATTTCCAAGGATATTCTCGGTGGAAAGACCTACTTCTTCGCCAATTACGAGGGTTTCCGCTGGAACAACGCGCAAACTTACGAAGCGATCGTACCGAGCGCCAATATGCGTGCCGGCATCCTGACCATGAACGTCTGCGACGCCGCGTGCGTAGCGGCTAATGGTGCTGGTACCCCGACCCAGTTCAACTTAAACACGGGCCAGAACTGCGGCCCTGGCCAGAATGCGGCTTGCGACCCCCGAGGTATTGGAATCAATTCGTTGGTTCAGCAGATGTGGAACAAGTACGAGCCTATCGGAAATGACCCTCAATGCAACGTCGTTGGCTTGGGCACGAGGTGCGATGGCGTCAACACAATCGGATACAAAGCCAACGTAGAGATTCCGTACACCTCTAACTTCGGTGTGGCCCGGTTGGACCATGACTTTGGTTCGAAGTTCCACTTCAATGCCAGCTACCGCTACTACAAGTTGGTCCGTTCGACGACCAGCCAGGTGGATGTCGGCGGCTTCTTCCCGGGCGACACGCTCGGCACTCCGGCGGCTCTCTCCGTGCGGCCTCAGCAGCCTTGGTATTTTGTTGCCGGCTTGACCATCAACGTCACTTCCAACACCACGAACGATTTGCACTACAGCTACCTTCGTAACTACTGGTCTTGGTCTAACCCAGGCGGTGTGCCTCAAGTTGCAGGACTCGGCACCGATGTCGGTGGCGCCGCTCTCGAGCCCTTTGGCGAGACTGCCAATCCGCTCGCTCCTTATAACGTGAACACTCAAAGCGTCCGCACACGATTCTGGGATGGCCATGACAACTTCCTTCGGGATGACTGGACGATGCTGAAGGGCAATCACCTCTTCACCTTCGGCGGTGCCTATCAGCGCAATTGGGACTGGCACCAGCGCTCAGACAACGGCGGCGGCATCAATTACCAAGCCACCTACCAACTAGGCGACTCCGCGGGCGGCGGCCTCATCAATTTCGCCGACAGTCTGCCTCCGGGCGTTAGCGCATCCCAGTGGGGTCGCGACGTTTCCGCCGTCTTGGGAATCGTTACGGACTCGCAGATTGCCTATACGCGGTCTGGATCTGATCTAGCCTTGAATCCCCCGCTGACCCACGCGTTTGACCAGAGCACCATTCCTTATTACAACGTGTACTTCAGCGACTCCTGGCACATGAAGCCGTCTTTCACGCTCACCTATGGTTTGGGCTGGACGCTCGAAATGCCGCCCACGGAAGCTCAGGGCAAGCAAATCGAGCTCGTAAATCAGAGCGGCCAACAAGTCAGCACCACGGCCTACCTCAATCAGCGGGAACTCGCGGCTGAGCAAGGGCAGGTTTTTAACCCGATTCTTGGATACTCTCTTGTGGGAAATACCGGCGCTGGGCAGAAATATCCCTATAATCCCTTCTACGGTTCATTTAGCCCGCGCGTAGCTGCCGCTTGGAACCCCAACATCACAGACGGTTGGCTTAGCAAAGTGTTTGGCGGCAACAAGACGGTCATTCGCGGCGGCTATAGCCGAGTCTACGGGCGTCTCAACGGCGTCGACCTTGTACTTGTACCCTTGCTGGGTGACGGACTTATTCAGGCCGTCCAATGCCGCAACAACAACATGGATGGGACTTGCTCTGTACCGGCGGGCAGCACCCAACTTACTCCCGCGAACGCTTTCCGTGTCGGAACGGATGGCACCAATGCTCCAATTCCGGCGGCTGCTCCCACGCTTCCATCGCTGAACTTCCCGGGCGTCAACAGCGTCGCGGCTGGCGCTGGCGAAGTTCTGGACCCGAACTTCCGGCCCAACGTTGTGGACTCCTTCGACCTGACTATCCAGCGTCAGTTGGGCAACAAGTTCATCCTCGAATTGGGCTACATTGGCCGCAGGATCACTCACGAGTATCAGCCCATTAACCTCAACGCCGTTCCGTACATGATGACTTTGGGCGGCCAGCAGTTTGCAAAAGCCTACGCTGCCGTGGAGACCGGTCTGGGATGCGCCACTTCGTTTGCTGCTTGCGGTGCGGCTATTCCCACGAATCAGAACCCTGCTCTGGCGAAGGCTCAACAAATTGCATACGCTAATGGCTTCGCACCGCAGCCGTTCTTTGAAACCGCGCTAGCTGGCACTGGCTATTGCAATGGTTTCTCGAGCTGCACGGCTGCAGTCGTCTATAACGAAGGCATTGCCAAAACAAACTTGACCACGCAGAGCGTTTGGAATCTGTGGAGCGACCTCGACAACGGTGGGTTCAATTTCCCCCGCAGCATGATGAACACTCCGCTCAACTGCCCGACTGGGGCGGAGATCGGCTGCGGCGGTCAAACCTCATCCGGCGTCAGCGAAAATGCCAGCCTTGGCCATGGCAATTACAACGGCGCTTTCGTTTCCCTGAAGATGAACAATTGGCACGGCATCACCCTTCAGGAAAACTTCACATACAGCAAGGCTTTGGGCACAGGTGCTCTAGTCCAAGCGACCAGCGAATACACGCCGGTCGATGCCTTCAATCTGAATGCAGGGTACGGCTTGCAGAACTTCAACCGCAAGTTCGTGTTCAATACCTTTGCCATGATTGAAGATCCTTGGTACAAGGGCCAGCACGGTATCCTCGGCCACTTGCTAGGAGGTTGGTCTTTGTCTCCGATTCTCGCGATCGGCAGCGGCGAACCTCTCGGCTGCGGTACATTCACCGACGCCCAGTCGTTCGGTTCGGGTGATGGCGCTAACTTCTTCGACACCGAAAACTGCGTACTCGGCAAGCCTGCCTCCGGCTCCTCGGCTTCGTTGCACGCCGATGGGCAGGGCCAATACAACATCTTTGCGAATCCCTCAGGCGTGCTCAGCACGCTCCGGGCACCCATCCTTGGCCTCGACACCGGCACCGGCGGCGTCGGCGTGTTCACCGGTCTCATGTATTGGAACGTGGACATGCGCTTGGTGAAGAACATCAAGGTCACCGAGCGTGTCGCGCTCCAGTTCGAATATACCGTTACCAACCTGTTCAACCATCCCGTGTTCGAAGATCCGACCGTTGGTGATGCTCAGACGGGCATCGGTGTCGACCCGACCAACGCTGGGACCTTCGGCGTTGTGAACACGCAGGGCAACAACCCGCGGCAGATGCAGTTCGGTCTGCGCCTCACGTTCTAACTTCTTCCGGCAGGTCTTTATAGACTTGCCGCAAAAACGGGGAAGGCCTTCACGGCCTTCCCCGTTTTGCTTTTTACCTTCCTTGCTTCCGCGATTCTCTGAGGGCTGCGACGCACCCCTCCGCAAGTGTTGTCACGCCGCTGCGCAAGCACTACACTGGCCCGCTCTTCCGTCACGCGATGCCGCTCATGACCAAACGATTCCGCGCCGATCTTTCGCTGGCCTTCTGCAGCTTGCTCTGGGGCGCGACATTCGTCGTCGTCAAAAATTCGTTGGACTATTCTTCGGTCTTCGTTTTTCTTGCTGCTCGATTCACGCTGGCCGCTCTGCTTATGGCGGCCTTTCGCCCGCGCGTGTTTCGAACGCTGAAAAGGGAAGAGCTGCTGGCCGGCGCTGCTCTCGGCTTCTTTATGTTTGCCGGCTATGCCTTCCAAACCGCCGGCCTCCAATACACAACCCCGGCCAAGTCAGGGTTTGTCACGGGATCCAGCGTTGTCCTAGTTCCGCTGCTTCTCGGCATCTTCTGGGGACGCCGACTCACCCTATGGGTCTATGGAGGCGTATTTGCCGCCGTCTTCGGCCTGTATTTCCTCACCGTTCCGGCCGAAGGCATTTCGCACCTCAATCGTGGCGATCTCCTTACACTTGTCGCCGCGGCGTTTTACGCCATGCATATCATTCTGGTAGGCGATTACACTCGACGGCACTCGGTTGCCGCGCTCAGCGTGCTCCAGGTCGCAGCCTGCGCGGCTTTGGCGTGGCTCGCGACCGGCTTGGCTTCGATAACAGGCTGGCAAGCGGTACGCTTCGGATGGCAGTGGAGGTCGCTTCTAGGAATTGCCATCTGCGCGGTGTTTGCCACCACCGTGGCTTTCTCGGTACAGCTTTGGGCGCAGCAGTACACCAGTTCGAGCCACGCAGCCATTCTGTTTACGCTCGAGCCGGTTTTTGCTTCGATGACGTCCTACATGCTATTGCGCGAAAGGCTTGGCAGCCGAGCTTTGCTCGGCGCAGGTTTTGTGCTGGCAGGCATCCTAATCGCAGAACTGCTAGGCCCGCCAGCCGCCCCCGAATCGCCCGAGCCCACCGGAGAAAATGCTGGCAACGCGGCGTAGGGGCACGACACGTTTACACTGAGCTTCGAAGGAGCATGCCCGTTTTAGGTTTTTCGCACGGCGACCGCGAAGTTCGCGGTCATCTGGCCGTTAGCGACCTTCGGTGTAATTTTGTACATCAACCGCTTCGTACATCGTGGCGGTCGCGGCGTGGGTTTTTTCGTAGGCGGTAATATCCGATTCGTGCTGCAGCGAAGTGCCGATATCGTCGAGACCCTTCAGCAGAACTTCTTTGCGCGACGGCGCCAAATCAAACCGGAACATCAAACCATGCCTATCGGCGATGGTCTGGTTTGGTAAGTTCACCGTCAGCATGTAGCCTTCTTCTTTTTCGGTGCGCTGGAAGAGTTCTTCGACTTGCTCTTCGCTCAGGGAAGCGGGCAGAATTCCATTCTTGAAACAATTGTTGTAGAAGATGTCGGCATAGCTTGGCGCGATGATCACGCGAAAGCCGTAGTCCTTCACGCCCCAGGGCGCATGCTCACGGCTCGATCCGCAGCCGAAGTTGTGGCGCGCCAGCAGAACCGATGCGCCTTCGTAGCGCGGAAAGTTCAGCACGAATTCGGGATTCGGTTTCTCGCCCGGCAAGTAGCGCCAGTCATAAAACAAAATCCGGCCAAATCCCTTACGAGTCAGCGCCTTCAGAAATTGCTTCGGCACCATCTGGTCGGTGTCCACGTTGACCCGGTCCAGCGGCATGACCATTCCAGTGTGCGTATCAAACGGTTCCATTCGACACAGCTCCTAACATTCCTTTTTGAACTCTCCGTCCCTGCTTCCGCCGAATGACCTCGGCCAGCGGCTTGTCCGGAGTCTTCTCGAAGCCGCGATTCTTACTATGAGTGATCGCCAATTTGACTCGAAGTTCGGTGTGCGTGGCATGGTCTTCTTCGACCTGTCCTGTGAGTCGGCCAAGCAGTTGGGCAACTTCCTGGCGTTCATTCATTTGCCGACGCTGTTTACCTTTCGCGATATTTTTTTGGCTCGCCTTGGAATTCTCTCGAAAAATATTACGGCGGTCGTGTTTTAGGCTCAAGTCCTTCTTTTCTGTTGGGCTCTTGATCTTGCTCACGATTGCTACTCGACGCTTGCGACATCGAGCGAACGCACATCCACAAAGTGGCCAGCGATGGCTGCTGCTGCCGCCATTACAGGACTGACCAAGTGCGTCCGGCTGTCTTTGCCCTGGCGACCCTCAAAATTGCGGTTTGATGTGCTGGCAGAACGCTCATGAGGAGGGAGGACGTCTGCATTCATGCCTATGCACATGCTGCAGCCTGCGTCGCGCCACTCAAAACCAGCTTCGCGGAAAATTTTGTCGAGACCTTCTTTTTCAGCTTGCGCCTTGATGCCGCGCGATCCGGGGACGATCAGGGCTTGCTTGATGCTGTGTGCCACGTGCTTGCCAGCAACCAAATGCGCCGCCGCGCGCAAATCATCCAGCCGCGAATTAGTGCATGAACCAATGAACACTCTGTCTACCGGAATGTCGACGATCGGTGTGCCGGCTTTCAACCCCATGTATTTCAGCGCGCTTTCCGTCGCTTTCTGATCGTTTGGATCATGGAACGAACCCGGCTCCGGCACACGTCCTGTGACGCTCGTAACCATGCCCGGATTGGTGCCCCAAGTAACTTGCGGCGCAAGGTCCTGGGCTTGCAGCTCAACAGTCATGTCAAACTTGGCCCCGTCGTCGCTGTTCAATTTCTTCCAACCCGCAACTGCTTCCTCAAATGCTTTGCCTTGAGGTACAAACGGACGTCCTTCCATATAAGCGAACGTCGTTTCGTCCGGCGCGATCATTCCCGCGCGCGCGCCGCCTTCGATCGTCATGTTGCAGACGGTCATACGGCCGTCCATGCTCAAATCGCGAATCGCTTCGCCGCCATATTCGGCAACGTGGCCGGTGCCGCCGCTGATTCCAATTTTTCCGATGATCGCCAGAATGATGTCTTTCGCCGTGACGCCGCGCGGCCTCTTGCCATGCACCAAGATGTGCATCGTCTTGCTGCGCGATTGCACCAGGCACTGTGTCGCCAGCACGTGCTCCACTTCGCTCGTGCCAATGCCAAACGCCAGCGTGCCAAACGCCCCGTGCGTCGAAGTATGGCTGTCGCCGCAAACAATCGTCTGCCCCGGCTGCGTCACGCCCAGCTCAGGCCCGATAATGTGCACGATGCCTTGATTTCGGCTGTTCATGTCGAAGAGGCGCACACCAGTTTCGCGGCAATTCTTCTCCAGCGCCTCAAATTGCAGCCGGGCATCCGTATCAACGATTGGCAGGACGCGATCTTTTTCGGTGGTCGGAACGGAATGGTCCATCACCGCGAACGTCAGATCGGGGCGGCGCACCTTGCGTCCCTCCGCGTTCAGTCCTGCGAAGGCTTGCGGCGATGTGCCCTCATGGATGAGATGGCGATCAATATAAATGAGCGCGGGCTTTCCGGCCTCTTCGTGGACGACGTGGGAATCCCAGATTTTTTCGTAGAGTGTTTTTGGTGGCATGTCAGCTCAACTCAGATTTTAGCACTCCGGAAATATATGTCCAATGGACCGCGTCGCGGCTGATGACCCAGGTTGCCCAGGTGGCACAGCCAATCCTGGCTGTGAGCCTGGCTGCAACACGTGCAAAAACCGCACAGGCAAGAGTGCCTGTGCTACTTCACGGTCGCCTGCCAAGGTGCTACCGTTTGATACTTACGGCTGCGGCGTTGGCTTCGTAGCCTTCGTCCCTCACCGTCTCTTCGGCTTTCGCGCGAAGAGTATTCTCGTCGGCATCTTTAGGCGCTTTGCAATGGCGGCGGATGACTTCTTCGCCGCTTACGATGCGAATCAGCCAGTCAGACTTATCGCTGTCCCAGGAAACTTCCACTCGATCCGCTCGCATAATCCCTCCGCTTCAATTCGCTCGACATTGTAGTCCAAGAAGCCCCGCAAAAGAACTCCAGCCTGAGTCCAAAAGTCTTAACGAGCGGGAGATTCAGACCCTCTCTATGACACTGAGGAAACACCATCAAATCGAAAAGGGAAACGCCCCAAGTGTGAGTGCGCACTCAGGGCGTTTTGCCAAGATCGAAACGATGTTGGCTAGTGTTTTGGCGGTGTTACGTGGCCGCGTCCATCGCGCTCTTCGTCGCCCTTGAAGTGCGCGCTATTAACACGCTTTGCCTCTTCCGCTTTCTCGCCACGGGTTGGATATGGACCCTTATAGCCATGGTGAGGATCGTAGTGGGTATCTACTTTGCCGTGGAAGTTTTCAGGTCCGTGAAACCAGGGGCCAACGCCGATGAAGACGCCCTCATTGAACCACTCCGGGCCATAGTAACCGGCGGGAGCACAATCATAGGGAGCAACATCATAGTAGCCGTAGGGACAATCGGGAGCTACCCCGACTTCGACGGCGACCTGAGCTTTTGCGGCAGGGGCCGTTACCGTGAAGCAGATTCCAGCAACAACTGCTAACACCAGAAATGTAAATGCACGCATAAATTCACCTCGCTCCTCTAGTTGATTTTCTCTTGAACCGACTTTCTTGAACCGTTGATACTGAGCGATTCAAAACGGGGCCGCCTCTTGGTCCTGGGCCCACTGAAGGACGGCTTCCCAATTGTCGAGCTGAAAGCTTGATAGAGATTGTCTAGATCGCTCATTTTAAGAGCTTAGGTTCGTGCGGGGGGAAGCCCCATCCAGCCGGAACTGTAAAGGTAGTAGGGATTTGCTGTAGGGGAGACGTAAGGAAGTGAAGGCAGTCAGACTAGATAGGTGTTCTTAGAGGTCGAAAACGAATCGAGGGCACCCTAATAATGGGAAACGCTGGGTACTGAATTCTGCCTGGGCAAGACTGAACAAAATAGGAGTTCACCAGTCGTAACAGCCTAATTCATTTGGGATTTGGCTCTTTGGGGCCTGGGGTGTGCGGGGCAAGAATGGGACGCAAAGTCCCGATCGCGGTGGTGTTCGAAGTTCTCCTTCATGTCCTCGATCGTGTTACCCGAGGGCGGGTCCGATGTGCGGAAGACCCACCCGCATAGCGAGCATGTCCAACCTTGAAAATTCGTACTTTCGATCCATACGAGTTCACGACGCATGCACAGAGCATATCCGGTCCACTAAAGAAAGGTGACAATACTCGGTTCCTTTAACGGAGCTATAGAGTGCGTAGAACGTACAAAGAGTAAGTAGCTGCCTCACTAACGAATATTCTTCGTATAATTAGCGTATTGCTAGCGTAGTGTTAGCATATATGCAGGAATCTCGCTAGAACAAACCTATAGTTGCCCTAGAGTCGTCCGCGTGCTACCGTATCCATCGCAATTGCGGAGGCTTCAATGGCCAGCAGGCAGCAAGCCGCAAGCAAGCTACCCGCGTTAAAGTATCGGCGAGTAGATCTTTCCAGTTTGAGAAAAGGCCGCCGGGGCAAACACCACGAACTCGTCGAAGGAATACTCGAAGAGTTGGAAGGTGTGAAGCCCGGCTCCGCCCTCGAAATTCCTCTCGCCGATGTGAACGGGATTGGATTAGCGAACCTGCGTTCGGCGGTTCATCGCGCATCCACTTCCGCAGGGATGGACATCGAAACGCTCGCCGATGAGAATAATTTTTACGTTTGGAAGACGCCGGCGTAAAGGCGGTTGGATTTACAGTTAGCGAAAGCTCGCGAGCTACGCTTTTGTTTTCTGTTTGCAGCAGAGTGGTCCTCAGGCAATTCCCTCCAGCAACCATCTAAATCATTCAGGACTACCAGGATTGAGAGCCGTAAAAGGTGGGCCCGAATGGAGCGCCCATTTAGGGCGGAGCCTGGAAACCATCCTCCCGAAATGCCGATTGGCAGCTACTAAAAACCAGGCTTATTCTCCTCAAGACCTTCGAAAGTGCCCGTTATGGAACAGACGTGGAACTGTGCATCGCTCTAAAATTACGAGTTCGAGGAATTAGAGACTGGGATAAAGAGGTGAACTTATGCGTGGATTTGGAATTCTAGTGTTCGCTGCTGTTGCAGGAAGTTGCTTCACAGCAGCAGTGCCCAAAGCGGAGGCTCAGGTCGCCGTTAGCGTTGGGGTAGCCCCTGATTGTCCTTACGGTTACTTTGAAGCCGCTCCGTATGACTGCGCTCCTGCAGGCTACTACGGACCGTCATGGTTTACTGGGGACGTGTTCGTTGGCGCCGGCCCGTGGTTTCACGGCAGCACCGACTTTCATGGCATGGTAGATAACAGCTACGACCCACACAACGGATATAAGGGAACAATGCCAACCCGCGGCGAGAAAGCCGAGCCAACAAAACGTGTCGATAAAGACCACTTTAAGGGAAACGAAGAGCGGGATGGACGTGGCCACGTAACTCCGCCCAAGAATGACAAAAAGTAATTAGGATCTACCCCGTAATGTGGTGACCATACCGCAAGCCCAGCCCTAACAAAACGATTTTGGGACCCGGGAGAGTTTAGTGGCCGCCTCCGCTTAGTTCGCGGACAATATCGCTGACGAATTTTTTGGCGTCCCCGAACAACATCATAGTGTTGTCGAGATAATAGAGGGGATTGTCGATTCCCGCGAAACCTGCAGCCATACTGCGTTTGATGACCATCACCGTACGAGCTTTGTCCACGTCGATGATGGGCATGCCAAAGATGGGGCTGCTCTGATCGGTGCGCGCGGCAGGGTTTGTGACGTCGTTTGCGCCGATCACTAGCGCGACATCAGTCTGCGGGATGTCGCCGTTGATGGCGTCCATCTCCATCATCTTGTCGTAGGGGATATCAGCTTCGGCAAGCAGGACGTTCATGTGCCCAGGCATGCGTCCCGCGACAGGGTGAATGCCGAAGCGGACGTCGATGCCTTTCTTCGTGAGAATGTCATAGAGCTCGCGGACCTTGTGTTGAGCCTGCGCGACAGCCATTCCGTATCCCGGAACGATAACAACTGTATTAGCAGCAGCAAGAATTGCGGCAGCATCTTCAGGAGAGGCGCTCTTTACTGCACGCTCTTCCTTAGCACCCGCAGCGGAAGCCTGTACCTGCCCAAACGCTCCAAACAACACGTTGGTGAACGAACGGTTCATGGCCTTGCACATGATCACCGAGAGGATGAAGCCAGAAGCGCCATCCAGTGCCCCGGCAACAATCAGAACTTTGTTGTTGAGCACGAACCCGAGCAGTGATGCCGAGAAGCCGGCATAAGAATTCAAGAGTGAGATGACGGTAGGCATGTCCGCGCCGCCGATCGGCGTGACCAGCATGATGCCGAAGATCAAAGCGACAGCGATCATGATGGGGAAGAGAAAGGTCATCTCGGGATGAATGACGAGAGCGACCACTAAGCCGAGAGCGGCTGCGAGGGTTGTAAGGCTGACGTAGTTTTGTCCGACGTAGGTAATAGGCCGCTGCGGCAGAATTTCTTGCAGCTTGCCTGCGGCGATCAAGCTGCCTGTAAACGTCAGCGAACCAATAATCACTTCGAGGCCGATTTCCGCCATCTGGAATCTGGGCACACCGGGAGCAGCGACGTAGTATTCCGCGATGCCAATCAGCGCGGCGGAAAGCGCACCGAAAGCATGGCTCAACGCGGTTCGCTGAGGAACCGCGGTCATCTTCACCATGCCAAGGGGCACGCCGACGGCGGCGCCAAGGATGAGCGTGATGATGATCCACTTGTATTGATCGACCTGCGGATCACACAACGTAGCGATAACGGCGACGGCCGAAGCAATTTCGCCGATGATCACGCCGCGCTTTGCCGTGACCGGTGAGCCCAGCCACTTGATCGACAAAATAAAGCCGATGGCTGCGGCGATGTACGTGAAATCGATGAGCTGCTGCGTGTCGGCCGCGGTCATGGCTTTTTCGCCGCCTTGCCGGTTTTGAACATACTCAGCATGCGGTCGGTGATGACGAAGCCGCCGACCATATTGCTGAAGGAAGCCGCGACAGCTATGAGGCCGAGGATGGTCGAGAGGCGCGTCTCGTGGCGGCCCGCGATGATGATGGCCGCGACGACGACAATGGCGTCGAGCGCGTTCGTCAAGGACATCAGAGGCGTGTGCAGCAGCGGCGAAACGCGTTTAATGAGCTCGATTCCTAAAAATGCCGATAGGATGAACACAAACAGACTCGAAATAAAACCTGCGGGCATCCATACCTCCTTAAGATTTCGCAGCCAGCGCCGGCAGCTTGTAAATTTCACGAAGCCGGGCGCTCACAATTTCTCCGCCTTGGGTCAGCAGAGTTTCTCGAACGATTTCATCTTGTGTGTTTATCTGAAGCTTGCCTTCTTTGACCATGTACAGAAGGAAAGTGGCGACGTTCTTGGCATACATTTGGCTGGCGTGATAAGGAACGCTGCTCGCTAGGTTAACGGGACCCATGATATTAACCCCGTGTGCTTCGACTCTTTCTTCTGCGCGGGTCAGCTCGCAATTTCCGCCGCGTTCGGCGGCCATGTCCACGATGACCGAACCCGGCGCCATGCCCGCCACCATCTCCTTGGTTACCAGAATCGGCGATTTTCTGCCGGGTATCACAGCGGCCGTCACGACGACGTCGCTTTCGGCGACCACTTTGCCAAGAAGTTCGCGCTGCTTTTTGTAGAACTCTTCACCTTGCGCTGTGGCGTAGCCGCGAGCGTCTTGCGCGTCTTTCGCTTCAATGGCGATTTCGACGAATCGCCCGCCGAGGCTCTGGACCTGCTCTTTGACCGCGGGGCGTAAATCGTAAGCGGAAACAACCGCTCCGAGTCTTCGAGCGGTGGCGATGGCTTGCAGGCCGGCTACGCCGCAACCGATGATGAACACTCGACCCGGCGTAATCGTTCCCGCCGCGGTGGTGAGCATCGGGAAGATCTTAGGGAGCGCGTCGGCTGCAATAATCACGGCTTTGTAGCCCGCAATGGTGGCCATGGACGAGAGCGCGTCCATGCTTTGCGCCCGCGTCGTACGCGGCATCATTTCGATGGAAAATGCGATGACGCCTTTCGAGGCGATTTCTTGGATGGGTTCGAGAGATCCTAGCGGCCGAAAAAAACCGATCAGCGCTTGATTGGAGCGATAAAGCGGGACGTCGGCTTTGCCGGTCCTGTCATTCGCACCGTAACAGAGCACTTGCGTAACAATATCGGCTCCGCCGAAAACCTCCGCCCGCGTGGGGACAAGTCTCGCGCCCTTGGCCGTGTAGTCCGCGTCCAAATAGCCGGCTTCTTTTCCGGCCCCGGCTTCAACGATAACTTCCAGGCCCGCTTTCGTGAGGCTCGGAATTACCGCGGGCACAATCGCCACACGACGCTCTCCCGGAAAGCTTTCTCGAGGCACCCCAACGATCATGAAACTTCCTCCGAACTTCGTTCGCTAATTCCGAACTCGACCACGATTCCAGTT
>Ga0210388_10001635_pt1 | contig 17572 bp, 15 predicted proteins | sample IncBWC19OmetaG_FD_155485 | JGI IMG/M metagenome (GOLD analysis project Ga0210388, IMG submission 155485) | Forest soil microbial communities from Barre Woods Harvard Forest LTER site, Petersham, Massachusetts, United States - Inc-BW-C-19-O ... | reverse complement strand
TAGAGCCACTCGAGACCGCTCGACTGCATCCACGCGGGCGCCCGCTTGATGGCGCCGGCGACGAAGTCAATCGATCCGCCCACGCCGATGCAGACGGGAACATTGAGGCGATCGCGGTGCATCGCCAGCCACTTCTCCTGCTTCGGGTTACCCATGGCGACCAGCAGGACGTCAGGCTTCGCGCGATCGATGCGGCGGAGGATGTCTTCGTGATTCATCCGGTTGAGTGGCGCAACGGGCGGAGAATAACGGCCGACGATGCGAAGTCCGGGGTAGCGCTCTTTCAGGTTCTCCGCAGCGCGGAAGGAGTTCTGTTCGCTCGCGCCCAAGAAGAAGATGCTGTGACCTTCGCGGGCACAGAGCTCGGCGAGCCTCGGAACCAGGTCGACTCCGCAGACGCGCTGTTTGAGCGCGGCGCCGAGAAGCCGGGCACCCCAGAGGATGGGCATACCGTCAGGGATCACCAGATCGCAGGAACACAAAATCTCCTGCATCTCCTTGTCCCGGATGGCGTGGATCAGAAAATCGACGTTGGCGGTGGCGATCTGGTGAAAGCCGCGGTCCCTGATTTTTTCGTCGATGAACGCGATGGTCTCGTCCATGGTGACGTTATGAAAGGGTACTCCCAGTACAGCCACTGCAGCAGGAACAGTTGTAGCCATCAGTATCGATCCGTTTTCTGGGGGAATGGTGTTGCGCGTTCTGAATAGCAGCGGGGGCTGACTTAATTCACCATGCAGGGTGGTTCAGCCGCCGTAACCGGAAGCAGATCGATGTCGTCGAGATGGACTTCGACGGCGATAGCCTGACAGACCGAGGTGACGTTGACCAGGATCTTGACGCTGTTGGCGATGCGAACGACCCGACCTTCGACTCCGGCAAGCATGCCGCGCCGAACCTTGACCGGAGTGCCGATCTCAACGCAGGGATGCCGATCGCACTCCGCACCGCTTTCGAGGGCGAGGCGCAACGATTCGATTTCGCCCTCGGGAACGGGTTCAGGGCGTCCATGATTGCCGAGCAGCTTGACGACCCCCGCAGTTTCGAGGACCCGGACCCGGTTTTGCAGGGAGGGCTCGAAGCGGGCAAAAAGGTAACCGCCAAATGCTGGTACGGCCATAACCTTCTTGCGGTCTTTCCATTGATGGATTTCCCGCAAAGTGGGAAGGTAGCTCTCAAAGCCCTTGGCTTTGAGTTCTGTGGCAATGCGTTCTTCGTAGCGATATCGCGTCTGGAGTGCGAACCAAGAATGAGTGATTTCCATAGTCTTCTCGCGTAGCTCAGTATTTTTGCGGGCTTCGCCCATGTCAGTCACACGACTGATTTCCACATTCCATACTGGGGGATGAAAAGAGAGCGTGAGGCAGAGCTGCAGGAAACGGGGTGGTTGTGGCGCCGAATCTATTTGTTCGGTGGCCAGGTCTGATGGTCGAATTCAGGGCTTTCTTCACTTAGTAACACCTTGTGGAAGAGCCACTCAGGATCACAATGAAGAATTTCTGCGATCTGCGTGCGCAAATCTGGATTAGGCTCGCGGAATCCGTTAACAATCTTGCTGAGATGGGCCTCATCGATACCGACCATCTTGGCGAGACGGTTTTGCCGAATGCCGCTCGTGTACATTCGTAACTTCAAATTTGGGTATATATCGCGATTGATAGGCACTGGTTTACCCAATGTTTCTTTGTAATGGGGACTGCAATTCTCAGAGGGGGATGCTGAGTTGCCAGCCATAGTGCAAGATGCGTGCCAAACTATTTCCACAGGGTGATTGCAACATTTTGTTGGACTTCTATTAGGGTGCCTGGCAACTTGTTGGACTTGTGCAATTCGTGTTGCTTCAAAATAATTGGAATTATTCCTAATCAATCTCCCAATATGAAATTCTTGGGACCGGGAATACGTATCGGTGACAGAGACTTATTGCCAGGATGGAGGATGAAGGGCGAGATCGCCTGGTGCCGCGTCAGATTGGAAATCCTAAACCGGAGTAATAGCACTCCTAAACTTTGGGATTAGACCGGCGAGTGTTGACGAGGCCTAGTGTGGAGAACTATGGGAAGTAAGGTGACACTTTCAAGACCACGCGAGAGGGTATGAAAGACGACTTACAACGGATGAGCCGGGTGAAGCACAAACGTTCGATGCGGCGTTGGATTTCTCTTGAAACATATTGATTCTGAAAGAGATGAAGGTGTTCCTAGGCTTTGCTCCCACTTTGGTCACACCGCGTGCAGGTACTGGAAATCAATGGTAATTTTGCGGCAAATTATTGTTGCTCTGCCCTTCAAAGTTCAGTAATGTTGCGGTTACCAAGGGTTTTCTACAGAGTTTGCCCGCTCCCCTGCTGCTGTTCGGAAAATGCCCCCTGAAGCCAGGCGATGAAGATGAATCTTCATTAAAGCAGCCTGCAATAACTTGTTGGTTGTCGGGATGGGATCAAGCCGAGGAGAGATTCTCATCCAAGCCGAAAAGTAGATCAAAGATCATGGAAAGCCGCTGAAGCTTATGTCAAGCACTATCGTTCTGGTCGCCGATCATCAGGAACTCCATTCACCACTAAGCCGGCGCTTGGAAGATCAGGATCACAGCGTTTTCGTCGTCAAGGATATCCCTGAGGCCCTTCTGTATCTACGCGATCCTGCCTGCACTGCCGCGGTCGTGGTCTTCAATGTGGCCATGCGGCGGCAGCAGGATGCGCTGACGCTGTCGGAAATCTGCGCCATGCGCCCGTATCTGCAGGTCATTCTGATGGCGGACAAGGGCAAGGGCGGCTCAGGCGACGCGCCGGTTCCTCATGGCAATATTCGCATCCTGCAAAAGCCGGTCAACCCGCAGGATCTCTTTCAGGTGATTCAGGACGCCGTCGAAGCAGCTGACCTGCTGCTCGACAAAAAACACGGCGCTGAGAGCGCCGAGTCAGTGGGCGAGAACGGCGACGGCGGTCTGCCCATGTTTACAACTGCATTCCTGATGCGGGTCGGCATGGCGGATGTTCCTGTTCTGCTCCATGGAGAAACTGGCGTGGGCAAGGAAGTCATGGCACGCAAGCTGTGTGCTTTTTCTCCGCGTGCGCAGAAGCCATTTCTCAAGCTTAATTGCGCGGCTCTTCCCTCCGAACTGGTGGAGAGCGAGCTCTTCGGCTACGAGAAGGGCGCCTTCACCGGAGCCGCCATCGACAAGCCAGGCAAGTTCGAGATCGCGCAGGGCGGGACCATTCTGCTGGACGAAATCGGCGACATGGATATTCGCCTGCAGGCCAAGTTGCTGCAGGTATTGCAGGATGGTGAAGTACAGCCACTGGGCAGTCGCAAGACGCTCAAGCTGAATGTGCGCGTCTTGGCGGCTACGCACCGCGATCTGCGCCGGGCCATCGAGCTCGGGACCTTTCGCGAAGATCTTTACTACCGCCTCAATGTGGTCAGCATCGTGATTCCTCCGCTGCGCGATCGGCGTGACGAGATTATCCCGCTGGCGGAAAAGCTGCTGAGCCGGCATCTGCGGCCGGGCGTTCCCGAGCCGGTGCTCAGTGCATCGTTCAAGGACCTGATGTTGCAATACGAGTGGCCCGGCAATGTGCGCGAGCTCGAGAACCTAATGCGCAGGTTCCTTGTGTACCAAAATGAGTCAATGATTACCGGTGATCTGGAACTCGCGATCGGTCATGCGAAGTTGAAATCCCGTCCGGTACTGAACCCGGCCCCGGAGGTTTCCGAGTCGGCGCCGCCGCCTGCTGCGACTCACGTGTCCTCGACGATCTCTTCGATGGATCATCTTGCCGAGGTCTCGCGCCTGGCGGAAACCAAGCTGCTGCTGGATGCGCTCGAGGCGACTCACTGGAATCGGCGTCAGGCCGCGGTGCGGCTCAACCTCGACTACAAGGCGTTTCTCTACAAGCTGCAGAAGCTTGGCATCGTTGAAAAGCGAGAAAAGACGGAGGTGCAGCCGACTGCTTGTTAATGGCGGCCGCTGCATTTCGTCCGGGAGATTCACTTGTTCGATCATCTTCGCGAAGACTGGCAGACGTACGACCGGCAGTTGTCGCGACAGGGTTTGTGGGTGATGGTGGTCTATCGCTTCGGACGCTGGCGATATCGCATCCGCCCGCGCTGGTTACGCTTACCGTTTTCCTTCGCGTATAAGTTTCTTCAGAAAGTCATCGAGATCGTGACCGGGATCGAGCTGCCCTGTGAAGTGACATTGGGCCGGCGCTTCCGCATCGACCACTTCAGCGGCATCGTGATCAGCGGTGATGCCAGCTTTGGCGACGACTGCGTTATTCGCAATGGAGTCACTGTCGGTCTGCGCCACACCGGCCACCGCGGCGCCCCGGTGATCGGAAATCGCGTTGACATTGGAGCGGGGGCGAAGATTCTTGGGCCTATTCACATAGGAGATGATGTGGCGATCGGCGCCAATGCTGTCGTGATCCAGGATGTGCCACCGAACTCGATTGCTGTCGGGATTCCGGCGAGCATCAAACCGCGCAAGAGCCAGACCGATGCAGGAACGCTGCGCTCGCTCGGCTCTGAAGCTGCGACTGAAACGGGATCGGCAAACGAGGTGCTGGTTTGAATGGCATTGTAATATCGCCGACTAGGAAGATTGCTCGATGACGCTGCCTGCACTGTCAATCGTGGTGATCGGACGGAATGAAGGGCAGCGCTTGGTTCGTTGTCTTGAATCCATTGCATCGATCTCCGTGGAGCACAAGCATGTGGAAGTTCTGTATGTCGATTCGGCTTCCTCGGATGGCAGCCCCGAGACCGCCGCGAGGCTGGGCGCGCAGACGATTGCGCTGAAGGTGACGCATCCCACGGCGGCGCTCGGGCGCAATGCGGGATGGAAGCAGGCTATTGCCGAGTACATCCTCTTTCTCGATGGAGACACGATTCTGCATCCCGATTTTCCGGCGCGCGCGTTCGAGTCGATGCTCGCCAACGAATCGGTTGCCGCGGTTTGGGGGCATCGGCGTGAGACTCATCCTGAAAATTCGATCTACAACCGCATTCTCGATCTGGACTGGATCTATCCGCCGGGGCCGGCTGAATTTTGCGGAGGCGACGTGTTTATGCGGCGTTCGGCTCTCGAAGCCGCGGGAGGCTACGACGGTACGCTGATCGCGGGCGAAGAGCCGGAGCTGTGTCGGCGCATGCGCGCTCTCGGTTATCAGATCCTGCATATCGATGCGCCGATGACCGGGCACGATCTCGAGATGCGACGCTTCGGCCAATACTGGAAGCGGGCATTGCGCGCCGGGCACGCTTATGCCGAGGTATCGAGCCGATTCAGGCGCACCGGTGATCCCTTCTGGCAATCAGAGCGCATCGGCAACCTGCGCCGCGGCGGCTTCTGGATCCTGTCCTTCCTGGTTGCTGTGGCTGCCTCGGCGCTGCTGCCGTCATGGCTGCCAGGGATTCTTTGGCTGGCACTCCTGCTCCTGCTTTCTCTGCGCTCGGCGTTGAAGGCACGATGGAAATCGGCGAGCGCCTTTACACTCTCGGTTTATGGATTGCACTCTCAGCTGCAGCAGGTCCCGATCTTCATCGGGCAACTGGGATTTGATCTGAACCCGCGCAAGGGAAGACAGCGGAAGTTGATTGAATACAAAGGCGCGTCTTCCGAAACGTGATGCTGCTATCTTTTCGGTCATGAGACCGATCGAGATTTTATTGTGCTGCCTGATGCTGGCTGGAGCGATCCTTCTACTTCTCGGATTCGCGGTGGAGCCCATTGGTGCGGCGGTCTTTCTCTTGCTGCTGGCAGTGCTCAGCGTAGCTCACTTTCGCAATGAGGGCGGCCACTGGCAGCTTATCCCGCTCTATCTGGCCGAGATCGTAATTTGCGTAACTGTAATCGTTACAGTTTCAAGCTGGCGTGTCGTGGGCGTGCACGGGAGCCTCGTACTCCGGGTCTGCGGCGGACTTCTCCTGATGTCGACGCTCGCCGCCGCCGCAATCTCTTGGGTCGTCCCGATGTTCCGACTGCCGAAACCAACCGGCTCCTGGAAAATTGGCACGCGCATTCTGCACATGGTCGATACGACGCGCGATGCAGAAGGCGGTCGCAGGCCCGACAGCCAGCGCGAACTGATGGTCCAGATCTGGTATCCGGCGGAGCCGGTGCGTTCCAGGCGGGAAGTCTATCGTCGACGTGCTGAGACGACGTTCAAATCTTCTTATCAATCGGTGCTTCGCACTCAGTCGCTTCGTGAGGCTCCGGTTCTGGCTGAGGGGGCGCCGTACCCCCTGCTCATCTTCAATCCTGCATGGACCGGACAGCGCACGCAGAGCACCTTCCTGATGCAGGAGCTGGCCAGCCACGGCTTCGTGATCGCCAGCATCGACCACACCTATTACTCGGGCCTGGTTGCTTTCCCGGATGGCCGCATCATGGATGGACATATGGCTCCGGCGCTCGGAGACTTCACCCACCTCAGCATTGCGGAGGGCATCGAACTGGGGGATCAATTTGTGCGCATCCTGACCGAAGACGTCTCCTTTGTCGTCGATCGGATGGAGGCGCTGAACAAAGATTCGCAGAGCGTTTGGCATGGTCGCGTGGATATGGCCTGTGTTGGAGTGCTGGGGCACTCTATCGGTGGCGCCGCTGCCGCGGAGGCGTGTTATCTCGATCCGCGCATCCGGGCCGCTCTCAACCTAGACGGATGGACCTTTGGAGAGGTTCTGCGCCACGGATTAGCCAGGCCCTGGATGGTGATCTATGGGAAAGGCATTGAAGTCGAGCCAGGCGACCCGGGCGCGCTGTCCGAAGGGATGCGGCGCTACTGGCAGATGAATCGCGAGAACTTTACTGCAGTGCAGAACCATCTCCGGGAGCACGGCGGATATCACTTAACGATCTCCGGCGCGAGCCACTGGAACTTCAGCGACCGGCCTCTGTATTCACCGTTGCGCTCGCGAACGGCTGCCGGAACCATCCGTGCGGAGCGCGCTCACGCGATTATTTCCGAGGCCGCACGCGCTTTCTTCGCCGGAGTGTTCGACGGAGGCGAATCGATGCAGCTGGAGAGCGTCGTTCGAAGATACGGTGAGGCTGAGCTCGCCGAGCAGCAGACCGGGAAGGCCAAAGTCTCCCCGGTCTGAAGTCGATCGTCTATGTAGCAGGGCGCGTTTATTTGCGCAGGCTCTTGTAGGCGTCCACGATGAAAGGCGGCGTGACGGCGTGCAGGAAGTTCTTCACGCTGTTTCCTTTGCCATTGGCTTCCGCGATGACAGGAGCATCGGGACGCTGCCTGAAGAGGGTGCTGTGCGAATCGCTGACTTCTTCCTCCGGCCGTCCGTTTGAGTAGTAATAGGTCGCGACGGATTTGCGCGACCGGTCGGGCGGGCAGGTCAGCGGTGTGGGATGTCCGTGATAGGAGTAATCGGTGGTGCTAAAGATAGCGCAGCGGTTGAAGACGGGCAGAATCTTCCTCTCGGCTTTGGTCATCTCCCGGTTCCAAAGCTCGAAATGGCCGCCGTAAGCCTCTTCCCAGTCCTTATTCAGGTAGACGAGAACGTTGATGCGGCGGTCGAGCTGGAGCTGCTCGTGCCAGTTGAAGTCGGCGTGGACCTCGAGGTGTCCGCCGGGCTTGATCTGATGGAGTCCGCCGCCGACGAAGTAGGGGTCGGGAATGACACCCTTGATGCCCGTGAGAACCTCGAGAAATTGGATCATGGGGCGGCTGTTCAGGAAATAGAGAACGTCGCGAATGGACGTGGGCAGCTTTTCGACAGTGTCGAAGGCCAGTTTCTTCTCATTCTGATTGCTGAACTCGTTCCATTTGAGCTGTTTCGGTTCGGGAAAATCGCGCAGGGCGGCCTCGGCTGCTTCGACAGGGAGAAAGTCATCGAAAAAAATGTGCGGGAAAGGGTGATTGGCCGCATATTCGCCAGCCTTGTCGCGAGCCAAAGCCTTCAGCCTGGTCAGATATTCATCACTGTAAAGCACACTCATCGGTCCATCTCCTTTGACACTCTGGCTCAGCCTGCCTAACGAAATCCTGATTTTGAGACGAAGTTTAGCACGGCGACTGGCGGGACAAAATACCACATGCGGGCTAGAGAGGTGGTTACCGTGAGTAACCGATCGATTAACAGATAGATCGGCTCCTGGAAGAAGGTTTGCGGCGGGACGTGGCCTGAAGTGCGTTCTTGCTGGCAGGGTCTGATCGGGACAACTTTCCGAAGATGAATTTGTAGCTGAAGCAGTAACAATATTTTGGATCGGTTACCAAAAAATATCTCCTTTATTACCAAAGAGGAATGGTATGTTCAAGGGTCGATCTCTATCGTCGTCTCTAAGCTAGAAAAAGCGACGGAGCAGGGATAGCCGCATGTCCTGATTTCGCTGGGCTGTTCTCTCTGAACGCAAGATGTAAAGCATTTATCTGAATTTCTTTCTGTCTGGTACGAAACAGCGCTGTAATCCTGGGGCGAAGAGCTGCACGGGTTTAATGAAACGCTGATCATTCGCACAGGATTTCTGCTTGGTTTCTCGGGTGATTCCTTCAATGGACTCACAGTGGCGAAGCCTTGTTTTCCGCACGAATCCGATATCGCCCGCCACGTCGATGGTAAGGACCTGGGATGACTGGCGGGTGATGGTTTCCTGCATCGGGATCGGTCGCGGCCATCCAATCCATCTGTCGAGCGTTACCTCTGATTTTCCTCGCTCTATTTCCACTTCCATCGTTTCTCAACCACTCTTCCAATTGCTGCCTGGCCCGCATATTTCGAATGCGTTCGGAATATCTATCACGACCGGCTGCCTGACGAGTGCGCTAAGGAGTGTTTGCTTCCATGGCCACAGTTAGCCTCGGTAACTATTCGAAACAAAGACCTCTCGCTGGAAAGACCATCAGTCAAAGCGGCGTTGCCTCGCGCTCTTCAATGCGCGCGACACTTACCTCATCTCTAATGATGGCGACCGACATTGGCGCTGTTCTGCTGGCGCTGGTGCTCGCTCTGAAGTTTGGACTGGAACACCTTCTCGGCACGGGTGCCAGTCTGCGCAGTATTGTTGGCTCGGGAACACCGCTTTCATGGCAGATCGGCTATCTTGCCTGCTTTATTGCCGCTCTGCTGCTGGTGAGTCATCATCAGGGACTCTACGGACATACGCTGAGCTACAGCGCTCTCTACGAGCAGCGCAGAACAGTGCAGTCAGGTGTGATTGCCGGATTGCTGCTGTGCGGGGCGATGTACACAACGCATAACACCGCGATCTCCCGGGCTGTTGTTCTCTGCCTTATCTGCCTGAGCACGGTTTTCACGTGCATCGCGCGTGGTGTATGGCGTTTTCTGATGTTCCGACGGTATGAGCAGGGCATCGATGCCAGCAATGTGGTAATCCTGGGCTCGACAGGCATCGGCACCGCGCTTCATAGGCAGATTGTGAACAATCGCCACCTGGGTCGCGTTTTCAAGGGCTTCGTCCACTTCTCGGACAACAAGCTGCAAATGGATACGGTTCCGGCGATGTGCCTGGGCAGTCTGGATCAGCTGCGCTGCTTGGCCCGCCAGCACTTCATCGATGAGATCATTATCGCCGAACCCTGCAGCATGGCGGTGGCCCGCGACCTGATCGATCTCGGTCGCGAATTGCACCTGGAGATCCTGGTAATCCCGGGTTTCTACGATGGGATTACGCCCGAGGCGCAGATTGAATATCTAGGCGATTTCCCGGTGGTTTCTCTTCACCGTCGCGACGAAAAGGTTATCGCTACTTTCATGAAGCGGGTCAGCGATGTGGTGCTCTCGTTGTCGGCCCTGCTGGTGGCGTCGCCCGCATTGATCGCAATCGCAATTGCGATCAAGCTCGATTCGCCGGGTCCGGTCTTCTACATCTCGGAACGCATCGGGAAGAAGGGCCGCGTCTTCCGCTGCCTGAAATTCCGGACTATGGTGGCCGATGCGGAGAAGCGGAAACAGGCGCTGGTTGCTCACAATGAGCGTTCGGGCATTCTCTTCAAGATGAAGAACGATCCTCGCGTGACAAGGGTGGGAGTCAAGCTGCGTAAGTACAGTCTGGATGAGATTCCACAGTTTGTGAATGTGCTGCGCGGAGAGATGAGCCTAGTCGGCCCGCGGCCGCCGCTGGCCAGCGAAGTCGAAAAATACGAGCTCGAGCATTTCCGGCGGCTGGAGGTGCTCCCGGGACTCACCGGTCTGTGGCAGGTGCGGGCGCGGCAGGATCCATCCTTCGAGCGCTATGTGGCTCTCGATCTGTCTTACGTCGAGAACTGGAGCTTCTGGCTGGATATGAAGATTCTGATTCGAACCACCGAAGTCGTCTTTCGCGGAACCGGTTCCTGAAAATGCTGGCGTACGGAACCCCGGCTCCGTATGCCGCGCCGACGCGAAGCCGTGTCAGCGCATCGCGCCTTCTTCTGGGCAAGTCAGTTCCTTTCATCAAACCCTGATTTCAACCAATCCCCAGTCTTTATCGGTCCGAAAGGCGCCAGTCTAACGTGGCGGGATCGGACTCGGTGTCCTCAACGATTTCCGGCCCGGACTGAACAGAGACGTTCACTTCGACCGCGGCCGATTCCCAGGTGCTCATTCCGCCCATGACGAGCAGCATGGGCAGGATCATCGAGCTGTTCAGCAGGTTGTCCACTGCTGTGATAAGAATCGCGGCAGCCAAGGCGTGACGCAGGTTCAGGTATTCGATATCGGAGCGGGCCAGGGGAAACCAGATTGCCCGGATCACCGGAACCACCTGGAGCGCCTCGAGCGCGATGAGACCCAGAATGCCGTACATCCCAAAGCCCAGCAGCCAAAGTCCCCATGGCCGCAGCGTGCCTCTGCGCCACCAGTCCCATTCGCCGTATCCCAAAATCGGCCGCGCGAGCGCGATACTCACATGGCGCTCATCCTGATTGAGCCGCCAGCCGAGTGAACCCCGTCCAATCTTTCTCAGAAACACGGCAAATGAATGTGCCGCAGGGTTGTTGTGCACCACGTTGCGCAGCGATACAACGTTGGTCAGGCGAAGCCCCGCAAAAAATATGATGCCGCAGACGATGAAGATAGCAATGGCCCGGGGGAAGGTGCGATGACTCACAAAGACAAACGGCAGCAGCAGAAGGAGGAGAATGATGCTGCCCGCAGACTGGCAGAGGATCGTGGTGACAAAGAGAACAAGCGCTAATACCGCGATCGGAATTCCGAGCACCCGGTCCACGATGTGTTTGGCCCAGAGCCAGACGGCGACCAGGGCGGAGGTCGCCATCCAGATGCCGAGCTGGTTGCCGTTTTCCAGCAGGCCTACTGGGCGGTAGCCGATATATCGCTTGGCCCCAATCCAGCGATAGGGAAGATATCCATATATATGTGCGTAGAACTGCGGGCCTTTCCAAATCTCAATCAGGCAGATCGGAACATAAAGCAGGCCTGCAATCACCAATGCCTGCGCTGCCATGCGCAACGCTCTGGTGTCGGAAAAATAGAGCCGCCCGAGGAAGTAGGGAACTCCCCAGGCCAGGAGCTGATAGGTTTCCCCGCGCAGGCCATCGAAGAGCGGCAGGGCGTTAGCGATCGTCGAGAGAATGGGTGCCATGCACCACATCAGCATCGGCATATCCCATAGGGTGAGCTCAAAACGACGGATGGAGTGGCGATCGAAGACGAGAAAGCCGAGAAGCCCGCAAAAACCGGTGACTGTGGCCTTGGTTATGAAGTAATCGGTCGCAATGCCGGTCCCCAGGATCCAGTAGGGAAAGGGATCGGTGGTGGGGACATAGTTGCCGGAGGGGAGAACGGCCCATCCCCCAACGAAGATCAGGAGGAACGCCACGCGGAGGGGATATCGATAGCAGAAGGCTATGCTCAGGGGAATCCACACGAAGAAAGCCAGGAGCGGGGGAGCGGTCATGGATAGGTCCTGTATCGAGTTCGCGCTACTATAAACGGAATTGACGTGATCACGCTATTCCCGAATCGGTGGAGTGCCACACGTGCGGTGGGCTTTATTTCCTACTTTGGAGCCAGCATTGTTTGTGGAGTCTCGTGGCTGGAGGCTCGACGTCACCCTCGATCCTATCCCGAATCGGACCGTCTTGCGCTGGTGCTGACGCTTATCGAGTCGCTGCTCTGCCTGGACATGCTGTTTGAATGGCGCTTTGACCTCCGTTCCGCCTTCACGAATCTGTTTCTGGAGTTCCAGCCTTACAGCGCAAGGCACCCCCTACAAATTAATCTGCTCTGCGGCCTTGTGTTGTTGCTCATCCTGGGTCTGGGGATGGCTTTGCACCGTTTTAAGCGGCGCAAGGGGGCTCTACTGGCCGTTATTGGCGTTACCCTCTCTCTGACCTTATATTCGACGGAAATTATCTCGCTGCATGAAACCGACCGTGGTCTGTATCATCTGGTTAGTGGCGTGATGGTCATTGCGTTTCTTTGGGCTTTTGCATGCGCACTTACCCTTCTGGGAATCCGGATGGAGGCGCAATCTGCCGCACGCAGGATTTGATCTAGTCAGATGATGAAAGGTCTGAACACAGATTGACGTTTCAGCTGCAGGCAATCAAAGCGCTGATTGACTGGTCGACGAAGCTATCCACGAGGTTTTAATCCAGGATTCGCAAAATTATGGCAGAACAGGCAATCGCCGAAGCAAAGCCCCCCGCGGCAGAAAAAGCAACAAGAGCAAAGCCGAAGGTCGAAATGGGCAAGGCGCTCCCCGGTATCTGGTCGATGCTGCGTCCGAAGCGCGGCCTGCTCCTGTTCGGTTTGTTGCTGATCGTCATCAACCGTGTTACCGGCTTTGCTCTGCCGCTTTCCACCAAAGCCCTGATCGACTACGTTATTGGCAAGCGAATGACTCACCTGCTTCTGCCGATCGTAGGCGCATTGCTGCTGGCGACGCTGATCCAGGCCGTTACGGCATTCGCGCTTTCGCAGCTTCTTTCCAAGGCCGCCTGGCGGCTCATCACCGATCTGCGCATTCAGGTCCAGGAACACATTGGACGCCTGCCGATTGCCTATTACGATGCCAACCGCACAGGCGTTCTGGTTTCGCGGATCATGTCCGACGTTGAGGGTCTGCGCAACCTGGTCGGTACCGGACTGGTGGAGTTTGTCGGCGGAGTTCTTACTGCTGCCCTCACGTTTTTCGCGCTGCTCTACATGAGCGTGAAGCTTACGCTCATCGTCTTCACGATCCTCATCCTGTTCATTGTGATGATGAAGTGGTTTTTTGCCACGCTTGGTCCACTGTTCAAGCGGCGCGCCGTCATTTTTGCGGACGTTACCGGACGGCTTACGGAGTCGCTCGGCGGCGTGCGCGTGGTCAAGTCGTATCGTGCCGAGGCTCGCGAGGCGGCGGTCTTTGCCGACGGCGCCCGGCAGCTTCTGGATAACCACCTGCGCGGCATCACAAACAATTCGCTAATGGGCATGTCGTCGACCGTGGTGATCGGGATTGTTGCCTCGTTCGTCATGTTTTTTGGAGCTCGCAACATTCTCGGCGGGAGCATGACGCTGGGCAGTTACATTACCTATACCGTCTTTCTGGCTTTCATGGTTGCGCCGCTCTTTCAGGTAGTAGCCATCGCGACCCAGCTTACCGAGGCGATTGCCGGCCTGGAGCGCACGCGTGAGGTTCTTGCCGAGAGGGACGAGGACAGCGATCCGCGGCGCACGAGGCGTTTCGCGGGCATGCTGGATGGCGAGGTCGTCTTCGACGACGTGCGCTTCTCCTATCAACCCGGCAAGCCCGTACTGCACGGCATTTCATTTCACGCACACCCGGGAAGCGTGACGGCGCTGGTGGGGCCGTCGGGTTCCGGTAAATCCACGATTATCAGCCTGGTCAATGCCTTTCATACCACGGACAGCGGAACCATCACGGTTGACGGCGTCGATCTGACGACCGTTGAGCTGGGGAGCTATCGCGTACATCTTGGCGTCGTGCTCCAGGAATCTTTTCTCTTCGACGGGACGATCCGCGACAATATCTCGTTCTCGCGCCCTGATGCTACTTACGAGGAGATTCTCGAGGCGGCGCGGATCGCGCGGGTCGACGAGTTTACGGAGCGTCTTCCGGAGGGATACGGGACGATCATCGGCGAACGCGGAGTGAAGCTCTCCGGTGGACAACGCCAGCGGGTATCGATTGCCCGCGCCATCCTGGCGAATCCGCGCATTCTCATCCTCGATGAGGCGACCTCGAGTCTGGATTCCGAGTCGGAGGCGCTCATTCAGGAGGGCCTCTCGTACCTGATGAAGGGGCGCACCACATTCGTGATTGCTCACCGTCTTTCGACGATTCGCCAAGCGGACCAGATTCTCTTCCTTGAAGAGGGCGTGATCCGCGAGCGCGGAACCCACGATGATCTGATCGAAGCACGCGGACGCTACTTCGATCTGTACACGCGCCAGTACGCGCTCGAAAGTAATCTTTTCCTCGCTCCCGGTGAAGGCGACAGGATCGTGCAGGAAGAGGCGATTTTCAAGGGTGGACCCGGCGTACCCAGCTTCTCCCAGGCGCTGCGCGGCATCGGTTAGCACTGCAGCATGCCTTTACCGCCATGCTGCGGACCTTAAATGATGTTGACCTCGATTCAGCCTCTTGTTATGGTTCACCTCGCGGGGAAAGGGAAAGATCTGAATGGCACATTTCGAAAAGCTCTACCACAAGGTGCTTTCTGACAAGCACTTTCGCGAAGAACTGATTGCACATCCCGAGCAAGCGCTACAATCGGTCGGGATCGATCCGACTCCGGAGGTATTGCAATTACTGAAGAATATCGAGGTCGCGGTGACAGCGCTGGAAGAGGATCTGGACGGGTCGAGCGCAACAATCATGATGACCTAGGCGAATACGCCTGGAGGGACGAGGACTTCTTCGCAGCAGTCCAGCTGGCTTCGCGAAGAGTCGTCTCTGAAATCAACAGAAGCACATTGAATCTGGCGGGCGAGACACTCAAGTGGATCGCCCGTCGCTGCGATGTGCAGCAACTTGAAAGTTACTTCGCCCATCCGGAGGCGATGCCGCTCTTCGCGTTGCCCTGGTGGCTTGAGAAGAGCATCCGTGGCGAGGTCGACCTGGATTTTCAGGTGGACCTGATGACTTCGGGCGCACACGGCTATCTGTTCATCCGCATGCTGGACGACCTGATGGATGCCCACGAGGTCGATCGCGCCTGCATACCCGCGCTCCATCTCTTCAGCCTCGAATTTCAATCCGCATACTATCGATATTTCCCTTACGGCGATCCCTTCTGGGATTCTTTTGGGCGAAGCCTTGCTTCGATGGCGGAAGCGGCCTCCGTCGACAGCGGGCTGCAAGAGATCTCGGAGCGGGATTTTATCGAAGTCAGTGCCCGCAAGTCGGCAGCAGCCGTTATTCCGCTCGCGGCCGTCTGCTGTCGATACGGACGGATGGATCTGCTCCCGCGGTGGGAGAGATTTCTCTCACTCTTCGCGCAGTGGCACCAGATGCGCGACGACATCGTGGACTGGAGCGAGGATTACTCTAGCAAGCAGGAAACCGGTCACAGCACGTGGATCATTTCTGAAGCCGAACGACGGAAGCCGCCCGGAGAAACTCTGCCGGTATGGATGGGGCGCACAGGTTTGGCCTGGGCCGCAGAGGTAATGGACGGATGGATGCGGGAGATCAAGGGCCTTGCGGAGGGACTGAACACTCTCGGGCTCATCGAGTATCTCGGACGGCGCGAGGAGATGTTTTCCCGGAAGATTTCCGCGAGCATTCGCCTCGCTGCGCTCTGCGAAGGGCTCTTGCACTTGTAGGTGCGGCCAAGATCCGGGTAAAGTGGCCGGATTTTAGCGAGCCGCTTCTCAGCTCCTGTGCCTTATAGTCACTGCAGGATGCGTGCCAATGCTCAGCTCTCTCTTCTTGCCGCCCGGCTCTTTCAGGGTTCGTCTTACGACGAACTACTGAAGTCTGAATTTGTCGCGCAGGCGGTTGCTCGCGCAGAAGATGAGATCAGGGCTTTGTGTTCGACCGATGGGGATGTCCTTTCCCATGAAGCGTGGAGCAGCATGCGTCGCTCGCTGGCTGAATCGCTGGCATGGATGCTGCTTTTTCGCCTGCCAGTGGAGCGAGTGAAACCTTTCATCGACGCGTGGGTCGATGCACAGCGTGAGATGCTGCGTAGGCTCGCTGCCGATCGTCTTCTCATCGAAGCGCGTTTTGAGTGTGCCGCGGCGCGGGTTACCGAGATGGATCTGGACCTCTCCGACCGCCATGGCGGAGGGCGCTCGGTTGCCATCCTCACCTTTGATTCGGGCCTCAGACTCGTTTACAAACCGCGAGACATCGGAATCGAGGCCTGGTTCGCGACCTTTCAGGAGCGCTTGAACGAGATGACCGCTCCATTTCCATTCAAGACCTTACGTACCCTTGGTCGGGAGGGATATGGATGGATCGAATTTGCCGTTCACACTCCCTGCCTCGATGCCATCCAACTGCGGAGCTATTACCGCAATGCCGGCGCCCTCCTTTGCCTGCTTCACCTTCTGCGGGCCACCGACTGCCACTTTGAAAACCTCATCGCTTGCGGGGAGAGCCCGGTCTTCGTTGACTCGGAGACACTCTTTCAGCCGATCCTCGTCTCAGGAGACGACGGCAGCTCCATTCTGCGCACGGGCATGATTCCGCGCTTCACTCCATTGCTGGAAGCGGTGCCGGAGGACTTCGGTGCGCTGAGCTGTGTCTCTCCGCAACCGGTTCCCGTGCCAATTCCGGGTGCAGACGGCGAGACGGTGTTGCTGACGCCGAAGACCAATCTCCCGTTTCCGCCCGGGCAGGAGACGACGCCGGAACTCTATGTGGAGGAAATGCTGGAAGGATTCATCCAGACTTGGCAGTTCGCCGGCGCGCACCGCGAGGAGCTCCTTGATGCCATGGAGAGCGCACGTCCTTTGCGCATCCGCTATGTGGTTCGCGACACCCTGAACTACTATCAGGCGATCGTGGCTGCCTTGTATGCAGGGAGCCTTGACGGGCTGGCGCTCCCATCGCTGTCGCCTGCGAAAGCGGTCTTTGCTTCGCTGGAGGAGGAGGAGCGGCTTGCCCTGCTGCGTCTTGACATCCCCCGCTTTACCCTGATGGCGCAGGACACGGGGCTAGGGGGTATTCCTGCCTGCTTTCCTCAATCTGGATACGATCTGGTCTGCCGAAGTCTCGAAAAGCTGGGGGAAAAGGAGCTACAGAAGCAGTGCGCGGTGATTCGCGTCTGCTGGGGGCTTTACGGCGCAGCCAAGGCTCTTGCCTAGACAAGGGGAGGCGTCGCCAGCCGGAGAAACGCTCCCAAACCATGGTTGCAACACTTTCGCCTTAGAATAAGGTGACCATGATCGGCCGAACGGTAGCGCACTACGAGATTCAGGAGCTCCTTGCAGAGGGAGCGATGGGTGTTGTCTACAAGGCACGGGACCTTAACCTCGAGCGTCCGGTGGCGATCAAATTCCTGAAGCCGCAGCGTTCCTCGGATGAGGCTGCGACCAATCGTTTCGTCCATGAGGCCAAGGCCGCTTCTTCTCTGGATCATCCCAATGTCTGCACAATTTATGAGATCGAAAAGGATGCGGACGGGCAG
>Ga0210388_10001632_pt1 | contig 17578 bp, 16 predicted proteins | sample IncBWC19OmetaG_FD_155485 | JGI IMG/M metagenome (GOLD analysis project Ga0210388, IMG submission 155485) | Forest soil microbial communities from Barre Woods Harvard Forest LTER site, Petersham, Massachusetts, United States - Inc-BW-C-19-O ... | reverse complement strand
CGAAGGGCATTGGCCTGACCGGAACCTGGCCGGCCTCCAGCTGCCGCACCGTCAACTCATCGACGCCGAACACGACGTGCGCGACGCCCGGGTCGCGCCCGGCCCACAGCGGCGCGCCGCCAGGGAGAGCATCGCCCGAGCGGACCAGCAGGTCGCGGCCCTGACCCCAGGTGATGCGCAGCCAGCCAGGGCCATCCTCGGCCACGGCCCCGTGCAGTGTCCCGGTGAACAGCTCGCGGGCCCGCCCGACGGACTCCACGGTGAGCCCGACCCAGGCCACGCGGCGCGCGCGCGTGGCCGCCGGCCAGGGCCCAGCCGGGAAGCCGTCCGGTGGCGGGGTGCGGGCGAGGCCCAAGACGAGCGCGTCGTCGCTCTGCACCAGTTGCAGCAGGGTCCCGATGCCGCACTGCTTGGGGTGCAGGAACGCCTCCCGCCAGTACGGCTGGCGGTTGCGGCCGTCGAGCACGCCGATGCCTAGCGCCGAGATCTCCTCGAGCGCCGCGTCCAGCGAGCCCACCTTGAACGTGATGTGGTGCGGGCCGGGTCCGGCCCGGTCGATAAACCGGTGCATGAACCCGCCGGCGGCGCTGCCCGGCGCTATCAGCTCCACGTTGATGCCCGGCGGGAACATCAGCTGGCAGGGCGCGAACTCGCCCGCGTCGCCGCCGTGGCTCCACTGGCCGCCCAGCTCTGCGGCGAACCGCCGGAAGCCGTCGGGCCAGCTGCGCACGCCGACGGCGAGATGGTCGAAGTACACCGATGCGGGCATCGTGGGGCACCGTCCTCGTCGAGCGCGGCCAAGTCGTCTGCACGGCCACGGCGAGACAGGCGGCGATGCCCGGTCGAGTGCGCGACGGCAGTGAATGTTCAATCCAACAATAGAACATCGTTCTCATATTGACCAGGCGTCAGGACGTAGTTTCGCGGTCACCGTGAGCATGGCCGGTGGTCGTTCATCATCGCCTGTCACCGCTGGACATGGTGCCACGATGGGAAATCTAGCTCAGTCGGCCCGCCCGTGGGCCTGCGCGGCGAGGCTCTTGACTTACTCCGAGAACCGGCCGATCGTTGACACCAGCTAGATTGCGATTCTAAGTTGACATCATCCCGGTTACCCGACCAGCGACCGCGCTCAGGGCGAAGGGGCGAGGGCAGGAGTCCGCATGGAATACACGGTCGTACTCATCGACAACCCCGCCCCGCGTGTGCGACGGGTAACGCTGAACCGTCCCGAGAAGCGCAACGCGCTTAACTCCGTCCTCCGCCAGGAGATCATCGCCGCGGTCCGCGAGGGCGAGACCGATCCGGACGTGCGGGTCACCGTGATCGCCGCGAACGGGCCGAGCTTCTGCGCGGGGTACGACCTGACGCAGAACGTCACGCAGGCCGGGGCGGGGGTGCCCGCGGCCGACTACCCGTACGCGGGCGCGGGCGGATTCCAGCGCAGCGTCGTCGACCTGTGGACGAGCATGTGGGACCTCAGCAAGCCGGTGATCGCCCAGGTGCACGGGCACTGCCTGGCCGGCGGGTCGGAGCTGGCCACCGGCTGCGACCTCGTCTACGTGGCAGAGGACGCCCGCATCGGCTACCCGGCGGTGCGGTTCGGCACGCCCGACATGCAGTACCACGCCTGGCTGATGGGCATGCGCCGGGGGATGGAGCTCATGCTCACGGGCGACTCCATGACCGGCGGCGAGGCGGCCGACTGGGGCTTCGCCAACCGGGCGTTCCCGGCCGCGGAGCTCGCGGAGGAGACACTGCGCGTCGCCCGGCGGATCGCCAACATCCCCTCCGACGTCCTGCAGGTCAACAAGCGGACCATCCACCGCGCGATGGACCAGATGGGCATGCGCCAGGCGCTCAGGGCCGGCACCGAGCTGTCGATCGTCAACTCCCACAGCGAGGGCGGCCGGGAGTTCATCAACAACATCCGCGAGCTGGGCCTGACCGAGGCGCTGAGCATCCGCGACGCGTCCTTCCGGGACGGCCGGACGATCATCAGCCACCCATCGAACTGAAATGATGTTTCCATAACATTCTAGCGACGACAGGCGTCTCGACGGTCGCTGGATTCAACGCGGCCGAAATAGCAAGCTCTGACTGGCAAAGCCTGTCGTAACACCATTGACACATCTGGGTCAAATAGAGAACATGATTCTAACCCAACTGGCGACGGCTGGTTGCGGGTGATCGGGCAAGGGCTCAGCCACCCCCCAGGTGGCGATGAATAACCGCAATCTCCAGGAGGCCACCCGCGATGCGGAAGAACCTACTTCTCCTTGTCGCCGCGGTCACGACGTCGCTCGTGACCGCGGCCTGCGCCGCCGGAAACCACGGTGGCGCCGCCGCGCAGTCCGTCCCCACCGTGGCGCAGTCCAGTTCCGCCGCGGCCGCCACCAGCGCCGCCGCACCCGCCGGCGCCAGCACGGCGTCGACGTCGTGCGCGGGCGTGAAGCTGCAGTCGACGGACATCGGCGTCACGCCGACGACCATCACCGTCGAGATCATGGCCGACATCGGCGCCTCCTCGATCCCCGGCATGGCCGACGGTTCGGTGGCCGCGATCCAAGCTTGGGCGAAACTGCTCAACAGCGAGGGCGGCCTCGCCTGTCGGCAGGTGAAGGTCCGGGTCTTCGACTCGAAGATCGACCCGACCCAGTCATCGGCCGGATACCTCGACGGCTGCCAGAACGCGTTCGCGATGGTCGGCACGTACGCGCTCGCCGTCTCCGACGTCACCACGCTGGACGACTGCAAGAACAAGGCAGGCCAGCCGGTCGGCCTGCCGGAGACGCCGGGGGTGGCACTGAACCCGCTGCAGGCCTGCAACAAGACCGATTTCCTCTACGGCAATACCGGCTCGCCCTGCCCGGCCGGGTCGGGCACCCAGACCTACACCGAGAGCTCGGTCTGGAACGACTACTTCAAGCAGGCGCTGGGTACCAGCACGGCCCACGGCACGTACTACGTCGCGCTCACGCCGCCCGTCATCGAGGACAGCGCGGTGCCGCAGTACCTCTACATGCAGCAGCAGGGGCTCAAGGCCGACCAGATGGTGGGGTTGCCGGCGACCGCCACCGAGGCGAACTTCACGCCCATCATCTCCAAGATGGCCTCAAGCAAGTCACAGTTCTACTTCTCTGATTCGGTGTTCACCACCTTCCTCGAGGCGAAGGCCGAGGCCGCCTCCCAGGGCATTAGCTCCAAGGTGCTGTGGGTGTGCCAGACGACCTGCTACGACCCGGCCTTCGTCAAGGCCGGCGGTGCCGCCGCGGTTGGCACCAAGGTCGCGATCGACACGCTGCCGTTCAGCGACGCGAACGTGAACGCGGAGATGAAGACCTTCGTGACCAGCGTCAAGACGCCCGACTCGTTCGGCATGGAGTCCTGGATCGCGGCGCGGCTCTTCCAGCAGGGCGTGGAGAACCTGGTGGCGGCGAAGGGGCCGAACGCCCTGACCCGCGCGAACATCCTGACGGCACTGAGCCAGGTCAAGAACTTCACCGACGGCGGAATCATCGGCCCGGTCACGCCGTCCCAGCACACCCCCTCCAACTGCCTCATGGTGCTGAACACGAACGCCAACGGGACGTTCACCCGGGTGTGGCCCGCTAAGGCAGGCACCCTCGCCTGCGGCACCACCGGCACCATCACCGTTAACCCCCAGACGGCATTCCAGGGCTGAGGATGCGAGCCCTGACAGACCGGCGTTCCGTCGGCGTCGTCGTGGTGGCGGCGGCCCTCCTGTGGGTGGTTATCCGCTCATGGGCGGGGTCGCCGATCACGGTCGACTCGATCGGCCAGATGATCATGTTCGCCCTGCCGATCGCCGGGATCTACGCCGTGCAGGCCACCGGGCTGGTCGTCGTGTACTCCTCGACCGGCATCTTCAATCTCGCCCAGGGCTCGATCGGGATGTTCGGGGCGTTCATCTACTGGACGCTCCTCGTGCAGTGGCACCTCCCCGAGGCGCTCGCGCTGTTCCTCGCGGTCTGCGTGTTCGCTCCCATCTTCGGGCTGCTCCTTGACGTCGTGCTGATGCGGCGGCTGGCCCAGGCGACCGTGATCGTGAAGCTCACGGCCACCTTGGGCCTGTCGCTTGGCCTGCTCGGGGTGGCCAACGTGCTTTGGAACCCCGACTCGCCGCACGCGATCCCGAACATCCTCCCGCAAGGCGGCGGCATCACCGCGTTCGGCGTGGTCCTGACCTGGCAGCGGCTCATCACCATCGGGGCCGCGCTCGCGCTCGCGCTGGCGCTGCGCTGGCTGCTGTTCCGCACCAGGACCGGCATCTCGATGCGGGCGATCGTCGACAACGCCGACCTGGCCACGCTGTTCGGCATCAGGCACGCCCGCACCTCCGGGCTGGCGTGGATCCTCGGCTCGGTCTGCGCCACCGTGGCGAGCATCCTCATCGCGCCCGAACTGGGCAACCTCAGCGCGCAGACGCTGAGCCTGCTCATCATCGACTCGTTCGCCGCGGCCGCCGTCGGCCGGCTGCGCAACCTGCCGATGACCTACGTCGGCGCACTCCTGCTCGGCCTCGTGGTCTCCTTCTCGAGCACGTTCCTGCAGTTCGGCGGGAACTGGGCGCAGGTGCCCGCGGTGATCCCGTCGATCGCGCTGCTCGTCGTGCTGCTATTCCTGCCCGAGCCCACCGTGCACGTCGGGCGGGCGCTGCGCACCTACCGGATGGAGACGGTGCCGAGCTGGCGAACGGTCGGCATCGCCAGCGCGGTGGTGCTCGTCGCGGCCATCGCGTTCGGCCCGCTGCTGTCGGGCACCGTCATGCTCCAGCTCACGGTGGCGGCGGCGACCGGCGTCATCCTGCTCGGCATGGTGCCGCTGCTGGGCTGGGCCGGGCTGCCGTTCCTCGCGCCCTACGGGCTGGCCGGGTTCGGCGCCTGGCTCGCCTGGCGGTTGCAGCCGGACCTGCCCGGGCTGGTCGGGATCCTGGTCGCCGGCCTGGTGACGGCGGTGGTGGGCCTCATCGCCACCATTCCCGCATTGCGGCTGCGCGGCCTCTACCTCGCCCTCGGGTCGATCGCGTTCGCGAACATCGCGGTCACGTTCATCTTCCCGCTGCCGTGGCTGCTCAACTCGGACCACGCGGTGGCGCCGCCGGACATCCTCGGCCTGAATCTGAGCAGCCCGTCCAGCTTCCTCATCTTCGCCACAGTCGTGTACCTGCTGCTCGCCTGCGGCATCGTCTGGCTGAGACGATCCCGCTTCGGCCGCCGGCTCATCGCCACCCGCGACAGCGAGGCCGCCGCCGCGTGCGTGGGAATCAGCCTGGTCGAGACGAAGGCGATCGTGTTCATGATCGCCGGGTTCATCGCCGGCGTCGGGGGAGCGCTGCTGGTCGAGGCGCAGCAGTTCGTCAGCGTCGACCAGCTGCCGTTGATCGGCGGCCTGTCGATCGTGCTGTCCTTGGTGGTGTTCGGGGTCGGCACCGTGAGCGGGCCGCTGGTGGCCGGCCTGATGGCCGCGGCGTTCGCGGTCATCAGCACCGACTGGCTGCAGGGCAACTGGGGAGACACACTGACAGTGGTCGGCCCGGCGCTCGCGGCGCTCGGCCTGATCAGCCTGCCGCGCGGCGCCGTCCCGGAGATCGTGGCCGACGCCAAGGACCATCCGCTTCCCCTGGCGGCCCGGGCCGCCGGGCTAGTGATCGGCGGCGGGATCGGCGTGCTGTGCCACCTCCCGGGACTGGTCGGCGTGGCGCTGGCGGTAATCGGCGCCGTTCTCGGCGGCGTGCTGGTCGGCCTGTTCTCCCAGCACCGCAGCCGCTCGCTGGACGCGCTCGCCTGGCCGGGCCGCCCGCAGGCCGGACCGGAGGCCGGCCAGCACGCCGCCACCGCGGCGGCCGGCATCGACGACCCGGCCCTCGGCCTGTCACGCGATATCGACGAGCTGGTTCGCGGACAGCTCGACCAGGCCCTCGGGATCAGCACGGCGGGTGCGCGATGACCGCCTCGACGGCCGCCCCGGCTGCCGGCGACACGGTGCTCGAAGTCGACGGCGTCTCGGTCCGCTTCGGCGGCCTGGTCGCCGTCGACGCCGTGTCGCTGTCGGTCCGGCGCGGCCAGATCATGGGCCTGATCGGGCCGAACGGCGCGGGCAAGACGACGCTGTTCAACGTGATCGCCGGGATACAGCATGCGACCGGCGGCGTCGTCCGGATCGGCGGGCGCGACATCTCGCGGCTGCCGCCGCACCGGCGGGCGCGGCTGGGCATCGGCCGCACCTTCCAGCGGCTGGAGGTGTTCGGCACGCTCACCGTGCGCGAGAACGTCCTGGTGGCCGCCGAAGCGCGCCGCCGCTGGGACCGCTCCGTCGACCCGGCCCGGGCAACCGAGGATCTGCTCGCCCGGCTGCACCTGGACACCCTGCACGCGGAGATGGTCGACTCGCTGCCAAGCGGCACCCAGCGGCTGGTCGAGCTGGCCCGGGCCCTCGCCTGCGCCCCGCGGCTGCTGCTGCTGGACGAGGTCGCCTCGGGATTGTCCACCTACGAGGCCGAGACGATGGCCGTGCTGCTGCGGGAGCTGGCCGCCGACGGCCTGTCGGTGCTGCTGGTCGAGCACGACATGCCGTTCGTGATGGGGCTGTCAGAACGGGTGTCCATGCTCGACCACGGAGTCATCGTGGTGACCGGAACCCCGGCCGAGGTCCAGGCGAACCCGGACGTCCAGGCCGCCTACCTGGGTTCGCGGGAGGCAGTGTCATGACCGCGATCCTCGAGCTGCTGGACATCAGGGCCGCCTACGGCCAGATCGAGGTGCTGCACGGCATCGACGTGAGCCTCGAGCCGGGCAAGGTGCTGGCCGTGCTCGGGCCCAACGGGGCCGGCAAGACGACGCTCGTCCGGGTCATCTCCGGGCTGCTGCGGCCGACCCACGGCCGCGTCATCATCGCGGGTACCGACGTCACCGGCGTCCGCGGCGACGCCTTGGCCCGTGCGGGACTGTGCGTCATCCAGGAAGGGCGCGGTATATTCCCGCGACTCACGGTGGAGGAGCACCTGCGGCTGGCGATGCCCAGGCGTGGCCGACCCGAATTGCTCGACCGCGTGTATGACCAGTTCCCGCGGCTGGCCGAGCGTCAGCGGCAGGTGGCGGGGACGCTGTCGGGCGGCGAGCAGCAGATGCTCGCGCTGTCACGCGCGCTGATCTGGAACCCGCCGCTGCTCATCATCGACGAGCTCTCGATGGGGCTGGCACCCCGGGTCGTCGAGCTCCTCTACGAGACCGTGCAGGCCCTCGCGGCCCGCGGCACCACGATCGTGGTCATCGAGCAGTTCGCCCACGACATCCTCGGATTCGCTGACCAGGCCGTCGTCCTTCAGCACGGCCTGGTCGTGCGGACGGACACCCCCGCTTCGATCGCCAAAGACCTGGCTGAGCTTTATCTCGCCGCTACCCCTTCAGGGAGTTGAACCAGATCATGACCGCTGGACAAGCCCAAGCAACGTCGGTGCCGACACCGGCCAACCCGCCTATCCCGGCCACTTCTGCGACCCCGGCGTCTCCGGGGGCCGCGCCCGGGGGGAACACAATGACCGGCGCCAGCCAGAGAGATTTCGGCGCGGAGCTCGGCAAGCTCCGGGCAAGCAACAACAGCGGCCCGATGGACCGCGGGGTGAGCGTCCTCGGCGTGCTGCTGGCCATCGTCGGCCTCGTCGTCATCCTCGTCTCTTTCATGCAGAGCAGGGGGTACAGCAGCATCCTGAACCAGATGGACGCGCTCATCCTGGCCCTGTTCGGTGTCGGCCTTGTCATCTTGGGCTCGGCGCTCTACATCCGCGGCGCGATGACCCGGTTCCTGCGTTACTGGCTGCTGCGCATGGTCTACGAGCAGCGTGACCTAGCCCGCCAGGCCGCGCAGGCCCCGACCCTGGACGACTAGGGCCCGGCCGGCCGGCCCAGTCAGGTGCCGGCCGGCCGCCAGAACGCTGCTACCTGCCCCAGCCCGCCAGCGAGGCCGAGGCCGGCCGCGAGGATCAGCTGCGGCCAGCCGCCGCCAAAAATGCCTATGGCGTGGTCGAGCGACCACTGCCCAGCGCCGAAGCCGCCGACTGCGATCGCGACCACGGCGAGCGTCAGGACGTACTCGTAGCCCTCGCCCGGCCTGAAGATGAAGAAGCCGTTACGCCGGTGGGCGGTGACGAACGCGACCGTCATCACGCCGACGGCCGCGGCGGCGGCCAGGGGGGTGAGCAGGCCGAGGACGATGAGCAGCCCGGCGCCGAGCTCGGCGACGCTGGCGGCCCAGGCGTGGAGGGCACCCGGCCTCATGCCGAGCGACTCAAACCAGCGGCCGGTGCCCTCGATCTTGCCGCCGCCGAAGATGTGGTTCCACCCGTGGGCGAGGAAGACTACGCCGAGGAGGAGCCGCAGCAGAAGGATGATGAAGTCAGCCGCGTATCCCGATCCACCCGGCATGGCAGGTCCTTTCGTCGTTCGGAGGTCTTAGCGCGCAGCGCGACGGCACCCCGAACTCCCGGGGTGCCGTGCGCTACGCGTTCTGCCGCTGCGCGGTTCAGGCGGCGGACGCGTTGGCCAGCAATGCCTCGTTCGGGTGCTCGGGTAGCTCGGTGAGCGGTTCGCGGATCTCGGCCACCGTGGGGCCCAGGCGCGAGGCCGGCGCCGCTAGGGCGCCGAGATCGAAGCCGTACATCGCCGCGGCGTTGTCAGACAGCACCTTGCGCAGCTCGGCCTCCGGCCACTCGGAGAAGAGCTGGCGCAGCGAGAGCGCGGTGTACGGGTACGTGCCCTCGTCGTGCGGGTAATCGCTGCCCCACATGAACTTGTCGATGCCGAGGACGTCGCGGGCCGCGATCACGTCCGCGGTGTGCGGGAAGCTGACACCGAGCCAAACGTTCTGCCTGAAGTACTCGGTGGCCGACCTGGGCAGCCGGTGCTCGGGCTTGAACCGCAGCTCGCCGATCGCGCCGTTGTCGCGGATGCTCGCCAGCATGCCGTCCCACTGCGCCAGCATCGGCGGAAGCCACGCGCAGCCCTGCTCGGTCATGACGAACTTCAGCCGCGGGAACCGCTCGAAGACCCCGGACAGCAGCATGAAGAACAGCGGCCGCCGCGAGTAGTGCGAAATCTCCGTGAGCATGATCACCGCCGAAGACGGCAGCGCCGCGTAGGCCGGCGAACCCTGGCCGCCATGACAGTTCAGCGGCACCTCAAGGTCCTGGCAGACCGCCCAGAGCCGATCGTAATCGGGGTGGTTAAGCGGCTTGATCCAGTCGACGTCGGGCGGCACCGTCGGCAGCAGGACGCCCCCGCGCAGGCCGTGCTCCTTGATCCAGATGACGTCCTCGATCGCGTCGTCGATGTCGTTGAGGAAGATCTGGCCGATGCCCGCCCGCCGGTCCGGGTAACGGCTGCAGAAGTCCTCCAGCCAGCGGTTGTGCGCCTGGATGCCGGCCCGGCGGTGCTCGTACTCGTCCGGCTTAGGCGGCCGGGCGAACAGCACGAAGCTCGGAAAGAACGGCGGCACGGTGTTCGGGAAGATCACCTCGCCGACCACGCCGTCACGATCCTGCTGGGAGTTGCGCATCTCGTCGTCCCAGTTGCGCAGGCGACGGTCGTCACCCAGGTCGCTGAAGGGGTTGCGGTACCTGCCCCGCCAGGCGTCGAAGTCCTCGCGGAACCCGGGGTCCAGGAACTCGCGGTACTGCGCGTGGCTGCCGCCGGCGTGCGTGTCCGAGGAGATCAGTGTGTAGCGGTCGCCGCTGCTTGTCTGTCGACCCATTGCGAAGTCCTCTCTATTATGAGAATCATGTTTCACTTTAGATGTGAATCTGAGGTCGCGCAAGCGGGCGGGCGGGTCCTTGATCGAGCATGTTTTGGCCCGTCATTGGGTGATATTGTCAATCGTGCAGCCTGATGCGGGGGTGGCTTAGTACTGAAATGACGTTCACCAGATGATCAAGCGACTCGGGATGTTTGGCAGCAGCCGGCGGGTGGCGAGACCAGGGGCGAGTTAGGGTTGTCTGACGTCGGCGTTGCTGATCCGCCACGAGCCTGCGCGGGCACACTGTGCCGAAATGGCGTTTCTATGGCTTGAAGCACGAAGGGGCAACCGGCAAGGCAGAGGTTCAGACCTTTCCCGGCAGAGCGGCATCTGACGTGGGATAGTCTGAAGTGACATGATGTTAATACCCGAAACTAGGTTCTAGCTTCGATGGATGACTGCGCGGGTAGCCCTGGATGCGAGAGGTGATTATGAGGGCTCTGAGGTTCGGCTCAAGCCACCACGGCGGGCAAGGGGGGACCGCGGTGCGAGCCGACGAGTACCAGGCGGCGGATCTCTTATGAGCGACGTCGTGTCCGGGTCCGCGGAAAGCGCGGAGGCGACCCCCGCACCGGGACGGACCGCACGGCGGACGGCGGCCAAGGCGGTCACCGGCGCTGCCGCGGCGGGCCAGCCGACGCCGAACCCTCCGCTGCCGATCGAGGCGATGACCAGCCGGCAGCTCGTCCGCCGCGCGCAGTTGATCGAGGCCGTCATCGACCTCGTCCGCGAGGTCGGGCCGGGGGTCATTCAGATGCGGGATGTGGCCGAGCGGTCAGGCATCGCGCTGGGCACGGTGTACCGCTACTTCAGCTCCAAGGAGCACCTGCTGGCGGTGGCGCTGTGCGACTGGCAGGAACGTCTGACCAGGCGGGTGCTTATGCCCCGGGCCGGTGATGAGGCCGAGGCCAGCGAGGACCTGACCGAACGGGTCCTGTCCTACGTCCGCAAGGAGATACGCGGGTTCGCACGCAACCCCAGGATCGCCGAGCTGATGGTGCAGGTGCACGTCAGCTCGGATCCATATGCGCGCGACGCGCTCGCCCGAATGAGCGCGATCGACTACCAGGTCTTTGAGAAGCTCCTCGAGGGAGTCCCGCCCGAGCGTGCCGAGACGATCAAGTACGCGCTCGGCGCGGTGCTCATGAACAGCCTCACGGGGTGGGTGACCGGCACGACGACACTGGCCGACATGACTCACCAGATCGAATCGGTCACCCGGCTGGTCCTGGAGCACGCGGCCGATCCAGCAGACGGCTGAGCCGGGCAGCATCCCCTAAACCCGCCAGCCCGCCCGCCGGCGGGCGGGCCCGGTCAGCTGCCCGCCAGGTCCTGTTCCCGCAGCCGCGCTGCCTCCTCAAGCAGTTCGCCAAGCGGCTGCGTCAGCGGCCCGGGGACGCCAGGGCCGGCCTGGGCGAGTTGCAGGAGCACACCGCCAGTCTCACGCGGATGCAAGAACGTCTCCCGCCAGGCCTCGTGCTCGAGGTTCGTGCCCACCGGGTGATAGCCCGCGGCCCGCACCCGCTCCAGGGCCAGCCGGATGTCGGGCACCTTGAAGGTGACGTGGTGCAGACCGCCCCGCGGCGAGGCGGTGAGGAAGCCGCCGATCGAGGGCGCATTACGGCGCACCGGCTCGAGGAGCTCGATTCTGGCGCCGTCGGCGTACTCCATGACCACGGCCAGGTGGCCACCCCACGGGTTGATCCCGCCCGAGCGCACAACGCCGCCAAGCAGGTCGCAGTAGAGGGGCAGCAGCTCGTTGATCGAGGGCACCGCGTGCGCCACGTGGTCGTAGACCGCGCCGATCTCCTCGAGGACGCCCGCCGCCCGGCCGCCCTCGGCGATATCGGTCACGCCGGGAGCCCCGCTTCCGCCGCGCCGTCGGTCGCGGCGGAACGCCAGCGGACAAGGGCGTCGAGCACCTCGATGCTCGAACCGGCCGCCCGCAGCGGGTTGATCTCCAGCTCTTCCACGTCGTCGCCCAGGGCCACCGCGATGGCGCCGATGCGCGCGATGACGCGCGTCAGCTCGTCCAGATCGACCGGCTCGGCGCCGCGGGAGCCGGTCAGGAGCGGGAAGCTCTTGAGCTCCGTGAGCATCTCGCGCACCTCGCCCGGCGTGACCGGCAGGGCCCTGACCGCGGAATCCGCCAGTACCTCGACCCATATCCCGCCCAGCCCTACAACGAGCGTGAGGCCCCAGGTCCCGTCGCGCACTATGCCGACGAGCAGGTCCACGCCCTCGGCGCGCATCGGGCTGACCAGCACGCCCTCGATCGGCGTGCCCGGCGCCGCGTCGGCGACGGCGGTGACGATCTGCTCGTACGCGTGCGCCGCGGCCTCGGCGGAGCCGACGCCGAGCACCACGCCGCCCGAGTCGGTCTTGTGCGCGAGACCGGGGGCGCTGATCTTCAGCGCGACGGGGAACCCGGTCTGTTCGCCGGCGCTGGCCGCCTCGCTGGCCGAGGTCACCAGCCGCTGCGGGATCACGGGGACGCCGTTCGCGGCGAGTAGCTCGCCGACCTGCCGCTCGCTCCACTCCCCGCCCGCGCCGGGAACTCCCGCGATGGCCGGGCCAGCCGCCGGGGCCTCGGTCGTCTCGCGGGTGGCGCGGCGCAGGCCCGACCACCAGATCGCCTTAGCCAGGGCCGGGATGCCGCGGGTCAGCGAGTCGACGACGTAGGGAGCTCCCTCCGACCGCCGGAATTCGCGGCTGAACGGGGTCTGATCGGAGGGCAGGAACTCCATGGAGATGACCGGCACCGGGCTGACCTTGGACAGTTCGACGCGGCGCGTGAAGTAACGCGACATGAAGGTGGCCGCCTCCTGGGTGGCGGGCACCGACCCGTTGACGACGAGCATGTCGATGTTGGGGTCACGGGAGACCACGGCCTCGGAGTTGGGCAGCAGGTTCGTGTCAATGACCACATATCCGGTAGTGTCCAGCGGGTTCTGCGCGGTCGCGAACTCGGGCAGGCCAACCGCCCGCAGCTCCTCGACGGTCGACTCGGCGAATTCGGGCAGCTCAAGCCCGTTGGCCTCGGCTGAGTCGCCGATCACGCCGCACATCGCGCCCGAGCCGGTCACGAACGCCACCCGGGTGCCCGGCAGCTCGCCGTAGGCGTCGAGCAGACCGCAGGTCGTCACGAGGTCCTCGATCGAGTCCACCCGGATGATTCCGTGCTGGCGGAAGACCGCGTCGAACACCCGGTCGTCACCCGCAAGGCTGCCGGTGTGCGCCGCGGTGACCTTGGCCCCGAGCGCGCCGCGCCCGGCCTTGTAGGCAACGATCGGTTTACCGGCTTTCATCGCCCGCTCGGCCGCCGCCAGGAACACGTCAGGATGCCGCACCGACTCGAGGTACAGCGCGATGACGCGGGTCCCCTCCTGCTCGACCAGGTAGTCGATGCCCTCGGCCACGGTCACCATCGCCTCGTTGCCCACCGTGACCAGGTGGCTGATGCCGACGTCCCTGCTCTGCAGGTAGTTGAGCAGGAAGATCCCGAGTGCGCCGCTCTGAGACATGATGCCGACCCCGCCCGATTGCATCGGCCATGGCATCGCCTGGCTCCACGGCATCGTCGAGTCAGGCGTGTTGATGAAGCCAAGGTTGTTCGGTCCGAGGATGAGCTGGTCGTAGCCGCGGGCGAGCTCGGCGAGTTGTTCCTCGCGCTTGTGCCCCTCTTCCCCCATCTCGCCGAACCCGGCGGCGATCACGACGAGGTTTCGCACCCCGGCAACTGCGGCGTCGGCCATGACCGAGGGAAGCGAGGGCGGTCCGGTCAGGACGTAGGCGAGGTCCACCGGCTGGCCGATGTCACGCAGCGAAGTGACGACCGGCTGCCCATGGACTGGCTCGCCTCGGCGGTTGACCAGGTGGGTGGCGTGCGGGTAGCCGCCCCGGATCAGGTTGGCGTAGGTGTAGCGGGACCAGCCTGAGTTGTCGCTTGCCCCCACGATCGCGATGCCACGGGGCGCCAGCATCGACGTGAGCCGGTGCGTGCCGTCGGCCCGTCGCGATCCGGCTGATCCTGGTGTGGCGCTTGAGGCACTCTCGTCGGTGGTTAGCGACATGGAGAACTCACCCGATCCTGTTCATGGCCTCGGCCGCGCTCCACGCGGCAACGTCTGTTCGCACATCTGCAGAACACGACTAATACTGAAACCATGTTTCTGTTATGTCAAGGTATCGAATCACGTTCCAACCAGGGACTTGACATGACTGATCCCATCACTATGGTTGGCTGTGACGGAACAAGATTCCACTCAAGAGCGCCGTCCGCCGGTCTTTCGCGGACGCCCCGCATGCCCGGACTTATGCACACGAGGGCGGCAGCTCCCTGACCTCGGCCGGCCCGCGCCTCAGGCGGGGGTGGCCTCGAGCCGGGCCAGGTAGTCGCTGAAGCCGTCCGGAGCGCGGGATTCGCGCCTGGCCGAGGTAACGACGGGCAGGGCGCGGGTCCGCAGCACCCGGCTGCCGCCCGCGGTCAGCGCCGCCACCAGAGCGTGGTCCTCGGCCGTGGGCAGCTCAGGGAATCCGCCTGCCCGCAGGTAGGCCGAGGCGCGGAAGCCGAGGTTGGCGCCGTGGACATGGCCGTGCTGGCCGGCTGCGCCCTCGACGCCCTCGTACCGCTCGCGGAACAGCGATCGCGTCCCCGGCGGGTAGCCGGACCAGTCGGCGACCTGGATCGTGCCGACGATCGCGTCCCAGCCCTGGCTGGCGTGGCGCACCTGCTGACGCAGCCAGTGAGCGGGGACCTGGGTGTCGGCGTCGGTGGTCGCCAGCCAGACGGTCTCCGGGTCCAGGTGCCTGGTCCGCCGCAGCACCTCGCGCGCTCCCGCCGCGCGGGCCGCGCCGGCGCTCCTGGCGCTGATCGAGACGACCGAGGCGCCGCCGCGCCGAGCCGCCTGAACGGTCCGGTCGCGACAGGCGTCGGCGACCACGACCAGGTGCACCGGCACGCCCCGCAGCGCCTGCGCCGCGCGGCGCACGCTGGCCAGGCAGGAGGGGAGCAGGTCCTGCTCGTCGTGCGCAGGGACGATGACGCCGACGGAGCGGATCACACGATCCCGCCGGCCTGGGCGACCGACCTGCGGTCCCCGTCGGAGCGGGTGTAGACCTCGGCCGTGAAGTCCGGGTCGCGGTATCTCCCCAGCCGGGCCAGCCGCTCGTCCGCGGCCAGGATCTGGTGGACGTCATCACCCGCGCGCGGATGATCAGGAGCGGGGTGCCGCCAGTGCACCGCGATCAGGTGACCGCCGGGACGGAGCGCCAGGAGGCCGAGGCGGAGCATCTGGTTCAGGTCCGCGTCGTCGAAGTAATAGAGGATCTCGGAGAACACGATGAGGTCGAACGAGCCCATCGGCCACTCGCTCGGGACCACGCGCTGCTCGACCCGCACGCCCGGCAGACCTGCGGTCCTCGACCGGGCCGACGCGACCGCGTCCGGGATCGCGTCGCAGGCGAGCAGGCTGTCGCAGCGGGACGCAAGCGCAGCGGTGAGCACCCCGATCGAGCAGCCGGGCTCGAATGCGTTGCGGTAGCGTTCCCGTGGCAGCAGGGCGACGGTGACCGCGTACTTGCGCGCCTCGTACCAGCGGTCGGCCAGCCCGTACGGATCGGATGAGGCGCGGTAGCGTTCGCGGAAGTGACCAGGATCGAGCGTCACGGCAGCAGAACCTCCACGGTGCGGGTGAAGTGGGCGAGCATGCCGGGGGTCAGCACCGGCCCGAGGCCATGCCCCCGGTCCTCGGTCTGACTGGTGAAACAGGTGATCGCCGCGCGCTTCCTGGTTGCGGTGCGCGGCGCCAGCGGGACCCGCAGCGCCTGGTCCCAGGGCACTCGGGGGTCACCGGGGGAGGCCCAGTGCCACATCCAGACCGGGAAGCAGTAGAAGGCCGCGGTCGCGGCCCCGCGGGCGGCGCTGCCCGCTGCCTCGTGGTCGGGGTGCAGGTCGCGGTCCCAGGGGGCGAGGCAGAGATCGAAGCCCGCGACCAGGGGGGCCAGCGCTGCCGCGAGCTCATCCCGGCGCTTGGCCAGGCCGCCGTCGGGCAGCCCGAGCCGGATCACCTCCGCCCCTCGGGTGCCCAGGGCGCGCAGCGCGGCCGTGGTCTCCGCGGTCCGCCGTCGCGCGAGCGGGGCCGGGGAGGCATGTCCCCGATGCGAGCGCTCGCCATCGGTGACCGCCACCAGCCGCAGCCGCGCGCACGATGCCGCCAGCATGGATATCAGGCCGCCGGCGCCGAGCACCTCGTCGTCCGGGTGCGCGGCCACGATAACGGCGCTTCTTACCGCGGCCAGCCCGGTTACCCCGGCCAGCCCGGTCCGCCCGGCGCCGGGAAGTGTGCTCAGCCACGGCCAGGCAGCCCACGTTCGCTCATCCGTGCCGGGCGCGTCAATCGGGTGCCGACCGGCGGCGCGGTTCACCACGTGTCTGCGGTCTCGGCGACGAGTTCTCCGAGCCGCGCCAGGTCGCGCTCCGCGTGATGCTGGCGCAGGTAAACCGTCAGATCGGCGACTGCGCGGGAATGCGCCTCATCATGGCCGAGCGGCCCGGCGCCCAGCGCGCGCCCCGTCCTTGTCAGCACGTCGGCGGCGACCGCCTCGGTCAGCGCGCGCACCCGCAGGGCCCGCAGTGCTCCCTCGTCACGCTCGTCTCCGGGGTCGGCATCGATGTCGTCCGCAGCCTGGTCGAGCGCGGCCCGCACCGTGCGCAGCCCGAGATCGACGGCGCCCAGATGAGCCAGCGCGTGCGGGCCGATGTCGCGTTTGGACGCGGCGGACAGCAGCGTCCGCGCAACGCCGCGCGCCCCTCCGTACCAGCAGGCCGCCACCCCGACGCCGCCGTGGCTGAACCCGGGCCGGTTCGTGTACCCCGCAGGAGGCCCGACTGGTACTGCCGGAACCCGTGCGAAGCCGACGTCCAGCGTGTCGCTGCCCGCCATCCCGGTGGCGGGCCAGCTGCTCACGTCCGGCTCAAGCAGCTCCGTGTCGACCGCGAACAGCCGCGCCCCGTCGTCAGCGGCCGCCGTGACCAGGACGTCCGTGCAGATCCGAGCGCCCGAGCAGTACTGCTTGGTGCCGTCGAGCAGCCAGCCATCCGCACCACGGCTCGCCGTCACATTAGGTCCAGGCGGGTTCGCCGCCCAGACGCCCCAGCGGCTACCGGGTTCCGGCCGCGGGCCGCCAAGCTCGGCCAGGATCGCCACCGCGTCGGCGTGCCCCTCGCACAGCCGTGCCAGCGACAGGTCCTCTCCGGCCAGGTCGGCGAACGCGGCCCACCGCTCCCTGGTCGCGCCGGCGCCGGGCAGCGGGAGGTCCAGCCGACCAGACTCGACCGTCGCGGCGAACGCGCGGGCGGTCCGCCGCCAGGCCGCCGCCGCGGCTTCGCCGCCCTGCCCCCAGTGGTCCATCAGCTCCCGGTGGTCTCTCACAGCAGCCCCCGCCGGTCCCTCACGCGCCGACGTTGAGGACGGCGATGACCTCATCGGGGTCCTTGGCGTACGAGCCGGTGACCGCTCCTTCCTCCGTCTTCTGGCGGGCCCGCTTGCGGGTGGCGGTGACGTCGGTCGTGAAGCTGCCTGCTGCCACAGCAGAAACCCCCAGGTCAAATCGGCTAATGAAGACATTCGGCTACCCGGGACCGCGTGGTTCACACCTGCCGGCGGCCAAGCGCAGATCCTGTGCAATACCCTCCACCTGACACGCAAAGTTCCGTGACGTAGAGAAACCCCGCGTCCGTTCGGGAAATCAAAAGCTTTTGATCGAA
>Ga0210388_10001631_pt1 | contig 17580 bp, 18 predicted proteins | sample IncBWC19OmetaG_FD_155485 | JGI IMG/M metagenome (GOLD analysis project Ga0210388, IMG submission 155485) | Forest soil microbial communities from Barre Woods Harvard Forest LTER site, Petersham, Massachusetts, United States - Inc-BW-C-19-O ... | reverse complement strand
CCGCCTCGACAGCTCCAATATCGAGGACTCCGATCGAGTAGAAGTGCTTGCCGTTCTTTCCGCCGATGATCGCTGCAACGGCATACTCGAACAAATTGTCGGCAGGCTGAGTCTGGAACCTTCGGTGACGGCTGCACGCTGGCGGATTGATCAGTCAACGGAATAGACAGGTTCGGGTTGCGGCGCCATCCTTTTGACGACGGTGATGCCCGAACAGCCGCCCGACGAAGAGTATTACTGCTTGTAAACCGTTCCTTCCTTCATCACGAACTGAACATGCTCGAGCTCACGAATGTCGGCGATCGGATCGCCGTTCACCGCGATGATATCGGCGGATTTGCCTGGAGTGATCGAACCGAAAAGTTCGGAGTGCCCGATGAGGTCAGCGGCATTCACCGTCGCCGCTTGAATTGCCTGCATTGGGGTCATCCCATACTTGACCATGAATGCAAACTGACGCGCGTTTATTCCGTGGGGGCAAACGCCTGCATCTGTGCCGAATGACATTTTCACGCCGGCACGAACGGCCTTGGTGAAGTTGCGGCGCTGTGCTTCCCCCAAGCCCGCGTCGTGCGCGAGGAAATCGGCGGGGGTCGAGGGGTCCGATTGGATACATTCTTCGTCGTAAATGTCCATGTCCAGATACGTGCCGCGTTGTTTGGCGAGTGCGATTCCCTCATCATCGATGAGGGTGGCGTGTTCAACGGATGCGACGCCGGCGCGGATCGCATTCTTGATGCCCTCCGCGTCGTGCGCATGCGCCTCGACCCGTAGGCCGAAGTTGGCCGCTTCTTCCACGGCGGCTTTGATCTCTTCCGGCGTGAATTCGATGGACTTGGCATTGCTGCCGTGGGTGAGAACCGCGCCGGTCGTTAAGATTTTGATGTGATCGGCGCCAAGATGTGCCAGTTCGCGTACCACTCGGCGGACCTCCCAAGGACCGTTGGCAATGCCGTAGCGAAGATCCAACGGCAGCTGGATGTCCTTGGACAGTCCGGTCATCGCGCCGGCTCCCTCGCTGATCGTCACATACGCGCCGGCAACATACATGCGCGGCCCGATGAATATTCCCTTGGCGATGGCATCGCGCATGGCGACATCGTTGAAGGCGCGATAGACGCCGACGTCGCGCACGGTCGTAAAGCCCGCCAGCAGGGTGACGCGCGCATTGGGGATCGCGGCGTAGGCGGTCTCCGTTGCGCTCATGCGCAAGGAAATCAGGGGATCCGCATCGTGCAGGTCGGCTAGGTGGGTGTGGCAGTCAACGAGCCCGGGGAGCACCGTCATCTTCGATAGATCGATGAGGGTGGCGCCATCGGGTATCTTGATGTTCGAGCCTACCGCTTCGATTTTGGCGCCGCGAACCAGGATGATTTGATTCGCCAGTGTCCGCCCGGTCTGCACATCAATGAATTTACCCGCGCGAATGGCCGTGACACTGGGCGCAGCCGCTGTCGGTGTCGCTGTCGACTCGACCGACTGCGCTAAACAAAGGGTTGGGACCAAGGCCAAACACAGGGCCTGAATAGATTTTATTGTCACGGGGGTCCTCGAGGGTGAGACATCGGATCGCCGGGGGGTCTTGTTCTTCAATTATCTCAACAGTCTCTTAGTCTACAGAGGAGTGGTGGATTCCCGCTAATTCGCTCTCTAAAGGAACCGGAATCGCGAACGCTCTCCCGCCACCGTCGGGCGCCGATCGTGTTCCACAGCGCCCGGCCTCACGAAGAAAGATCGGATAAACTGAGGCACCAATAACGATAAAGATCACCGGAGAGTCGACCACGTGACCACTAACAGCCTGAGCTCAGTACGGCGCATGATCGTTCCTGTCCACGGTGGCGGCTGGGGCGTGCGCCTCATCGGCGCTGTGTTGGCATTTCTGCTGGGAACCGCGACGGCGGGGTCTGCCGATGCCCCGATCGGGCGGTCGACGACCGCGCAACTGCAGCGCATCGTCGACAAGGCGAGCGTCGAGAGCGGCGCGGTCGGCGGGCAGGTGTCGGTGATCGTCGGCGCGCAGCACGCGGATTTCGTGTTCGGCAGCGCGAATACGGAACTGAATCTGCCGATGACATCCGACACGGTCATCCAGATCGGCTCGACCACCAAGGTGTTCAACGCGGCCCTGGTCATGACGCTTGTTGAGCAACACCGGCTGGATCTCGACGTTCCCATCATCCAATACATGCCGCGCTTCCATGTCGCGGACCCGAAGGCCCGCGGGGTGATTACGCTGCGCCAGCTGCTGTCGATGAGTTCGGGCTTGGACAATGGGCCGTACACGCAGTTTTGGAATGGTGACGAGGCGCTGGCCTCGTATGTCGATTCATTGCGGACGCTACCCCAGGTCTTTGCGCCGGGGCAGGGGTTTGGGTATTCGAACGCCGGCATGTCGATTGCGGGGCGCATTGTCGAAGTCCTGACGGGCGAGACCTGGGACGCGGCGCTGCGCGCCCGGATCCTCGAGCCTGCGGGCCTGTCGCACGCCGTGACTCTGGCGGAGGACCTGCCATATCAGCGGGTCTCGGTTGGACATCTGCCGGGCAAGGACGGACATCGTCCTACTGTCGTGCGGCCCTGGTACATCACCCGGGCGCAGGGGCCTGCCGGGTCAACGCTGGCGGCGAGTGCGCACGACGTCGCCGAGTTCGGCGCGCTGTTCGTCAATGACGGCATCGCCAGCAACGGCCACCGCGTGCTGTCGCACCAGAGCATCGCGACGATGATGACACCGACGGCGCCCTCACCGGGCGGCGATTTCGTCGCTTGGGGCGTCGGGCCAAGCTTGATGCGCTGGGGCAGCACGGACGTGTGGTGGCACCCGGGCGGAAACCAGAGCGGCGTTTCCATGCTCTTCTTTATTCCCGAACAGCGCGCTGTTTTGGCGGTCCTCATCAATACACCGGCGGCGGGAGGCAAGTTCTTCAAGGCCATGCGGGGATCCTTTGCGCAGGCCGTCTTCGGCATCCACGCGACCGAAGCGGCACCTCCTGCGGTGCCGATTGCCGTCTCGAATCCCCAGCGCTTCGTCGGTACCTACGTGCATTCCGGTGCTCGTTACGAAGTCTCGCAGTCCGGCTCGAAGCTTCACTTCCAGATGACGATGCGCTACGAGGGGGCACTGGAGGACGAACCGCCCGCCGCGGAGGATGCTGGGGACCTGGTCCCGCTTGGCGGGGACCGCTTCCTGTTGGCGTTGCCCGATGGCGACTATGAGAGCGTCAGCTTTTTTGGGTCGACGAAAGAGGGGCGCGCGGAGAATCTCATTGCACCCTATTTTGCGGCGCGACGCGCGGCCTTGTGATTGCTGATCGCCGCGCAGGGTGCAAAAGACTAAGACTCGTACAGAAGGCGTCAAAGCCTACGAGGCGCTCTTTGCGGGTGCGGAAATAGTGACGGATCATTGGGAGACATTCATGCCATTGTTCACCGTGACGATGAAAGCCGGCCGAGCCGCGGAGGAAAAAAACGCGATTTCTCGTGCCATCCATGAAGCTAGCGTCAACGCAGGATATCCCGCGGACGACATGTTTCAACGTTTTCTCTGTCTTGAGCCGGCCGACCTGAGAGTCGATCGCAACTATCCTGGTTTGCCGATACCCCGAACGGAGAAAATGCTCATGATCGAAGTCCTCGTATCTTCCGGGACTGACGCCGACAGGAAGAGGCGGCTGCTGGCAACCTTAGTCGAGGCGCTCGAGGGTGCCGGCACCGATCCGAACGATATCATGGTGTTCTTCGGAGAGATCGATCGCGCCAATAGCTCGTTCGGCGGCGGTCGACTTGCCCCACCAGTCGCCAGACTCCCCTAAATAGGACTTCCAGAGCGGAGGCGTTGCGCGTGTTTCAGCCGGTTTCAATGTTCGTGGGTTTGCGATATTCCGTGCCGCGCGGTCACGGGTTTTTTGTTTCCTTCATCACTTGGGTATCGCTATTGGGTGTCGCTGTGGGTGTCGCCGCCGTGATCATTGTATTGTCGGTCATGAATGGCTTTGAGTCCGAATTGCGCTCGAAATTGTTGAGCATCTCGGCACACGCGCGGCTTATTAACGGCGGCGCGTCGATACCGGATTGGAAAGTGCGGCTTCAACAGCTGCAAGGCGCTCAAGGGTTGGTGGGCGCAGCACCCATTTTAGATACCGACGCCATGCTCTCGCGGCAAACGTCGATGAGCGGGGCGATCCTGCGTGGAATCGAACCGACGCTCGAGTCTAGCGTGTCGACGATTGCCGATTCCATGCGCGAGGGAAAACTGAGCGATCTTAAACCCGGTCTGAACCGAATAGTTCTCGGTCGGGCGCTTGCCTATCAATTGCAGGTGGGCGTGGGCGATTTTGTAACCGCCATGATTCCCGGCAATAGCGACGCGAGCGGCGGCGGTGTGCCGCGGCTGCAGCAATTTGAGGTCGTCGGCACTTTCGAAGTGGGGCTGCAGGAAGAGGATGGCGTGCTGGCGCTCATCAACTTACAAGATGCGGAGGCCTTTCGCGGCCTCGCGGGACCGACCGGAATACAGTTGAAATTCACAGACATCCTGGAGGCGCCGAAACTGGCGCGCCTCGCCGTACAAAGACTGCCGCAGGGCCTTCAGCTTCGCGACTGGACCCAAGACAACGAAGTGTATTTTCATGCAATTCGTACCGAGAAGACGATGATGGGGCTGTTGCTCATGCTGATCGTCGCGGTGGCGGTGTTCAATATTGTCGCAACCCTCGTCATGGTCGTTAACGATAAGCGTACCGATATCGCAATCCTACGCACACTGGGCTTAAGTCCGGGAGGCGTGCTCAGAATATTCGTGATGCAAGGCGTAATCATCGGTTGGCTCGGTACTGCGATCGGCGCGGCGTTGGGTCTGAGCGTTGCTCTCAACGTCGACGTCGTCTCGACGTTTTTACAGCAAGCACTGGGGTTCTATATTTTTGATCCTGAGGTCTTTGCTCTGACGGGAATCCCAAGCGAGACCCATGCCGGCGAAGTCATCGGGATCGTCATGGCCGCATTACTGATGACCGTCGCTGCAACTCTCTATCCGGCCTTGCAAGCCGCCAGGACTCAGCCTGCAGAAGTATTGCGATACGACTAATGCGGTAGGTAGTCGTTGGGCTCGACCAGTTTGAAGCCTGGAGTCTCGGCCACACACTGACGCAATAGGAAGGCATGGCCGGACCCAAAGAAAATCACGATCCGGTCACCGGGCTTTGCGAGCTGCAGCAGATTGGCGCAGATCAGGAGGTTTCGGTGATACCAAGAAGCGGTCAGGTCAGCGCCTGGCTGTTCGCCGCCTAAACCAATGCGAAGCATGTTGCGGTAGAACGCGTTGTCGTTCTTGAGCCGCGCCGGATCGTTCAGGAACCGCAGATCCGCGGAAATGCCTCTTTGCGCCAATAGTTGAGCCTGCTCATCGACGTCACGCTGGACGGCCGCATTCGCTTCGTCGAGAAGAGCAGAGAAGCCGCGGGTCTCGGCAAAGTTCTTCAGCCGCTCGTAAGGGAAGTCGCCGTCGGCATCAAGGCTGTAGACTTCCGCGCCGACAGTTTTGGCCAAGCGGAAGCCCAACTGCACTACCTCATTCCGCGAAGGCGCCAGGGTGCCGGCCAAGTACTGCTTGTAACGCTCAGCCACGAGATCCGCCGGCCATTCCACGCCGATTTTAGAGGGCTTGAAGCGCCCCAAGGCATCTGAGACCGCCGCGATCTCGCTCTGGCGCTTCGGCTCAAGGACGTCGTCTACTTTGAGGTTGTGAATGTCGTGACCGGGATTGGCCATATGAAAAACGCCCACCACCATCACCTCGACCGGCTTCATAGATGACTCAGCCGTCAACGCCATGGTCGACCAGAGGCAGAAGAGCAGCATCATTGCGAGAGGGCGCAGCAGCATCAAAGCACTCCTTCGCCCTTGTGACGCAAGCCGAACTTCGGGTCATTCTTTCTGCAGGCCTCGATGAGTTCCGGAGAAACCTGCGGCAACGGTTTATCCGCAATGGCTGGCTGCTTTGTCCCGCGCATGATCGGATCAATGCAGTCGATCCATAACCCGTAGCCCTTCTTATAGTCGCCCTCCACGAAACCGGCCTGCTTGCAGGCATGGATGATTTGATCGCACGGACGCTGTTCAGCCGACTGTGCAGCCAACGCGAGCACGAGTCCAACGGTGAAGGTGCCGAGCGTAGCCGGTAAAATCAGCCTGTGCCTCATCCCTAGTCTCCCGCGACCTACTTCCAGTGAGGAAGGAGTTTACCCTCGGCGTGCCGGGGGGCAATGCCCGCATTTATCGACAAATGAGAAGTGAGTCGCAGTAGTAGGGATCGGGCTTGGCGAGGCGTAGAATTTCACAAATCCAGATCCAGCGTGAATGTTAGCGGAGGAGGCAAGGTCATGAAGTTGCTGAGAGCCCTGAAAATCAGTTCCGCGCTCGTCCTGTGCGGATCCAGCATGACGGCGATTGCAGGTGAGATATCGGCCGCTGCTCCAGAGCAAGGTGTCTGGCAAAAGCACGAATACAGTTTTCAATACTTTGGGTTTACGACGACGTATTCGTGCGACGGTCTTGCGAGTAAGCTCAGAGTGCTCTTGATCGCGGCGGGCGCGCGTGCTGATGCCAAGTCGATCTCGGGTGCTTGCGTTCGCGGATTCGGTAATCCGGACAAATTGGCGCGGGCGAATCTCAAGTTCTATACGCTTGCGCCGTCGGGGAATGGGAAGAACGCGAGCCCCTCGATCGATGGTGTGTGGCGCTCCGTAGCGTTTGCAGATCGTTCGCCTCGTGAGGTGGGTCTCGGCGACTGCGAGCTCATAGAACAATTTCGCGATAAGGTGTTGCCGATGTTTACGACGCGCAACGTCGAGAATCGAATGACCTGCGTTCCGAATCAGTTGTCGGGTTCGGGGATCAATCTGAAGTTTGAGGTTTTCGCTGGAGCGCCGGTAGCGAAGAAGAATTGAACGGCGACGGAGAAGGCGAGCTCAGCGCTCCGTCATTCGCCCGGAGCCCGCGTTATACATTAAATAATACGTTATTTATCAACGGTGTACATGACTATTATAATGTGATTTACATGACTAGTCCGGTGTTTCTATTTTGCCTTCGTTTGGGCTTTTTGCCATTGATGTTTTTGGCATCGCGCTAAGATTGGGCTTGTGATTAGACCAACGCTTCGTTCAACAGGAACTTCCGGATGGGGCCAGAACTCGCTGTGTCAAATCGCGTTCCGCCCTTGATATTGCCATTTCGATGAAAGGCACCATGGCCGACGTGCCAACGAACGGACAGGAGGTATGTGCTATCGCGGTGGCATATCATCCCGATGAAAAATTTCCCATGCGAGTTGAGCGCGTTCTGCGGGAAGTGGGTGCTCTGGTAATTGTGGACAACGGCTCGAGCGATGCCGAGCTAAGAATGCTGCGCGAACTCGCCACGAATTCATTGATCACGCTGATATCGAATGGGGAAAACGTCGGTATTGCGCGTGCGCTCAACATTGGCATTTGGCGGGCCCTTACGCTCGGATTTAAATGGGCGCTGCTCCTCGATCAAGACAGTTGGGTTGATGATGATATGGTGCCGGCGCTAATCGCCGCTGGCGCGGCCTACCCAGACCGAGACCGCTTGGCGGTAATTGGCGCCGGTTACAGGGATGCCAGCGGGCCATTGCGGGAACAGAAGGCTGAAGCCCTCGACAACAACTGGGAAGAAGTCCCGTCGGTAATCACATCAGGTTCATTGATCCCGTTAAATGCGCACGCGGCCATCGGAGGCTTCAGGGAAGATTTCTTCATCGATCATGTGGACACTGAATATTGTTTCAGAGCCCGGGCCATGGGCTATCGGGTCATTAGAACGCGAAGGCCCATCATGTCACACAATATCGGTGCCATCAGCCGGCATGAAGTGCTATGGATGAAGAAGTGGACCTTCAATCATGCGGCCGATCGGCGTTATTATTTCGCCCGGAACGACACCGTAATGCTGCGTGAATTCGGGCACTATGCGGCTGGATTATGGGCTCTGAAAAGTTTTGGACGCTGCGTGCGCCTCTGCAAACGGATCGCCTTATACGAACAGAAGAAAACCTACAAAATTATCGCGGTTGCGCAGGGTTGGTGGGATGGGGTTCGGGGACACATGGGACCACGACCTCCTCGCTAATAAAGAAGTCGGCGGATTAGCTGATTGTTGTGTGCCACAGGTGGGCGCCGCACTTGCGCAAGCTACGCGGACTGACGCAGGATTCGGGAATGTCCAATGCTACGCAACTCGATGACTACGTGCCGTCCCAACCCCGAGGCGCTGCGATGAGTGAAACCGTGTTTCGCTGGAGCGGGACGGCCCTGGTCGGCGCAGTTTGGATCAGTGCAACTCTATTTGGCTTGTATATCCTGGCCTTCTACGCCGGTTCGCTGGCCGAAGGCCACGTGTCCAAGTGGAACCAGAATCTCCCAGGGCTGTACGAACCGCACTCGCCGGCGGCCACGTCAGGGCTCGGCCTGCATTTCCTTGCCGGAGGATTGATTCTCATTCTGGGTTGCATCCAGCTGATCGGCAAGGTTCGTACGCGCTGGCCGGCTTTGCATCGTTGGGTAGGGCGCATCTATGTAAGCGCAGCGCTGCTGGCGGGTCTTGGCGGCCTGACTTTCATTTTGCTCGTGGGCACGATCGGCGGACTCGTCATGGATGTTGGATTTGGACTCTATGGTGCGCTGATGGTGCTGGCGGCCATTCAAACCTTTCGCTACGCCAGGGCGCGCTCGCTAAGCCGGCATCGGGCATGGGCCTTGCGCCTGTTCGCGCTTGCGATCGGGTCATGGCTCTATCGCATGGATTATGGATTCTGGTTGCTGCTCGGAGGCGGCCGGGGCCACACCCATGATTTTCACGGGCCCTTTGATCATGTGATGGCATTCTTTTTCTACTTGCCGAATCTACTGATTGTCGAGGCCTTCATTCGTGCCCGCCAAGCCGCCACGAAGCCCAAATTCAAACTGGCGGCAGCAGCCCTTTTCACCGGGGCGACGGGCTTCCTGCTGCTCGGCACGTACTACTTCACCAAACTCTATTGGGGTCCCGCGATCCTGCAGCGGCTGGGGGTCTGATCAATGTGAGCGCTAAATGGTTCGGTCGAACATACCAATTGATTCACGATTACACGTCATGAATCGTTTGCCATCCGTCGTTGGCGGTCTTAGTGTGAGAATACTACTTCAATCCCGCTTACAAGGAATTGAAGCGATGGCACGAAAGTACCGGAACGGTCGCGCTGCGGGTCGCTTATGCCTGCAATCAATCTCGTGCTGTTTGGGAATCGGCATTCTCTTCACGTCTCTGGAGGCTGCCCCCACCGACCCTCAGTTGGATACGATCACCGTCGAGGCCAAGCGCCAGCTCGAGCATCAGGTGGATCAGTTTGTGCAAACGGTTGTCGTACATCATAACGGCGAAGCGCTGATGCGCTGGGACACCGCGGTATGCCCGCTCGTGGCGGGCTTATCCAAAGAGCAAGGTGAATTCGTGCTGCAACGCCTGTCTGTGGCCGCGAAGAACGCGGGCGCACCATTGGCACCCGAAAAATGTGCAGCCAATTTCTTCGTTCTCGTCAGCTCTCAGGCCGATCAGATTTTGAAGGCGCTCAAGGAAAAATACCCCCGTTTGTTCAATACGAGTCATGGCGGCGGCGGGCTGCAGCATTTCATGGCGACTGAGCGTCCGGTACGCGTCTGGTACAACTCGGAGGATGCCGGCGACCCTGGTGCGGCGGCGGGCATATTATCGGCTTTCATTGGATCCGGCGGCGGCGCCTACGGCGGCACTAACCCAAGCGGAGTTACCGGCGCGTCCGCTTCGGGGACCTACCGGATGTCAAACTCACGATTAACCCTCACGATGCAGAAGAACATAAGCAGCGTGATCATCGTCATCGACTTGCCTCAGATGAGCGGCGTTAAGATGGGACAGATGGCAGACTATGCTGCGGTGGTGGGTCTTGCGGATATCAATTTAGACCGCACGGTCGATTCCGCGCCGTCGATCCTTCGACTGTTCAGCGACCGAGCCGAAGCCCCAGCGGATGGCATGAGTCCGTGGGATCAAGCTCTTCTCAAATCTCTTTACTCGACGAGCTCACGCAGCGTCACTCAATTGTCTGCCATCGAAACGAATATGGTCGAAAACATAATCGCCGCCAAGAATTGAAACTCAGAGCGATACGGCTGCATCACCCAGACCGGACAATTTGAGCGGCTTGGCCATCAGATTAAACCAATACCCATACAGGACGAGGCACACGTCGATGAACGACGCCGTGCTCTCGGACTGATATCCATCAAGAATTACACGTGCGTTCTGCATGCAGTATATGACCCGCAATGGAATAGCCCCACTCACCGGGGGGCTCATGCACGGATAGTGGCGGGATTGACCTCGCGATCCGGTTCTTACGAGTGGGCCCAATGTATTGGGACCGTCGTGAAGTTTCCATTCAAATGAGAGCCAGGAGAGGCAAATGATGGCGACACGGACAGCGGCTACGGGCAACCGGTGGTTTTACACGTGGTTCGCCGTTTGCGCTTTCCTAATCGTCTTTGCCGGGTTCGCCCATACCTATTATTTAAGATTCGTCTTCGAAACCAAGGGGCTTGCGCTTCTGCTTCGGGTGCACGGACTCCTGTTCACCGCCTGGTTCGTGCTGCTTTTTGTGCAAGCGCGCCTCATCGCCCGGCATCGTGTCGACCTGCACCGCAAACTTGGGCTGGTGGGGGCGCTTTTGGCGCCGTCGTGCGCCTTTGTGGCCATTGGAGTCTCGTTCAACGCGGGTAGAAGATTCGTTCTGGCACACCCTACGTCTCTTGCCGATTTGCCGGCACAACCTCTCGCGATGGATTTCGGGACCAGTCTTACGTTCCTCGCGTTGGTTGCGATTGCACTCTATTTAAGGCGGCGGCCTGAGTATCACAAGCGCATATTGATTCTCGCGTCTTGCAGCCTGCTGCTACCGGCAATCGGGCGCATCCCGTTGTTTGGCACAGTTTTGTTTGACGCGGTTGGGTTTTGGGGGCTGGTCGCCATCACAGAAGTCCCGCCAGTTGCCTGCATTATCTACGACACGATCAAACACCGACGTTTGCATCCTGCATTCGGGTGGGCCGGCGCCGTGCTTGTGGCGTCTTTTCCGGCGTTCTTGTTGATTGGGGCGAGCGATTTGTGGCGCCAATTTGCCACTTGGTTGTTAAGTCGTTAAGGAGATTGCCGATTTGCGCGAAGTGGAAGGCAGGGGGAATTCCTAGCACACTAAGCGACGTAGAGCCGAGTTCACCGCGCATCAGAGCATGTCGCGAGAGTGTGATTGAAATCCAATCGCCGCGCGTACGGATCTGCTGAGAGCGGACTGACGCTGCTTCGTAGTAGTATCCCGGACTATGGCGAACGAAGCGCAACGAACGCGTTATCGGGGATGGCGTTGGCATCTCACCAATTGGCGTTTCTGGTTTGCGCCACTTGCGTGGAGCATTATCTCGTTTACCTTGAGCGTACAGATCGCAAGCGCCGCCGAGCTGGGAGGGAAGGCGTGGATCGAGCAGAGCAACCGCTATACGCGCCTACTGTTTGACGTCCAGCTCAAACATTCGCCCGAACAGGGATCGACGGAAGGTCTCGCGCGTTTTGATGCGCAGATTTCCGATCCACGCCTGGCCGATGAGTTGGCCCAACGTCGGGAACTGGAAGCGGTTCTCGAGACGCTGAGAACGGCTCGGACACAAGTCACTGATAAGAACGTTCAAGAGGACTTGGATATCTTGCGAAGCGCCTTCGAGCTGCAATTTCGGATGGACGACTTCCGGCAGAAGCACCTGGTAACCGCCTTTAATCCAAGTGAGTCCGTATTTGAGGGCATCAAAGTACTCTTGGATGACCAAGTCCCCGCAGACCGCCGTCCCGCCGCACTAGTGCGGCTGCGTAAGTATGCGGGGTTGGAGCCGGGGTTCGCGCCATACACCGAACTCTTAAAACAACGAATCACAGAGCAGTTGGCGAAGCCTGGCGTTTTCTTTCCTCCGAAAACACTGTTGGAAAATCGGCTCGACCGCAATCCCGAATATCTTCAAGGGATACCTCTTCTCTTTAAAAAATACGATTTGCATGGCTGGGAAGCTGCTTTCACTGCACTCGAGGCGCAATTGCGCGATTACGATGCCTGGGTTCGGGCGACGCTCTTACCGAAGGCGCGTACGAACTTTCGGGAGCCGCCGGAAGAGTATGCGCTCGATCTAAAGCAGAATGGCGTTGACGCTGCCCCGGCCGAAATCGCTATCCGTGCACACGCCGCCTTCAATCAAGATCAAGCGGCTATGGCGCCACTGGCCATGCAGGTCGCCCAATCGAACCGCTTTGCCTCTTCGGATTACCGCGCTGTCATCGCTGAGCTGAAAAAGCGTCAAATCACCGGAGCGGCGATCGTTCCGTTCTACGAGAAGCGCTTGCACGAGATCGAGCAAATTATCACCACGAACGGACTTGTCTCGCTCCCCAACAGGCCGGTCATCATTCGCCTCGCATCGGCCGCAGAGACTGTGCAAGCTCCGTCACCGCATATGGGTGGAATTTCGTTTCTCAACAACACCGGCCAACGTGGCGAATTCGTGCTGCCACTGATAATGCCGTCCTCCAATGGAGCCAAGGAGGATCGATATGATGACTTCACCTACGACGCGGTCGGCTGGACGCTCACCGCGCATGAAGCAAGACCGGGTCATGAACTCCAGTTCGATTCGATGCTGGAACACGGAGTCAGCCTGGCACGAGTGCGGTACGCGTTGAATTCCACTGATACCGAAGGATGGGCACTTTACGCCGAGTACATCATGCAGCCGTTCGAACCGGCAGAGGCTCAACTCGTCACGTTGCAGTCCAGGCTGCTACGCGACGCTCGCGCTTTTCTGGATCCAGAACTCCAGAGCGGCCAGATTACTACGGCTCAGGCGTTTAGAGTATTAACACAGGACGTCGCTTTGAGTCATGCGTTCGCAACCGAAGAGATCGAGCGGTACACGTTAGAAGATCCCGGTCAGGCGGTCAGCTATTTCTATGGGTACACGCAACTACTGTCGCTGCGCAAGGAAACGGAGGCGGCGCTGGGGACTAAATTCAATCAGCGGCGCTTTCATGACTTCGTGTTAAGACAAGGCTTGCTGACGCCAAGCTTGCTGCGAAAAGCGGTCCTTGAGGATTTCGTGCCGTCTGAACTAAGAAGTTCTGGAATTAAAACGCGCTAAGGTCGGTTCGAGCTCCGCTTGGAGCCGTTTCACTTCAGGCTGGTTTTTCCCTGTCGTCAAGTGTCCCCTCCATGCACGGCGCTGTGAGAGTTCTCTTGGTTAAGGTTGGCGAGCAATCCTACAGACTCGAAACCTCCCGTCGCCTAGTGTGCGGGCATGAAAAACACAATGTGTGCTGTAATTGCGGGTACCGCTTTATTATTCTCGTTCTCTGCCGCTCGGGCGGAGCCTGACCCGGTCAAGACTCAAAACGCCGTCAACCTATTTCGACATGCCGGAGAAAGCGCCTGGTTCTTCGGTCACAGCTACGGGTACGCGATTTTTCCGACCATTGGCGAGGGTGGTTTCGTCGTCGGAGCCGCCGGTGGCAAGGGCCAAGTCTTCATTCGCGGCCGGCAGGTTGGCGAAGCAACCTTGGCGCAGGTGAGCGTCGGCTTTCAAGCGGGCGGCCAGGCCTTTAGTGAAATCATCTTCTTCGAAGACAAGCGCTCGGCAGATGAGTTTGAGTCCGGCAACTTCGAATTTGGCGCCGATGCAAAAGTAATTGCGATCACCGCGGGGGCCGATGTTTCTGCCGCCACCAATGGGCAGCAAGCCGGCGTGAGCGGTGGAGAAAAGGACGCGCGCACCGTCGGGCACTACTATAAAGGCATGGCGGTTTTTACGATCGCCAAGGGCGGCTTGATGTACCAGGCAGCGGTGTCGGGCCAGAAGTTCTCGTTCAAGCCGTTGTCGGCGAATTAAGCCTGGAGCCTAGGAGGTTCAGCGGTACTTCTGCCCATAGGCCTGTGCGCTTGCGGGGTTCTTAGCTACTGTGGGAGTGTTTGGCAATGATGCCTTCCAGCGGCGGGAGTAGAGCGTGGCCGCACCGTTTTTCTTCACGGCTTCGAGGCGAAAGCCGTCGAGTTGGACCCGAGCCAATACCTGCGCAGTATAGCGATTCAGAGCCCGCGAACCCCACGCGGCGGCCTCGTCCGGACAGGCTTCTTAAGGATCCACGCTTCTAACATTCGGCCGCAGGTCACACAAATAAGGGTCACGTTCATTACAAATTTTATGCGGGTCCACATACGAATCCTTCCCGGACGCTGCCTAGCACGGTGGAATACTTAACTCAGTCGGGACGGTACTGCCTGATATCGAGCAATGCCAGAGGTCAACGACATTAAATGTTGTAGGGCAACCGGCTAGGCTGGATAGCCACCTGAAGCAACAACGCCGGTGTCGAACCCAGGGTTGGTTGGCGACGATCATGATGGGAATAGCTTCTCTGGGCTTTATCACATCGCGGGCCTTCGGCAGGTCGGTGCGGCGAGGCCAGTGGGGAGATGGCTGACAGAGGCTGCGGAAGTTGTCCGACAGTCACTTAGTCGGATAAACACTTTCAAGCCTGGCAGCTCGACTGGCAGACTGCCTGCGACTTCAATGGCACTTCAACTCACGCATACATAGGGGGATGAGCATGGAAAGCAGTGTCACTGGTGATTTCGCGAAAACGTCTCAGGCGTTGGCCGACAAGGCCACAGACAAGGTCCAAGCTGGCATTCGCAGCGCGCAACAATCCGCGAAGGACGCGGGAGCCTCGCTTTCCAGCAGGGTGACCGATGCACACGACAAAGCGATCCCAGTGATACGCAAAGCCAGCAGCCAAGCGCAATCGACGGTGCAGCAAGGTTTCGACGCGGTCAGTGATATCGCCGCTCAAGCGCGCGACATGGTTGCCGATACGGCGGACTCCATTGTCAGTTACACCAAGAGAAACCCGGTGCAGGCGCTGGCGATAGCAGCGGCCTCAGGCGCGCTCATCTATGTGGCGATCAAAGCGCTGCGTTCCTATCGGGACTGACTCGGCGCACCCGCGAATTGCTAGGAAGATCTTAATTACAACAGGAGAATAGTAATGTCATTCATTGCTTGGATTGTTTTAGGGCTGATTGCGGGATTCATCGCGAGCAAGATCGTGAACAAGTCCGGCGAAGGCATGATACTCGACATCATTTTAGGAATCGTCGGCGCCGTCATCGGTGGCTATCTGTTTCAAACCTTCGGCATGGCGGGTGTAACCGGTGTCAACCTCTACAGTATTTTGGTGGCGGTTGTCGGCGCGATCGTCTTTCTCGTCATTTATCACGCCCTATTTCGACGTCGCGCGCGAGTCTAAAGCTTCACCCGTCGAACATTCAGACTGAGCATGAGAGTGCGCAGGAGCAAGGGGGCGCTTTTCTGGACCATTGGTGCAACCATTGCCATAACGCTGGCTATGGTCGTCGTTGTCATCAATTTTCATACGCCAGAGAAGAGGATAGAGCACCAGGTTAAGCATCTTTATAGCGTGAGGGATGCGCAGTTTGAGCGGGAGATGGGCACGCTACTGGGGCCGGCGATTCTGTCTGGCAATCAAATCACCGCACTACAAAATGGCGACGAAATCTTTCCCGCGATGCTCAAGGCAATACGTGAGGCCAAAACCACCATAGACTTTGAAACGTATATCTACTGGGCCGGGCAAACAGGTGCGCAATTCGCCCTGGCTCTTGTTGAGCGCTCCCGCGCCGGTGTCAAAGTCCATCTCATGCTCGACTGGTTGGGCAGTGAGAAAATGGCGCCGCAACTCCTAAGTCAGATGGTAGATGCGGGAGTGGAAATCGAGCGCTATCACGCGCCGCACTGGTACAGCCTAGGAGAGCTGAATAATCGCACTCATCGCAAGGTCTTGATCATCGACGGCAAAGTCGGTTTTACCGGTGGCGTCGGCATTGCCGATGAATGGACCGGGCACGCTCAAGATCCCGATCATTGGCGGGATATACATTTTCAGATTGAAGGGCCAGTTGTCGCGCAATTTCAGGCGGCTTTTTTGGACAACTGGATCAAGACCACGGGTCGGGTGCTGAACGGCGAGACATACTTTCCGCTACTGCCGACGGTCGGGGGCTTAAAGATGCATATGTTCATGAGTTCCCCTGAGGGCGGCAGTGAAAGCATGCGACTCATGTACTTGATGGCGATTACTGCGGCAGAGCAGTCGATCGACATTGAGGCGGCCTACTTTATCCCGGATGAACTCATGAGCCGCGAGCTCATCAAGGCGCAGTCTCGCGGTGTGCGGATACGCATCCTGCTGCCGGACAAACATATTGACTCGGAAACCGTGCGTATCGCGACCAAGCGAGCGTGGGGCCCCCTGCTCAAGAGCGGTGTGGAAATTCATGAGTACGATCCCACCATGCTCCACTGCAAGATGTTGATCTTTGATCACTACATGGTTTCGGTTGGCTCGACGAATTTCGACATGCGCTCGTTTGAATTAAATGATGAGGCAAGTCTGAACGTTTATGACGCGGGATTTGCGCAACGTATGACCGAAGTGTTCGAGGCGGACCTAAAAGCCTCGACCCCCTATGACTACCAACAATGGCAACACCGGCCGTGGCTGGAAAAAATAGCGGAGATCGTAGTCATTCCGATCAGGTCACAGCTGTAGCCGAACATCGGACCGGTCCGCAGCTTAGGGGCACCGCCGGGCGCGCTTTCTCCGAGCGGCCGGGCTCGTTGCCTGCTGCGCCGCGGCGTGTCCGGGGTCGACCCGTAGGTCACATACACCGTTGGTCTGACAGTCCCCTGAATTGCCGTGGAAAAATGAGCGTTGCGCACTTCCCAGAAGCGGGACGAATGGTACAAATCCCCGTGTCTGATCTAATTGGAGTCGCGAGATGAAACAGATGCTTTTCATGATCATGGCGTGTCTGACGCTCGCCGGGTGCGGACTCGGTGAAACAGCGGTGTCGGCCGCCGCCGGCGCTGGCTCTGAGGCGAGCCAAGCCAAGGAGGCGCTCCGCACCGAAGAGCGCGTGAAGCAGCAACTCGACGCAGCGGCAGCGCTCGCAGCACAGCAGCGACAGGCTGCTGAGGCCAGCTCGCAGTAGCATTCAATCACGGCGCAGCAATGCCAGGATGGATTGGACAGCACAGCGCGCAGCGCGGGGGGTAGGGGCAAATGATGGCCTCGTGTAAAGCTCGCAGGCGCGTTCACATTTGTGTAGATCGAGCTGAGCAGTGGTCCTGGCTGACTGTGCAGCGTTACGCCCACGGAAGTAGGCTAAACGCGGGGTTTATGCAAATCTTTGCCACGCTGCTCAGAGGGGCGTAAATTCTGAAATGCGCAGCAACCGCGTTGGCTGGTGGCACGCAACAGCTCAACAATAAGGTAAAGGATTACAGAGCATGAGTGAATCCAAACCCATCGCGATGTGGGTAAGAATTGCCGCGAGTATCGCCCTCGGCTTGTGCGTGATTCCTGTCGTCGGCG
>Ga0210388_10001630_pt1 | contig 17587 bp, 12 predicted proteins | sample IncBWC19OmetaG_FD_155485 | JGI IMG/M metagenome (GOLD analysis project Ga0210388, IMG submission 155485) | Forest soil microbial communities from Barre Woods Harvard Forest LTER site, Petersham, Massachusetts, United States - Inc-BW-C-19-O ... | reverse complement strand
TTTCCGATGCCATCGTTGAAGACAGCGCTTATGCGGCGGCAGGCGTTCTGATTCGCTAGCTGGCTTCGCATGGTTGCAGAGTGAGCCTTGCTGTGAGTACTACCAGCGATGCCCACAGCGTGTCGGCGGCTAACAGGTGCGCGACCTGAATCCATAGCGGGGCCAGGAACACTACGTCGAGAACGCCCAGTGTATAGACGACTGCCAGCAACAAGAGCACCAGCGCGGAGACGCGGCGATTGTCCCAGTGAGTTTTGTTTCTTGCTGCGCGGACGAGAAGCCATATCAAAAAAATGCTGGCGAAAACTGCGACTGCCGGGTGCATCCAGCGCCAGCGAAGCAGCCAGCCGCTGGTGGCGGAAAAATCCTGCGCAAACGCGGAACCCAGTGAGGATGCGGGGAAGAGCGTGTCGCCGAGGGCGGCCAGCGACCCAGTGATACCGACGACCATCACTACGAAGACGGCGACCAATGCGCCAAACGGGGCGACCAGGCGAACATTCTTGCGCAGGTAGCCCTTGCGGCGGCTGAGCAGATGTGCGGTGAGCGTCAGCGCGGCGAGCAACAGCAGCGTGTTGGCCAGGTGCAGCGCGAGGAATGCAGGACGCATGGGCGATTGACTCTGCGCGGTATAGCCGAGCTTGACAAGCAACGCGCCCAGCACTGCTTCAAGCAGCGTGAAGACGACCGATGCGATAGCGGCAACGCGGGCGAGATGCCCGCGGACTGTGCCTGAATAAGACCACATAAGCAGGCCGACAACGGAGAGAAGCGAGATGCCGCTGGTGATGCGGTGCGTGAACTCGATCATGGTGTCAACGCGCGCGGAATGTTGCAGCACGGTGCCGTTGCACAGGGGCCAGTGAGCGCCGCATCCGGCGCCGGAGCCGGTGGCGCGGACGAGCGTGCCCCACAGAATGACGGCGATAAAGTATGCCAGCACGCCCCACGCGAAGCGGCGCAGGGCTCGCGATGGCAGACGTTTGATATCGATGGAGACGGCGGCGGCGGGCATGAGCGAGAACTCCGGATGGAACACATTAGTGTAGAACATGCGTGCGGATTGGGTTTCATTCGATCAGATGAGGGTAGTGCCGAATGCGCTTGCGAAAGACAAATGCAGGCCCTTCGACTCCGCTGAAGTACGCTTCGCTCAGGATGACAGATTTGTAATTGTGATCAAGATCACAGCTCATCGCCTTTTTCAAACAACGCCCATTTTCCCAAAGCCTATTTGTCGAGCAGATGAATGACGTGGTCAACGATCATCAGGTCTTCGGCGGGCGGGATTACTCGCACCTTTACTGGCGATTCATCGGCGGAGATTACGGCTTCGCCACGGACATTGTTGCGCGCCGGGTCTAGGATGATGCCGAGAACGCAGAGGCCGGCGCAGATTTCCGCGCGGCTTTCGATGTCGTTCACGCCGATGCCGCCAGTGAAGACCAGCATGTCCAGCCCGCCTAGTTCGGCGAAGTAGCTGCCGATCCATCTGGCGATGGTCCAGGCGAATTTGTCGACTGCGAGGCGGGCCTTGACGTTGCCGGCATTGATGGCTTGACGCAGGTCGCGCATGTCGTTGTAAAGATCGCTCACGCCCAGTAGCCCGGCCTTCTTGCTTACTACGGTTTCGAGTTGATCGGCTGCTTTGGTGGCGCTGCCGGTGTTCTCCGCAATTTTACGCAGGATGAAGATAAGCACGCCAGGATCGATGTCGCCGGTGCGGGTGCCGCTGACGATGCCTCCGGTGGGCGTCAATCCCATGGACGTGTCGACAGACTTGCCGTTGTGGATGGCGCAGATAGATGCGCCGTTGCCAAGATGGGCGACGATCAGCTTCTCCGGTACGTTGGGCTCGAGCTGGTAAACGATCGATTCGTAAGAGAGCCCATGGGCTCCGTAGCGGCGCACGCCCATGGCGGAATACTCCTCGGGGATGGGCATGTGGGTTACGACTTCCGGCATGGTGCGATGGAACCAGGAGTCGAGACAGACGAAGTTAGGCACGCCGGGAAAGAGGCGCAGCGCCTCGCGCATGATGTAAATGGCAATCGGTGTGTGCAGCGGTGCAAAGGCTGTGTATTTTTCCATTTCATCGATCAGTGAGGGAGTAATGATTTGGTTCTCTTGCACCGTCGGTCCACCAGAGACCATGCGATGGCCGATGGCTGCGGGTGCGGGAAAGTCAACCGAGTGGAGTGCGTCGGCTACGAGTTTAAAGGCCACCGCGGGGCTGGGAAGAGCGGGAGACTGATCGACGAGCTTGCTACCGGTTGCATCCTTGATCCAGAAGCTGCCCTGATCGGTGCCAATGCCGTCGACTGCGCCTTCGTGGAGTTTGCGGCGCTCGCCGTTGCCGGCCTCATAGACGGAAAACTTGATGGAGGAAGAACCGCTGTTGAGAACAAGGACGGGCAACGACGGCATGAAAAGGAACCTCACAGATTTAGCGGTGAGTAAGTACGTCAGCGAGTTAACTGCACTGCGCGCGAGTTAGCGAACGACTAACTCTCCGGCCAGCGCCAGTTTTTAACGTCAGGCAGATCGTCGCCGTTTTCGGATACATAGAGTTTGTGACGTTGAATTTGTTCTGAGTACCATTGCTCGGCCGCGTCCATTTGTGCCTTGAGCCTTGGCACGCGCCTGGTGGCGTCGAGCGTGAGTTGGAAACGGTCAATGTTGTTGAGCACGCACATATCGAACGGCGTAGTGGTGGTGCCCTCTTCCTTGTAGCCGCGCACGTGGATGTTGTCGTGGTTGTGACGCCGGTACGTGAGCCGGTGAATGACCCACGGATAGCCGTGGAACGCAAAGATGCAGGGCACGTCGGCTGGAAAAATCTGGTCGAACTCCTCATCGGGCAGTCCATGCGGGTGTTCGGAGGTTGGCTGCAGAGTCATCAGGTCCACGACGTTGACCACGCGGATACGGAGATCGGGGATGCGCGCGCGGAGCAGGCTGACGGCGGCCAGCGCTTCCATGGTGGGCACGTCGCCGCAGCAGGCCATCACCAACTCAGGGCCGCCTTCGTCGTTCGAGGCCCATTGCCATGTGCCCAGCCCGGTGGTGCAGTGCGCAACGGCTTCGTCCATGGTGAGCCATTGTGGCGCGGGCTGCTTGCCGGCGACGATGAGATTGATGTAGTTGCGGCTGCGCAGACAGTGGTCGGCCACGGAAAGCAGCGTGTTGGCGTCAGGCGGCAAATAGATGCGCACCACATCCGCTTTCTTGTTGAGCAGGTGATCGATGAAGCCTGGGTCCTGATGCGAGAAGCCGTTGTGGTCCTGACGCCAGACGAGCGAGGTGAGCAGATAATTGAGCGACGCGATGGGTTTGCGCCAGGGGATTTCACGCGTGGTTTTGAGCCACTTGGCGTGCTGGTTCACCATCGAATCGATAATGTGAATGAAGGCCTCATAGCAGGAGAAGAAGCCGTGCCGGCCGGTAAGAAGATAACCTTCAAGCCAGCCCTGGCACATGTGCTCGCTCAGCACTTCCATCACGCGGCCGGTCTGTGACAGGTTCTCATCCACGGGGAGGGTCTCCGCCATCCAGGCTTTGCCGACGCCCACTTCTACTTCTTCTAAGCGGTTGGAGGCGGTTTCATCGGGGCCGAAGACGCGAAAGTTTCTCGTATCCATATTTGCTTGCATAACGGCGTAGAGCAGATGGCCAAGAATGCGCGTGGCCTCTCCGTCGGTGCGGCCACGGCCCTCGATCTTGAATGCAAAGTCGCGGAAATTGGGCACCTTGAGCGGAACCATCAAGCGGCCGCCGTTGGCGTGTGGATTCATTCCCATGCGCAGCCGGCCCTTGGGCGCGATGTCGGCAAGCACTTCGCGGAATTTGCCCTTTTCGTCGAACAGTTCTGCCGGCTTGTAGCTGCGCATCCACTCGTCGAGCTGGCGCAGGTGCTCGGGTTTCTCGCGAATCTGATCAAGCGGAACCTGGTGAGCCCGCCACGTGTTCTCCACCGGCTTGCCGTCGACGAATTTGGGACCGGTCCAGCCCTTGGGCGTGCGCATAATGAGCATGGGCCACGCGGGACGCTTGGTCTCACCTTCCTCGCGGGCGGCTTTTTGAATTTCGGCAATGCGGTCGAGCATGGTGTCAAACACCGCCGCAGCCTGCTGATGCATCACGGCCGGGTCGTCGCCTTCGAGCGTGAAGGGCTCGTAGCCATAGCCGCGCATCAGGTCTTCCAGTTCGGCGTGCGGAATGCGCGCCAGCACCGTGGGGTTGGCGATCTTGTAGCCGTTCAAATGCAGAATGGGCAGCACCGCGCCGTCGGTTGCGGGGTTGAGAAATTTGTTGGAGTGCCAACTGGTAGCCAGCGGTCCGGTCTCAGCCTCGCCGTCGCCCACCACGCAGGCGACAATGAGGTGGGGATTGTCAAAGGCCGCGCCGTAGGCATGAAGCAGCGAGTAGCCGAGCTCGCCGCCTTCATGGATGGAGCCGGGCGTCTCCGGGGCCACGTGGCTGGGGATGCCGTATGGCCAGCTGAACTGCCGGAACAGGCGCTTGATGCCGTCGGAATCCTGTTCGATGTAGGGATAGATCTCAGAGTAGGAGCCTTCAAGGTATGTGTTGGCCACAATACCGGGTCCGCCGTGGCCGGGGCCGATGACGAAGATCATGTCCAGGCCGCGCTCGCGAATGAGGCGATTCCAATGCACGTAAAGAAAATTGAGGCTTGGCGTTGTGCCCCAGTGGCCCAGGAGGCGAGGCTTTATGTCGTCGAGTGTCAAGGGGCGCTCGAGCATGGGGTTGTCTTTAAGGTAGATCTGGCCCACGGAAAGATAATTGGCAGCGCGCCAGTAGGCGTTCATTTTGGCGAGTAATTCCGGGCAAAGGGGGCCGTTGCTCGCTGGTTGTTCGCTCACATTGCACCTCGTCTTGTTGGCTGATTCTCCCACTCAAAGGCTAGCAGGCGAACGTTACAGTCAGCGGTGATTCATGTCACTTGAAAATGAGTCGCTTGACTGTTTGATGGGACTCGACGGGCGCCGCTCGCACGTGGGATATGACTGCTTGGTTGGATGCGTAAGCGCTCGTTCGGCGTCATTCTGTCGTGCACGAACTTAAGACGGGGCGGGGACTGTGCTTGCGCCGTACCAAGCCGCTCGACTGCTGAAAATGCCGACCTCACAACTTCTGCGTTCCTGCGTAACCATCCAGCCGGGTGCATGCAATCTGGCTCGATTTGTCTTTACATTTCAATCATGTAATCCTTATATTTTAATCATCCTGGCAGCGGTCTCGGCCCCTTGCCTCCTTCTTTATCATGGCTCTTTGCTCCCTGGCCTTCACAGGTCAAGCGCTTTGGATGGAAGGAGATGCTGGAAAGGCGGACGTGAAGATGAACGGTCTCGAATGGTTTGCACAGTTGATGTTGTCGGGCTTGTTCCTGGTTGACGGATTCATCAGGATTTTCGCGTATCGCCGCCAGATGAAGCCCTATCCTCACTGGCCGTTGTTCGCGTCCATTCGCCTGCCGTTTGGATTGGCTGCCTTAATTGGGGTGGTTGAGATTGCGGGCGCGATGGGCCTGTGGGCTCCCGCCCATCTGTGGCCGCCGGATATTTTTCCCCGGCTTGCTGCTGCGGGACTCGCCCTGCTGGCGGTGGCTGGCGGCGTTTATCACATGCGCCGCAGGGAGCCGTCCGCGCATAATTTGACCATGTTCCTGCTGGCGCTGCTTGTAATTTTTGGGCGCTGGTAGCAGTCGGGACTGGATCAGGATGAATCAAGCCCGCGAGTCGGCTTCTTTTTCAAGAGATTGTCTTTAATTTGCCGCCACAGTTATCGGCACCTCCAGTGAACCGGCGCGCTCCGCGGCCAGGTCGTGCACTGCAATGCGGAGATAGAACTGACCCGCGGGCAAATCGAGCGGCAGGCGAATGCGAATGCCGGTTTGCATGGTCTGTTGAATCTGCGCGGCAATGAGGTTGACCTGGAAGCCCTTGTCCAGGTAGTTGATGCGACGACCGTCGCCATCGTAAGCCACCAGCATGAACTCCACCTGGGAATGCAGCGAGCCATCCCGCGTTGAATCGTAGTGCAGAGTGTGCGGATCGACCGTCAGATCCGCAGCCACGCGCTGCAACGGTCCCTTGAGAGATCCGGTCAACTCTCCACCTGAACCCGCGGGAACTTTTGTGCCTTGCAGCAACGGATCGCTGGCGGGAAGCACGCGCGCTTGGAAGAGGATCTGCGTAGACGGCGGCGCTCCATGCAGGGTCGCAGCCACAATCAGGCTGGTTTGGCCGGGTGTGTGCGCCGAGGGTTTGTCGGCAGGGTCGGCGTAGTACCCATGGCGATAGGCGAGATTGAGGCCTGGGTTGTCGACATTGATCTGGATTTTTCGGAATTGGCCCTCGAGCTGGCCCGCGCCGGGAACGTAGCCGATAGTGTAGTAGCTTGAGCCGTTCTCAATTGCGGCGGCCAGCGCGCCTTCAAACCCGTTCGTGTTCAGGAACTCCCTGCCGCCGGTCTGTTCGGCAATCTGCTGCATACTTGCTTGTTCTTCCATCAACTGCTTGGTCGAATTCAGATCGTCGTTGGCTGTGGAGGGCTTGTTGGCCGCAACCCTTCGCCGGGAGCCGCTGCGATTGCCGTTGGAAGTGACAGATGTGAGGTTGGTCGAGGGCGAGTAGGAGGCGTCCAGCGAGCGCGGCGTCATCAGTCCCCGTGCGTCTATCGGATAGACGGCAACTCGGGCGGCGGAGAGTAACTCGGCCGTCTCGCGAATTTCGTCGGAGTAGCTGCGCATGGCTTCAAACGGGTCCTGCATCGCGTCATTTGGATCCAGAGCGATGGGGAACGAGCCAGAGAACCAGATCACGTTTTTGCGGCCCGGGATTCCGCTGAGATAGCGTGCCAGTTGCTGCATTGCTTCAAGGGTCATTTTTACGCGCAGGTCGGTCTGAAAGGCAGTTATGTCTGCTTCAAACTGCGCCAGGTTGCTGAGTGCGCTGACGCCGCCCGCAGTGAGAGAGCCTCCGCCGGTCAACGTGGCCATGTCGCCGACCGTCGAGTCGACGGCCTGATCGGTAGCGGGGTCGAGGATGACGGACTGCTGAGGCGTGCCCTTGGGGCTTTGCAGCACCTTGGTCAGTTGAGCGGCATCGGTGGTGAAGCCCTCAATCAGCCGCAGGCGCGAGGAGAGGGTGAAGATAGCCAGCGAAGTGCCGTGGGGAATCTTGCCAAGATATTGGATCATCCGCCTGCGCACGTCCATCTGGTTGGCCATGGGTGTGTTGAGGCCGTCGAGGAGCAGCACGTTGACCGAGGGCGCGGGAGGATACGCGGGAAGGTTTGTGTAAGTATGTGCCGGCAGGGCTGCATCAGTGGCAGCGGTCGACGCGCCTGCCGGAGCGTTCACGGATCTGTGCTCGTCAAAGGATGCGATCGGCTGCTCGTGGCCGTCTTCCAGCACATGGAACCGGGCGCGATCGAGGCCATGAACGGGATTCCCATGGTCGGTGACCACTACATCCACCAGGACGAGGTTTGCGCCGGTGTGAATCAGAGTGGATTGGGCAGATTGTACAAGTGTCTGAGCCGGGGATGAAGATTGCGTTGCTGGCGCTGAGGGCGTTTTTGGCCCGGCGGGAGCGGCGATGAGAAGCAGTGCGGACGCGAGGCTGGCAATGCAGCGAAACGGGTACACGGGAAGACCTTCCATCATGGGCGACCGGCGAAATGATCGGGCCTGTTTCCGCTTGCTTTTATCTTGCACCACAACGGGCGAATCCTGCTTCAAAAATAACGCTTGAGTTTGAGAATCTGCGACTCAAAGCCGTACCAAAGCAGGGTGGCGGCAGCAGTGGAAGCGGCCAGGCGAAAAGCCACAACGGCCAGGTTGCCGGGGATTCCGTACTGGTCCATGCGCGCATCGAACCAGCCGAAGTAAATGAAGATGGCGATGTGAATCATGTAGAGGCCGTAGCTGATACGGCCGTAGAAGGCCAGTGGACCGCGGCGCAGGACGGCGTTCAGGGGGTTGCGCGCGCCCGTCGAAGCGATGGCGGTGAGAACTGCTCCGCCGAAGGCGAGCGCCAGGGCCGAGTCGAGAAGCCTTGTGCCGCCGGCGACGGTGGCTGTGGCCGCGAATCCAAGCACCATGGCGACGAGGCCCATCCAGAGCCAGGTGCGGCGGCTGAGGGCGAGGGTGTAAAGGCCAAGAGCGAGCATGCTGCCGAGTGCGATGCCGTCGAGGTGAATGAGCGTGTGAGTTGGGTTGAGCCAGGGATGATGATCGAGGAGGGGCGAACTTGCAAAGGCAATCAATAGGACAGTCGCCAGCATCCACGGTCGGCGCAGCCATCGCACTGCCGGCGCCCAGAGAAAGTAATACTGCTCCTCAATGGCGAGCGACCACGTTTGGCTTAAGGCGGACGGCATTGTGAGGTGAAACAGATTCTGCACAAAAAAGATGTAGGCCAGCCAGGGCGCGGTCTTAATGGCCTGCGAAATTGTTGTGCCGATGAACCACGGCGCATTGAGATAGACGACGACGAGGACGAGTAGGTAGACAGGCCAGATGCGCAAGGCGCGGCGGGCATAGAAGTTGCGGAAGTAGCGCGGCTTTTCGCGCGCTTCAAGCAGGATTGATGTGATCAGGAAACCGGAGAGGACGAAAAAGAGATTGACGCCTGCCCATCCCCACAGGCTAGCGTAGTAAACAGGAGTACCCACGAGGCGGGGATTGCAGTGATAGATAACTACAGACAAAACCGCGAGGCCACGCAGTCCCTGTAACTCCGGGATATAACTGGGCAGCCAGATTGGGCGTTGGATGGGCAAGATAGCGGAGTTAGCGTTTTTAATGCAATTAGCGGAGTTAGTAGGTCGGCGAGTTAACCTGGTTGCTTTCCCAGGTCTCAAAAGCGAGACCTAGGGCACCCAGCAGTGTTAGTAAGTCAGCGAGTTAGCAATCGCAATTCTCATCCGGCAGCTAACTCTTTGGCCCGCTGCGTGGCGCGCATCACGGCTTTGATGAGCGTTACGCGCAGGCCGCCTTCTTCTAACTCGAGAATGCCGTCGATGGTGCAGCCGGCGGGGGTGGTTACGGCGTCTTTCAGAAGCGCAGGATGATAGCCGGTTTCGAGTACCATCTTTGCTGCGCCGAATGTGGTTTGCGCGGCCAGTTGCGTTGCTATGTCGCGGGGCAGGCCGACTTTCACACCGGCTTCGGCGAGAGCTTCGATGATGATGTAGATGTAGGCCGGACCGGAAGCTGAAAGACCTGTAACGGCGTCCATGTGCTTCTCGTCTACGACAACGGTGCGGCCGACGGTTTCAAAGATGCGCTGGGCAAGCTCCATCTGCTGCGCGGAGACGAACCGGCCGCGGCACAGGCCGGCAGCACCCGCTCCCAGAGCCGATGGCGTGTTGGGCATAGCCCGGATGACGCCGATCTCCACCCCCGATGCCTCTTCAATGGCGCTCGTCTTGACCGAAGCCGCAAACGAAACGATGGTCTTGGCCGGGGTAAGCGCGGGACGAATCTCGGCAATCAGGTCAGGCACCTGAAAGGGCTTGACGCCGATCAGAATTAGGTCTGCCTGGCGCGCCGCTTCAACATTGTTGGTGCTTACGTCCACGCCCCACTGGGTGCTGAGGGCGATGGCCTTTTCGGCGTGGCCCACGGTGGCGTAAATCTGGTCGGGAGCAAACAGGTTCTGCTTCAGAAAGGCCTGCAGCAGAATGCCGCCCATCTTTCCAGCGCCCAGAACTGCTACGCGGACGTGGGGCAGTTGTGCAGGTACTTTGGTGGCCTCAACGGCTATCTCCGCCATGTTTTTCCTTGTCTTCGAATAAGAATGATGATTCAACTTTCAAGGATACTCGCATCGCGGCCCGTCGTGTAGGCTGCGCTACTTCGTTCCGGTCGCTTTTTGAGCGGCGATCCATGCATCGATGCGGTCGCTGAGAACATCGAGCGGCAGAGCGCCGGCGTCGAGTACCTGGTCGTGAAAGGCGCGCAGATCGAATTTCTCGCCAAGCGCTTTCTTTGCACGGTCGCGCAGTTCGAGGATTTTGAGCTGGCCGATCTTGTATGCCAACGCCTGGCCGGGCCAGCCGATATAACGGTCGGTCTCGGTCTGGATGGTGGTCTCTTCCATGGCTGTGTGATCGTGGAAATACTGCACCATCTGGTCGCGGGTCCAGTGCTGGATGTGGACGCCGGTGTCGACGACCAGGCGGATGGCGCGCCACATGTCGGCTTGCAGGCGGCCGTAGTCGGAGTAGGGGTCCTGATAGAAGCCGACTTCCTTGCCGAGGCGCTCTGAGTAGAGCGCCCAGCCTTCGACGAAAGCGGTGTAGCCCTCGTATTTGCGGAAGGTGGGAATGTTGTCGAGCTCCTGGGCGATGGAGATTTGCAGGTGATGGCCCGGAATGCCTTCGTGGTAGGCAACGGCCTCAATGGCGTAGAGATTGCGGTCGGTGGCGTTGTACTCATTCACGCGCAGGCGGCCGGGGCGGCTGCCGTCGGCGGCGCCGTCTTCGTAGTAGGCGGGGTAGATGTTTTTCTCGAGATAAGCGGGAACCGGCACGACTTCCAGCGTGGCCTTGGGCAGTCGGCCGAAGAGCTGCGGCAGCTTGGCCTGCATGGGGCCTATGTAGCTCTTGTAGGCATCGAGAAGCGCATCGCCGGAGCTGGCTTTGAGCTTGGGATTTGAGTTCATGCTGGCGCGGAAGCTGGCCAGGTCCTGGAAGCCTAACTTCTGCGCGATGGCGAGCATCTCGGCTTCGTCGCGCTTGACCTCGTCCAGGCCGATCTGGTGAATCTGGTCGGCGGTGAGGTTGGTTGTTGTCGATTGGCGAATGAGGAACTGGTAATATTTTGCGCCATCGGGCAGGGCGGAGATGCCGGGATCGGTGCGGCCCGCCGGAACGTAGCTGACCTCCATGAAGCGGGCAAAGCGCAGGTAGGCGGGCAGCACTTCCTTGCCGATGGCGTCGAGCATTTCCGCCTTGATGCGCTCCTGTTCAGGCGCCTTGATGGCGGCTGGAAAACTCTTCAGCGGCAGCGCCAGGGGCGAGTCTTCGGGCTTCTGGCTGGCCAGGATTTTGACTTGCTCCAGCGCTTTGGCCAAAAGGAATTGAGGCGGGACGCGATGGTCCTCGATGCCGATGGCCATGTTGGCGGTCACTTGTTCAAAGGCCTTGGGGATTTGATGCAGCCGGGTGATCCAGTCGTCGTAGTCCTTTACGGCGGTGAAGCTGAGTTGGGAGGCGAGGTCGGGGTAGGTGGTGTAGATGCCGCCCATCTGATTGATGGGCATCTCCCACTCCTTGAATTCAGCGGACTCCTGATCCTCAGTGAACTTGCGCATCAGCAGGTCCTGGCTGATCTTTTCCTGATCGGTTAAACCTGCGGTATCGATTGCCGCCAGGCGCAGCAGGAAGGCCTGTTCGCGGGCCAGCTTTTCATTCCAGGCCTTCACGGAGTAGTCGCTGATGCGGTCGTTGAAGCGCTTGTCGCCCAGGCCTGAGGCAAACTCGGGGTCGTGGACGAGGTTGTCTTCCCAGTAGTCGGTAAAGATCTGGTTGAGCGCTTTGCGGTTGGCGTCAGCGCCACCGGCTGCGGCTTGCGATCGGAGCGACGGAGCCGCGACGAAAACGATCAACGCGGAAACAACCAGGATTGGGATTCGCAGAATTCTCAATACAGACCTCGGAATGGATTCTTGCCTTCCCGTCGAGTTTAGAGCAACAAGGCAGGGAAGGAGGCGAGGGACTAAAAGACATTGGGAGTGGGGGCTCGAGATTTGAAGGCGCGCATGCGCCGAACAAGGCGCGAATTTTTATTGACTTCCGGTTGTGACTGCGCCCGGACGCTCGTAGTTTACGGTTTTACCAGCCGAAAAGCTTCCCAAGCAGATTTCAAGGTTCGGCACCGGGGGTTATAGACTGTTGTGAATCTTTGGAGGCAGTGCCATGTCCAGCCGAACTCTCACACTTTTATCACTTATGGTGGCGTTGAGAATCGCCGCTCTTGCTTCGGACCTTCCCGGCTCGAAGGACCCGCCGGGAATGAAGCGCTACGAAGGTAGCGAAATTATCGGGTACAGAGAGCCAAGGTTCGACGAATTCCTGGTGCCAATGGGTCCGCCTACGTCGCAAGATCCTCCGAAATATACAAAGAGCGTGAAGGTTGAGGGCCTGGTCAGCAGGTACACCTATGTGGCTCCCGCAGGCAGAACTGCAACGGAACTTCTTCGTAACTACAAGCTCGAATTTCAGCGATTGGACCTGGTGACGCTGTACGAAAAACCTGCGGGCGAGGGAGGCTGGTTTGGACCGACTCTTACCCATATAGAGGTGGAAGACAAGATTGGCGATATTCTGGCGTATAACCAGGCGCAGGAGCGCGTCCTGGTGGGCAAGTCGAAGGATGCTTCGCCTACCTACTACTACGTTTTTGTCACCACCTATCGAGACGGAAATATGCCGGATCGGCTTCACTCACTGGTGACGAAGGATATTGCGCTTGCGGAGTTAGTGGTGGTAACGCCTCAGCAGATGGAAAAGAAGATGGCGTTCGTGAATGCCGGAGAGATGTCGCGTTCGCTGGCGGATTCCGGCAAGATCGCACTGTATGGAATTTATTTCGATACAGACAAAGATACCGTGCGGCCAGATTCGCAGGCTACTTTGCAGGAGATCGCGAACCTGCTCACCGGCAATCGAGGCCTTAAAGTTTCAGTGGTAGGGCATACGGACAATCAAGGAAAGCCGGACTACAACCTCGACCTGAGCCGCCGCAGAGCTGCGTCAGTGGTTCGCGAGCTGACTTCGAAGTACGGTGTTGCGCCTGATCGGTTGAGTTCGTTTGGCTGCGGATTCTACGCGCCAGTCGCATCGAATGACACTGAGGATGGCAAAGCGAAGAACCGGCGCGTAGAGCTGGTCAAGTGGTAGCGCGCCGGGCTTTCCCCGGCTCAAAGAGTTGGCCCGCGGAAGGTGGCCCACTCATTTTGGTATCAACTACGCTAGTGGAATTCGAGGAGTCGTTGAAATCGAGTCGGAGTGGACAGCAAGAACTCGCGGCCCACTCATCGCGATAAAGCCGCGATGAATGGGGCACAGACTTACCTATTTGCGAAGCACGGACGGATGGCTTGATTGGTGAGTGGGCCACCCGGCAATCGGACGAACGGAAGAAACACTTCGAACTGAAGCTGTAGCGTGCTCGGTGTTGAGCTACTCGGAGATCATGCCAATTGTGGCCAGCCACGTCTCGACCAACTTTGGCCATGCTGTGACGGGAAATTTGGTGCGGCGCAGCCCGAAGGCGTGGCCGCCTTGCGCGTACAAATGCATTTCGACGGGGACGCCGGCGTTCTTGAGGGCAATGTAGTAGACCAGCGAGTCGTTCACATTGTCCACGTGGTCATCCTCATCCTGGAGCAGAAATGTGGGCGGAGTCTGGCGGGTGACAGGGACGTTCGGATTCAACTCGAATTTCTTCTCGTTGGTCCATAGATGCCCCGGATAAACGGCCACGGCAAAATCCGGGCGGCAGCTTTCTTGGTCGGCCGCATCGACGGCCGGGTAAAGGCGATGCTCAAAATGAGTGCTGATTGCTGCTGCAAGGTGTCCGCCGGCTGAAAACCCCAGGACGCCGATTTTGTGCGGATCGATGTGCCACTCGGCGGCGTTCAGTCGGACGAGCCCCAATGTTCTTTGCGCGTCTTCCAGCGCCATGGGCGATTGCGGAAATGCGCCCCAATTCGGAGCCGACCTCGGATTCGGCACGCGATACTTCAACAGCACGCAGGTGATCCCTTTGGACGTGAGCCAGTCGCAGACCTCGGTGCCTTCAAGGTCGATGGCCAGGATTTCGTAGCCTCCGCCGGGAAACACGATTACCGCAGCGCCGGTGTTTTTTCGTTCGGGCGAATAGACGGTCATGGTGGGTTGCGAGACGTTGCTGACGGCGACCCACGGCTTATCGGCAACCAGCGAATCTTTGCCCGTTGTCGCCGCGGTTTCCGGGCCTGCGGTGGGGCGGGCATCAGGCGCCGTCCCCGGCCATATAGGAATCTGCGTGTGGCCCGGCGACGGCTGCCAGGCGGAGGTTTGTGCGCTGAGACCACTGAACGCAAAGACCGGACAGAGAGCGAAGAACAAAAATTTTGGCACGGTACCCATTGTTGCAGGATAGAGCAGCGGGCGTGCTCGACTTGGGAATTGTGCTCTCCCAGGACTCAAGGGCGAGACCCTTCGACTCCGCTCAGAGCGGGCTTTCGACTGCGCTGAATTGCGCTTCGCTCAGGATCACAAGTAAATTTGCGATGGTAACTTCAGACTCAGTACACTGGGCAGTTCCGAAGTTGTCCCAGGTTTGAGGGGAGTGCGGTGAAGTTGCGTTTGATAATCGCGGTCCTGGTTTCCGGATGCGGCGTGGTATGGCCGCCGGCCGCACACGCGCAGACCATCGAGGTGACGCCTGGCCGGATCATGACGGATGAGACCGCGACGATCCGCGTGAAGGGCGCGCAAGCGAATTCGCACCTCACCATTCGGGCGGAACTTGTGGACGGCGGCGGGCATCCCTGGGCTGCGGAGGCGGGGTTTGTGGCCGATGCGCTGGGAGTGGTGGATGCGTCGACGCAGGCTCCGGTGAAGGGGTCTTATCGCACGGTGTCGGCGATGGGGTTGATCTGGTCAATGCGGCCGGAGGCGAAGGATGTGCACATCTACGAGCCTCCGCACGAGCTCGCGTCGCAGACCATCCGCTTTCATCTGCTGCAGGACGGAAAGGAAACCGCGAGCGCGCAACTGGAGCAGATAATTCTGCGCGACGGCGTGCAGCAGGTTCACGTTGACGGTGAGCTGCGCGGAGTGTTGTTTTTGCCGGCCGGGGAAGGGAAGCATCCGGGGGTGCTGGTGGTGGGCGGCTCAGAGGGCGGAACGCCAACACGCCGCGCGGCCTGGCTGGCCGGGCATGGATACGCGGCGTTTGCGCTTTGCTACTTTCGCTGCGAGGGGCGGCCGCAGGAATTGAGAGACATTGCGCTGGAGTATTTTGGTGAGGCGCTCACATGGATGAGGCACCGGCCGGAGATTGGAGACGCGCCGCTGGCGGTGATGGGAGTTTCGCGGGGCGGGGAACTGGCGCTGCAACTGGGGTCGATGTATCCGTGGATCAAGGCGGTAGTGGCTTATGTTCCGGCAAATGTGCGCTACCCCTCGTGCTGCCAGATGCCGCTGGGCGCCTCGTGGACCTGGAAGGGACAGGCGCTGGCCTGGGGAAGTCCGCGCGAAAAGGGAGACGCGGCCGAGACAATGCGCGCCGGCATTCAAGTGGAGCACATGCAAGGGCCGGTGTTGCTGATCGGCGGAGAGGACGATGGAGTGTGGCCGTCCGTGAAGATGGTGGACGCAGTGGCTGCGCGGCTGCGTGAGAACCATTTCGCGCATGAGGTAGTGGTGCTGAAATATGGGCACGCAGGGCATCGCGCGGGCATGCCGGAGATTATTCCCGCGTGGCACAACGGCGTCCCGCGTCCGGGCTCTTTCCAGGTGACGGATTACGGTGGAACTCCCGAGGGGAATGCGGAATCTTCGCTTGATGCCATTCCGAAGGTGTTGGAGTTTCTTGAGAGGAGCCTGGGCGCGACTTCTTCGCGCTGATTCGCGTTAGGTTTGGATGAGTCGCGACCTGGCATAACGTTGTCGCGCCTTTCAAAGCGAGCGAGAACCAGATCTTTCGGCTCCGCTGAAGTGCGCTTCACTCAGGATGACAGTTCAGTTCTTGATAGGAGCGGTTTGGCAGGGCAAGATCGAGACGCGAAGACGTTGAAACAAGGTTTCATGTTTTAATGCTTCATGCCATTGCTTCTTTGCTCCACCAACCTTAATAGACCGAATCTCCGCTTATTGGTTCTGGCTCTGGCCGTGGTCTGGAGCGTCGGGGAGATCGGCTGTTCGGGCGGCGGGTCCTCCACGGTTCAAAAGGTCCCTCCACCTCCGCCCCCACCAGTTACGGTGGGTTTGGGCGGATCGAATTATGCCTGGTACCACCTGGACGCACCGTGCAATCGGGAGCCTTACGGCGTTGTGTACAACTACAACACCGCGACGGCGACGATTGATGCACAATTGCAGCAGATGTACGCAAATGGCCAGCGGCGGCTGCGCATACCGATCTATCACGCGCGCGGAATCAACTCCGGAACCATCATGGATTCCACTGGCGGGACCCTTGCGCCGCAATTCCTCACCAACCTCACTAATCTGCTGGCAGCCGTCAAAGCCGCGGGATTCGTGGAGATTGAGGTCAGCTTTCATCCCCAGTCCATCAACAACCCGCTGGTATGGACCACCTTCAGCAGTGACTATTTTCAAGAGAATTGGAGCTTGATTCAGAATGTGCGTTCCATCGTGGCTGCGGCTGGTATTCCCTATCACCTCGACCTGTTGAACGAAGGCATTCCCCCGCTGAGCTACCCGCTGCTCTTGCAGTATGACCAGATGCTGTGGAACGACTATGTGGCGAAGTTCGGAAGCAAGGACACGCTGGGGTTTTCGATCATCGCCGATGCGGCTCATGTGGGCCAGGTGAGTTCGGTGTACGGGCCGAGCGCTTACGGAAATCAGGGCTCGCCGCAACTTTTCGATATTCATATTTATGACGAGACGGCAAACAGTTTCGCTATGGCATTCACGTCGCTGAGCAGCCAGGGATATCAGGGAGTTCCATGGATTATTGGTGAGGCGTATTACAACGACGCGGCTGAGGCGGCGGCGCAGCGTGCGGAGATTACCAGCACCGGGCAGCAGGTTCTCTACCTGACGCAGTGGCCGCTCTCCTCGAACCTTAGTTGCAGTGTGGATGTGAATCTGGCGCCGCCGGCGGACTTTTCGAATTATGCGGCGCAGAAGTTTTGAAGCGGGCGCTGCGGCTTGCCGCCGTTTTCGTGCCGGCGCCGTTCTCGCCATGGGGTTCGTCGAATCCCAGGTCTCAAATGCGAGACCTGGGGCACCCAGCATCGCTTGCGCGAGGCTTCAGAGGGCTCAATGGTACATTGAGGCCAGTGGAGCGCGTACGCATGATATTTTCAACGAACAAAACGATGGGCAAGATGCTCCTGACGATGGGTGCGCTTGCCGCGCTTATGGCCTTCCGGGCTGGGGCGCAAACGGCTACCGATATGGCTGCGCTGAAGGGGCTGGCGCCGGTTGCCGTGCTGCCGAATACACCCGCAGGCAAAGCGGCTCTGGCGGCGAACTACACCGTTACAGGCGGCATACAAACTGGAGCGATCAGGCAACCTACACTTCTGCCTTTTGCCGTGCAGCAGCAACAGGCGTTGCAAGATGCCTTCATCACTGACGGGAATCTCGCCCAGCTTGCGGATGGACTTGGGACCACGCTCGGCGCGGGATACCTGGCGCGCGCGCATTACCTCGATCAGACACACTTCACAAACTTGTCGCAGGCGGTCGCAGACGTGATTGCTTACGCGGATGAAACCAGTGCGCCGAATTCACAATCGGGCAAGTACTTCTTCGCTAATGAAACAACGGATGGAAAGGTGCCAGTGTCCGCTGAGGCAATGGCGATTCT
>Ga0210388_10001629_pt1 | contig 17594 bp, 17 predicted proteins | sample IncBWC19OmetaG_FD_155485 | JGI IMG/M metagenome (GOLD analysis project Ga0210388, IMG submission 155485) | Forest soil microbial communities from Barre Woods Harvard Forest LTER site, Petersham, Massachusetts, United States - Inc-BW-C-19-O ... | reverse complement strand
TTATTCCATTCATAGGCGTTCTAATTTCATGACTCATGCTTGCCAGGAACATTTCCTTTGCTTTAGTAGCATTCTCAGCTTCTTCTTTTGCTGCGACTAACTGGCCTTCCAACTTCTTACGTTCTGTAATATCAGTAAACAACACCAGGCTATATTTTTGACCGTTTAGTTCTATTAGCTGATTCGAATAGAGACATGTAACAGGCTTTCCTGACCTATGATACATAACCTGCTCCAGGTTCTTCATAGAGCCTTTCTTTTTAATTTCTTCAATGATATTGGCTCGTGCTTCGGCATCAATAATGCGAAGTTCCATAGCTGTACGCCCAATAGCTTCTTCTCTAGTGAACCCGAACATGTTAAGATAGGCGGCATTCGCATCAAGTATTCTACCTGGGTGGAGTTCAAAAACTGCCACGCCAAATGGGCTTGAATCAAAGAGGGTTTGGAATTTTTTATTGCTTTCAAATAACTCCTTCTGTAACTCCTTCCTTAAAGTTATATCACGAACAATGCACTGAAATCCTGCTATACGGGTATTATCTGTTACCATTACAACTGTCTGTTCTACCCACTTTCTTTCACCATTTTTAAGAATAATCTCAAATTCATAAATGGTTTCACGGGTCATTTTACTAAACTGTTCAGCATAAAATTTCCTCACATATTCCATCATCTCCGGAACTATAAGCGAAGTGAAATGCTTTCCAAGCAATTCTTCAGTTGAATACCCTGTCAGCTCAAGTGCACGATGATTTACAAAAGTGAAGTATCCTTTATAATCACACCTGAACACAACATCGCCAGCATCTTCTATTATATCACGATATTTTTTCTCACTCTCACTTGCCCTTGCTTCCGCTTGCTGCGTTTTATTCATGTCCGCATTAAGGCTATACAACACCCATACGCCAAATGCAAATGCCAGACTACAGCTAAGCATTATTATAATAACCGAACTATGAATAGCTGCATCATTACTTTTTATCCTTGCTGTTAATAGGTTATTCTCCGTATCCTTCATTTGAGATACCAGGGTTTGCATACTATCACCCAATTTCTCATCCGAGGCGGTTTCAACCATTTTACTTGCCCCTTTGAAAGACTTTTCCTTTGCATCAATAGCATTATAGAGGTAGCTTATTTTAGCATTGACAAGGGTGGTCAGGTCTATTACTCTTTGCTTTTGAGTAGGATTATCTTCAACTAACTGCTCAAGTTTTTGTATGTATTGGTTGGCAAGTGTTGAGGCTTCATAACATTCATCCTTAATTTTATCGTCACCCGAAAGCACATATCCCCTTGCATCATCTTCCATTTCCGTGGTTACTGTACTTACCTGCTCAATATTATACAGCACCTCTTGAGTATGTGAGATCATACCTGCAGAATGAGAACCTAAACGTGTATTATAATACGAGTAAAGCGATAAAAAAACAAGAGCGATGAACGCAAGGCTAAAAATGTAAATTATCTTTCTCTGGATTTTCATGTAGATAGGGCATTGGTCTACTTAAACATATACTTATATAATATTACAAAACTATGCCCCACGCATGGTATTCGTATGACCAATATCGTTATTATATATGATATACATCATATTAAATAGAGAAGAGCAGCTAAAACCCCTTATAGCCGCCCTTCCTATTTTAGGCCTATTTAGGCCTAACCCGCATCCCCCACGAGACGAAGAAAACCTATTCTTTTATGATCTTTTGCACTATCTTTTGTCCATTTGATTGGTTTATAAGGCAGATTAAATAAGTGCCTGAACAAAGCGGATTCCCATCTGAAATTCTGGAAGGTATTATTACCTTCCCACAACTTATTATCCTTTCATCTAATACCATTCTACTTAAATTAACTGGCCTGCCAATATGGTCAGTATGAACAACACCATAAAGAACGTTAATGCTGCGGTGGCTTCAACTTTGCCCTCTACGCTTTTGTAAGTATTTGCTTTCATAATATTGAGATTTGTTTATACCTAATTTAACTGCAGTTCATCCCTTTGAGTTCGAGAGAATCGATGAGTGGTAGTTTTCATTCGATAATTGGAAGTTATTGTCGGAAGAGCAAAACATGAAAATTGCTACTTTTGGATAATAGCCCTATTCATGAAGTGTATTATAATAGATGATAACGAAGTAGCCAGAGCCGCGGCAAGGCATTGTGTTGAGAAAACACCATCTCTTACTTTATTGGGCACCTATACTAATCCTATTGAGGCATTAGAAGCTATTAAGCACAATAAGCCTGATCTATTACTGCTAGATGTGGAGATGCCCGAAATGAGTGGTATTGATTTCATTAAAACTTTTCATGACATACCCCAGGTAATACTTATAACTTCTAAAAAGGACTATGCTGCAGAAGCATTTGACTATAATGTAACTGACTATATAGTTAAACCCATCGAATACCTCCGCTTTCTAAAGGCAATAACAAAAGCTAAGGATATGCTGGATAGTTATAAGAAAGAAGATGCGGGAAGTAATGAATTATTTATAAAAGTGGATAATAGGTTTGTACATCTCGCTCTTAAGGATATTTATATGGTGGAAGCCTTGGCAGACTATGTTAATATATTTACGGATAAACAACGGTACACAGTATTATCTACCATGAAAGCCATTGAAGATAAGTTACCTAAGAATGACTTTATTAGGGTGCATCGCTCGTATATAGTTCGTATTGATAAAATAAAGGAGATTGATGACCATACTATTGTAATTGCTGATAAAAATGTACCTGTAAGTCGCAATCAAAAAGAGGCTTTGATGAACATCCTTAATAGGCTTTAATTCGCATAAAATGGAATCCACCCTAAGTTACTTGTATGCGCTTGCCGATGGTGATACGGGCTTTGTTATAGAGATTCTTGACCTCATGTATAAAAACATTCCAATAGACATTGACCATATTGAAAATGCTCTTAAGAATGATGACCTTGCCTCTGTAAAGCGCAACGCACATCACATGAAATCCTCTATCCAATATAGCGACTATATTGAGTTATCTGATCTTTTATCTGTATTTGAAAACACCCAAGATTCTCCCACTGCTATTGCTGATATAACTTCATTGTTACCTCAGCTAAAGCAACTCTCCCATAACTTAATACAAGTTATAGAAGCTGAAAAGAAAAAGATAGACTAGAACCTTTCTAACATAGAGAAGAAGAAATCCCCTTCTATTTTCGCATTCTCATCGCTATCGGAGCCATGAACTGCATTTTCGCCAATTGATTTTGCATACAACTTGCGAATAGTTCCCGCATCAGCTTTAGCAGGATCAGTAGCGCCTATCAGCTTCCTGAAATCGGCAACAGCATCATTCTTTTCTAATATAGCGGCAACAATAGTGCCCGATGACATAAAACCAACTAATTCTCCATAAAATGGGCGTTCTTTATGAACCGCATAAAACTCACCTGCAGCCTCTTTGCTAAGTTTCAGTTGTTTCATAGCAATTATCTTAAAACCCGCTTTTTGTATCATTTGCAAAATAGCGCCTGCATTGCCTGCTGCTACTGCATCGGGCTTAACCATAGTAAATGTTCTGTTTCCAGCCATAATAGTCATATTTTAAAGTGACGGCAAATATAAATTAACTTTGCAACTTATAACCCTATTTATTTTGACCGAGCAAGAGCTTTTAAAACTGAAGGAAATACTTTACGACCCATGTAAGGTTGCTATTATAATGCATAAGTCACCAGATGGTGATGCTATCGGCTCTTCCCTTGGGTTTTATCATTTCCTTACTCGTTTCAAGCATAATGTAAGTGTTATCTCACCAAATGCCTATCCTGATTTTTTAAAGTGGATGCCTGGGACAAAGAATATCATTATTCATGATAAGAAGCCTTCAGTTGCAATGGCCGCTATTCGTTCTGCAGATCTAATCATTTGCCTTGACTTTAATGGACTAAAGCGAATTGATGAACTTGGTGGTGCTGTTGCAAAATCAAAGGCAATAAAACTGATGGTAGACCATCACCCACAGCCGGAGAAGTTTGCTGACATCATGTTCCATGATGTAAAAGCTTCTTCAACCGGTGAACTGGTATTTGATCTTATAGATAAACTGGGAGAAAAGAAGAAAATAAATAAAGCTATTGCTAATTGTCTGTATGCTGGTATTATGACTGATACAGGTGGTTTTAGGTTCTCTTCTACTACTTTGCATACTCACCAGGTAGTGGCAGAACTAATGGAGAAAGGTGCTGAAGTATCATTAGTATATCAGTTAATAAATGATACTAATCGTGAGATACGCATGAGGCTAACAGGTTATGCGCTATTTGAGAAAATGAAGATATTGCCTGAGTATGCTACGGGATTCATTACTCTTACACAAAGTGAGTTAAAGCGTTTCGATTACCGAGATGGTGATACTGAGGGTCTTGTGAACGAGCCCCTATCAGTTAAAGGAGTTGCATTTTCAGCTCTATTTACCGAAAAAAATGATGGTCTGATCCGGATATCATTTCGTTCAAAAGATAAGTTTGATGTAAACCAATTTGCACGTGCCCATTTTGATGGCGGTGGCCATAAAAATGCTGCAGGCGGCAATAGTGATCTATCGATGGATGAAACAATAATTAAGTTTTTAGGCTTGCTTTCTTCTTATAAAAATGAGCTTACCGGAAAATGATCTTAAGGTATTCATATACTATATTCCTGGCTTTTATCATCTTCTTAGGTAGTTGTCACGAGGACCCTAAGCCCTTGCCTCCTCCAGAACAATCGCAAGACGAGATTAAGCAGAAACTTATACAGTCACATGTAATGTACGTGAAGCAGCAGACTGATGAGATTAACCAGTATGTAAAGCAGCATAACTATACCATGCAGGAAACTCAAACTGGTATACATTATATGATATCTACACATGGCAAAGGCGAGCTTGCTAAGTCAGGTAAAGTTGCTACGGTAAGTTATGTTATCTCCTTGCTTAATGGAACTATCTGCTATGATTCAAAAAAAGATGGACCAAAGCAATTCCTTATTGGCGAAGATGAAGTAGAAAGTGGTGTACACCAAGCAGTGCAATTAATGCATGTGGGCGATAAGGGATTGTTTATTATACCTTCTTACCTTGCAAATGGCCTTGTAGGCGACCGGGATAAAATACCACCCGGATCTATTGTAATTTACGACATAACGTTATTAGCGATAGCAGATAAGAAGTAGTTAATTGGAGGCGACCCTTCTATCTAACTGCTCAAATACCGAGTTGTTACTTAGATACTCCGGAACGATTTGCTTCATCATCTTTACAATATCCATCTCATTCTGTTTACTGCCTGCATTAATTAGTTCATCAATGAGCTTGGAAACAGTATCGTAATCGTACTCCTTAACCTTAGCAATTAGTATCTGTGGGTGGTGAGTAGGCAGTGAGTTCTCATTATTATGTAATAATTCTTCATAAAGCTTTTCTCCTGGTCGCAAACCTGTAAAAACAATCTTAATATCCTTATCCAATGTCAGGCCAGAAAGCTGGATCATCTTCTTGGCGAGATCGAGTATTTTAACAGACTTACCCATATCAAATACGTAAATCTCTCCACCCTGCCCAATCGCTCCAGCCTCTATTACAAGCTGGCAGGCTTCAGGAATTGTCATGAAGAAACGAGTTATTTCAGGATGAGTAATAGTTAGTGGGCCGCCTTTTTCTATTTGCTGTCTGAAACGCGGTATTACTGAACCATTGGAACCAAGTACATTTCCAAAGCGGGTTGTTACGAAGCGAGTTTTACCCTTTTTACTCAATGCCTGAACATATGTTTCTGCTATACGTTTTGATGCGCCCATTACTCCTGTTGGATTAACGGCTTTATCTGTTGATACCATTACAAATTTTTCCACCCGGAATTGTACTGAGAGGTCAGCAAGGTTCTTTGAACCCTGAACATTTACGAGTATAGCTTCAGCCGGATTTTCTTCCATTATTGGAACATGCTTATATGCTGCAGCGTGAAAAACCATTTCCGGTTTCTCAGTTTTGAAAATATGTTCAATCCGCTCTTTATTACATATATCAGCTATATATGCTTTATATTGTACAGATGGTATTTCCCCCAATTCAAGTTCCAAATCATACAGCGGCGATTCTGCCTGATCTAATAAGATTAACTTCTTGGGTTTAAACGGAATGATCTGTCTTACAATTTCACTTCCAATTGAACCAGCAGCACCGCTTATTAGAATTATCTTATTACGGATTTGTGAATCAATCTTGTCTCTATCAAGAACAATTGGATCTCGTTCAAGTAAGTCTTCAATACGTACCCTTTTAATCTGTTTGAAACTAAGCTGGCCATTTATCCAGTGATCTATTGGTGGTACGTTAAGCACCTTTGTGCCATTTCTAAGACAGATATCTATGATCTTTGTTTTCTTTTCAAAGTCAATATCGGGATTAGACATAACCAAATGAGCCACATTATTATCGTCAAGTAGCCATTCTAATTCCTCCGGCTTATAAATTGTAATTCCCTCTAGCCTTTTGTTCCATTTATTGCTATCCTCATCAATAAAGCCAATTACATCGTACTTAGTACCTGCGTCTCTCTCCACAGCCTTCTTTGCAATTAATCCAGCTTCATCTGCGCCATAAATAACAATACTTCGTTTTGTACGGGCCGGGTTAATAGCACCTGCATATAAAGCCTTATATATAAGCCTTGCGGCAATCAGCATAAAAGTTGTTGACAGATATTCTATCATTATTATAGAATATGGTACAAGGAAATGCTTGAATGGTGTGACATAGTATGCCACTATATTAGATAATCCCAATAACAAACTCACAATAGTCAGCACAACTACAATTTGCTGTACATCCCTTGCTTCTGTATACCTGATTATGTTCTTGTATACTCCGGAAATATAAAAACTTATACCCCTTAGGCACAATACCAATGGGAAAACGTAAACGAAGGTAACTCTTTCTACTTGCGGAATTACAAAATTAAACCTGAGCAGGTAAGCAATAATAAGTGAACAAAAACAGATAAATACATCTATCACCAGGATAAACCAGCGGGGCAGGTGACGACGTATAACATCCATTCTGTATTGTATTACTTATTCTTTACTTGGAACTTGAAATCGAGTTTATTTACTTCTTCAGCTGATTTATCATAATTTCAACAGATGCTTGCATAAGGTTGCGTTTAGGTTTTGGCTATTCAATTATTAGTTGATATGGCATTCTGGCTTGCACACCAGTAGTTTTCATTAGTTTCTTAATTTCTTCCACAGGCTCATAAATGTCCCCTAACTCATTTTTCAATGCCTCTGTTTCTATATTAGATGAGAATCGGCTTAAAAATTTATGAAAGGGGCCAAAAGGACTAGGAAGTTCTTCAATACTATACTCTGTAAGGTGCGCCTTTTCAGCAGCTATTTTTAACGCAAGGTCCATTCCACCCAAAGTATCTGTTAAACCAATTTTTCTTGACTGTATACCGCTCCATACTCTTCCTTGAGCAATACTATCAACTTGAGCAATGGTAAGATTTCTTCCAGCAGCAACGCGGCTCATAAAAGTATGATAAAAATTCTCTATACCATTTTGCAATACTGCCATTTCGTTTGAAAGTAAAGGATAATAGAGTGAGCCGGCAGATGCATGGGTATTGGTACTAACCGTATCAACTGTTATTCCAAGTTTGTCATTTAACAACTGCTGTGCATTGGGTAATAACCCAAATACACCAATAGATCCCGTAATGGTGGTAGGCTCGCATACAATCACATTTGCTGCGCAAGCTATATAATATCCTCCTGATGCCGCAACATCACCCATAGAAACTATGACCGGCTTTACCTGTTTAGTAAGTTGTACTTCTCTCCAAATCACATCAGAAGCTACAGCATCACCCCCGGGTGAGTTTATCCGTAATACAATAGCTTTAATGTTAGCATCGAGACGTGCTTGTTTTATGGTTTCAGATATCCTTGAAGAGCCTATACTTTCATCGTCTCCATTACCGCTTACTATATCTCCTATTGCATATATAACTGCAATTTTTGAGGAAGAGGTATTAGTATGAAAAGTCTCTCTATAATCGTCAAGCCCAATAAATGATATATTTTGTTGAGTAGTTAATTTAAGCCTTTGCTTAATCTTATCCATTACTTGATCACTATACAACAAGCTGTCAACCAGTCCATGTTGTTGAGCAGCTTCTGCCGTTCTAACTGTTAAACTATCTGCCATATTATTAAAGGCAGTAAAGGTAATATTGCGCGACACGCCCATATCACCCAACATCTTATCCCATAATGATACCATTAACGACCTTGTCTGAACACGATTATCAGGACTCATTTTATCCAGTATAAAGGGCTCAACAAAACTTTTATACCTACCATGACGGAACACCTGTACCTGAACACCGAGCTTATCAAGTGCCTTTTTATAGAACATAATTTGTGCTGAAAGGCCCTTTAGGAAAATGATTCCTTCAGGGTGCATGTAAACTTTGTCAGCAACAGATGCCAGGTAATATGATTTCTGGCTATATCCTATTCCATACGCAAAAATGAACTTACCCGAATTTTTAAATTCTGCCAACTCATGACGTATAGCTTCTATAATGGCCATCCCTGCCGGTATATCAGAAAGATTCAGATAAATACCCTTGAGTAAGGTATCCTTAGCAGCATGGTGGATATCCTCAATAATATCATTCAGACCAACAGTTTCTGAAAACGTATTATCATCTAACTTAAAATGAAACATTTTTGGAGAACTGCGCTCACCTATCGAGTGATTCAGTCTTATTTCTAATACTGATGAAGGCTGAACTTTAATAACCTCTTCCTCTTTAAGCGATTTAAAAGCACTGCCAATTATTGCTGCACAAATGAAGAATATGATAAGAAAAGCCAGCACTATACCTACCAGTGTACCCAGTAGCGATGCAAAGAATGTTTTCATTTTATGGCTTTTTACCCTTGCAATATTAACAAAAAGAAGGTTTGCACCTGCATTTGTAAATCCAATAGTAGATAAAAATAATTGGCAGTCCTTATATCCTATGCCCTACTTCTGAATCTTTACTGTTCACTTTAATAAACATGTAAACGAATAATGAAAAGAATAAGGCAAGATAATCTTGCTGAAGCATTGATTCGACAAGGAAGTTTAATATAAATAGTAAGGATAACATAGCTAACAGAGGATCTTTCTTTATAATAGAGAATATAAGCGCACCAAAAGTAAGAGCAAGTAAAATAAAAGACCCTAATATACCCAGCCCCATTTGGGTTTCAATAAACTGATTGTGCATGTTAAATTTCTTGAATATATATATACCACTATGTTCCGCAGATGAGAACATAGCGCTACTTACATCACCAGGACCAACACCAAATAAAAAATGCTGTTTTATAACTGGCATTGCAGAGCCCCATATAAATACGCGTGCCAGGGTACTTTCCTTCTGGTTCAAGCTCTTTGCTATTGTCTGGCGATTAAGGTCCTCAATATTAGTATAATTCATTCCTTTTGTATTGTTATACTGATTAACAACATTATCTAATCTCTGCATGGGAGATGGTATTATTTCAAGAAAGGCAAAACCTACCCCGGAAAGAATCAGCAAAAAGATTAAAGTAAAGTAAAATGCCCTGAGTTTTATAATAAAGTACAGGCATAGGAAGACAATTGTTACTCCTAAAGTAATAAGTCCCATTTTAGACGAACAAAATAATATGCCTATTACCAATATAGCAGTTAATCCGAGTTTTATGAACAAGTCATTTTTTACTACCTCAGATAATTTGAACCCTCCCATATAAAGTGCCGAGATAGAGAATATCATATAAAGTGAACAATAGCTCGGATGCATTAAAAAGGAAAACTTACTATATGTATATATTGGGATTTGAAGAACTATAGAGTAAAATATTGCTCTTAGAATAAGATAAACAGAAACGAAAATGCAGGAAAAACAAAATATCTGCAGTAATGCCTTGAATTCATCCTTTTTTAGTGGATAATTAATAAGTAGGATAGGGAAAATTAAGAAGCCTATTAAAGCCTGTGCGAAAATAAGGGCATCCGTCTTATTATTAGAATATACAACTCCTATTAATTGTAATATGAAAAAAGAAGTAAAAATCCAGAACCAGAACTGTTTTGGCAATTTGAATTTTTTATATTCACCTGAATAAAACCATAGAAATGCCCATACCAATGTAAGTGGCCACAAGTTAATTCCTGAAGGAATTAAAGCAGCCAACAATGATAAAAAAAGAAGCTGCCAGTTGGATTTGAATATCTCTTTGAGCATAAGTGATTTGCTGACAAATATATTTAAAAAGGACAGTATAAAGCTATAAGAAGCAAAAAATACTTTTGCTTTACATTGAATTAAACGGTTTACTTCTGCATTCTGAATCATGTTTGATTTATCACATATTCAACACTATTCAAACTTTTTACACCTTTGCCCTATGAACAAGGTATATATTTCGCTTGGCAGCAACCGTGGCGACAGACAAGATAATATTAGCAAGGCTATAATGAGACTGAATGAAAAGGCGGGAACAGTTATCCAAGAATCGCATTTATACGAAACTCAACCCTGGAAGATGCAAGATCACACAAACTTTATTAATCAGGTAATACTTATAGAAACTAAGATCGATGCTGATACACTAATGAAGCAATTGCTTGAAATTGAAACTAGAATGGGCAGGTTAAGGACTTCAGCAAAATACGAACCTCGCACTATTGATATTGATATCTTATTCTTCAACCATGATATTTTATCTTCTAAGGAAGTAACTGTTCCACATCCCTTTATTCAAGAACGAAGATTTATACTGGAACCCTTGGCAGAAATTGCACCCGATTATATACATCCCATCACTAAAACAAAAATATATGAACTATTAACTGTGTGTAAAGACAATAGCAAGGTGGTAAAGCTGGTGTCGAAATAATACTTAATTTCGTATTGAATTTATCTGCACCAGCATGACGGACTACGAAAAATTAGATGCTAATTCAAGAGTTTGGATATTCCAATCAGACAGGGAGTTATCTGAATCAGAGCTACAATCAGTAAACGGAGAGCTCACAATTTTTGTTGACAAGTGGCTAAGTCATGGCACCTTATTAAAGGCTCATTTTAAACTTCTGCATAAGCGCTTCATAGTGTTTTTTGTTGATGAGGAAGGTGATAACATGTGTGGTCGCGCTATAGACGCTTCGGTTCGTTTTGTTAAAGAATTAGAAAAAGAATACGATCTATCATTACTTGATAGAAGCAGAGTAGCTTACCTTAAGAATAACAATGTAGAGTCCTGCACACTTGATGAACTTACCCAACGTATTGAAGATGGAGAAGTAACACAAGATACCATAATGTTCAACAATCTTGTGCCTACAAAAGCAGAGTTTGAAAAAAGCTGGATGATTCCCCTTTCATCGAGCTGGCATCGTGCATATGTATTGCAAAACCAGTAAAAGGCGTGTATAAAAAACAGTTCCATCCTGTTAGCTTAAATAACTATTCTTTTGTCGTTACGGGCGGCGCCGGCTTCATAGGGTCTCACTTAGTTGAATACCTGGTAAGCCATAAAGCTAAAAGGATTGTTGTATTAGATGACCTATCCACAGGCAACCCAGATAACCTTAAACCATTTGAGAAATATCCTGGATTTAAATTTATTACGGCTAGTATTTGCGAAAAAGCAGCATGTGAGAGGGCCTTTCAGGGAGCTGATTATGTATTACACCAGGCTGCATTATGTTCAGTGCCCCGATCGGTAGCAAACCCTATTGCAACACATGAGGTAAACGTATCTGGCTTTTTGAATGTTTTAGTGGCCGCAAGAGATGCAGGTGTTAAACGATTAGTATATGCTAGCTCATCGTCAGTATATGGTGATAGCAAAACATTACCAAAACGCGAAACTGACCAGCCAATTCCACTTTCACCTTATGCTGTATCAAAATACAGCAACGAATTATATGCTTCCGTATTTGTACGTAATTATGGTATGAGTCTTGTAGGGTTACGCTACTTCAATATTTTCGGTCCAAGACAAAATCCATTTGGGCAATATGCTGCCGCAATACCACTTTTTATTACGGCACTTATGCAAGATAAATCACCCATAATTTATGGTGACGGGGAACAAACTCGTGACTTTACTTTTGTGGAAAATGTGGTGCAAGCTAATATCAAGGCATTGTTTGCAGATACGGCCGTTAGTGGACAAGCTTTTAATATTGCAACCGGCGGACAAACTACTGTAAACGAACTCTTCAACATATTAAAGCAATTTGCAGGCTCCTCAATTTCAGCATCTCACCAACCTTCACGCCTTGGCGACATAAAAGACTCAAAAGCTGCTATCGACAAAGCAAAGAATTTGCTGAGCTATATACCGGAAGTTGATTTCAATATTGGAATAGAAACTACCTGGAAATGGTTTAAGGAAAACTACAAGGTTCCACAAAAAACCTCATTATGAAACGGGTTGCCGTACTTACTTCAGGAGGCGATGCCCCGGGCATGAATGCTTGTGTTCGTGCAATTGTGCGTTGTGGTTTATACAATGGAATAGAAATGATAGGTGTACGAAGGGGATATGATGGCCTTATTGACGGCGATTTCCTGTCTATGGATTCTCACTCGGTAAGTAATATTATTCAGCGTGGGGGCACTATACTTAAAACTGCACGTAGCGAAAGGTTCAGAACAAAAGAAGGTTTACTTGAAGCTAAGAAAAAACTGGATGATGCGAATATTGAAGGGCTTGTTTTAGTTGGAGGAGATGGGACATTTAAAGGAGGATTAGCTTTCTCGTCCATTACCAATATACCTTGCATGGGCGCTCCGGGAACTATTGATAATGACCTTTTCGGTACTGATTACACCATAGGATTTGATACGGCTCTTAATACTGTGATTGATGCGGTAGATAAAATACGTGATACAGCAGCATCACACAATCGCTTATTTTTTGTAGAAGTAATGGGGCGCGATGCAGGGTTTATTGCATTAAACAGTGGTGTTGGTTGCGGCGCAGAGGACATTCTTATCCCAGAGAGTAAAACAGATATCACCAAGGTAATTGAAAGACTAGAAGAAGGTTGGAAAAGACATAAATCTTCTTGCATTATTATAGTGGCTGAAGGCGATAAAGAAGGTGGTGCATTTGAAATTGCTAAAAAAGTAAAAGAAAAATTCAATCACTACGATACTCGGGTAACTGTTATTGGTCATATGCAACGGGGTGGAAGCCCCAGTTGCTTTGACAGGGTACTTGCAAGCCGACTTGGAGTAGCAGCAATGGAAGGTCTTCTGAATGGAAGAAAGAATGAAATGGCAGGACTTGTAAATAATCATGTCGTGTTTACCCCATTTACAGAAACACGTAAGCATAACGTAGATATAAACGAAGGACTTTTAAGGATTGCACATATATTATCAGCATAATGGGACTCTTTTCCAAAACCCTTCCACCCGCAGATCTATCAGTATTATATACTGATGTGCATTCTCACTTTATTCCCGGAATCGATGACGGGGCAAAGAATACAGAAGAGTCCTTAGCGCTTATTAAAGGGATGATGGAACTTGGTTATAAAAAGGTTATAACCACTCCACATATTATGACCGATTCCTATCGTAATACTCCCGAAATAATCAATAAAGGTTTGGAGAGATTGAAGTTAGCGATGAAAGAAGCTGACCTTAATATTGAGATTGAAGCTGCTGCAGAATATTATCTTGATTTTGAGTTTGAGACCAAACTTAAAACAAGTAAAATGCTAACATTCGGTGATAACTATTTGTTATGGGAACTACCATTTATAAACCCGTATGATAATATAAACGAGGTTATTTTTGAAATGAGCACCAGAGGGTATAAGCCTGTACTGGCGCATGTGGAACGATATGGGTTCTGGCAAACCGATTATGAAAAATATGAGGACTTGATGAACAGAGGTGTATACTTACAAATGAATATAAATTCCGTTACCGGTCACTATTCTGTACCAACAAAGAAAGCTGCGCAGTGGCTGATTGATAAAGACATGATAAGTTTTGTTGGTTCCGATTGCCACCACCTTGGACATATTGAGCTTATAAAAAAGGCCCTTACAGAAAAGTATCTTCACAAGCTGCTTGGTTCCTCCAGGCTGTTGAATAAAACCTTATAGCTTATTAAGTAAATATCCTGCAATGCCTTCTTTCAAGGCATAATGGGATAATTTCATGCGTTTAATAGAAAGCTTATCTAATACTATTTTAGTAAGTATACCTGAATAAGCAAACATAGGTGCACGCATTTGAATAAGCCCTGGTAAAGCAAGGCGCTCTTCAAATGTTGACCTCATCAGATCAGTATACAATTTCTCAAATTCCAATAATGGGAAATCATATCCATTCGCAGGGTTCGGCTTTCCTCCTGTTCTACGGAGAATTATTTGAGCGAAGCTTTCAAATGAACCTGAAGAGCCTATTAATTCTAACGGCTTATATTGCGTAGCTGCTATGAATAGATCTTCAAGCATAGTGGTAATATGGTTCTGTACCTCTTCTACTTTAGTCCTTAGTGGGTCAGCAGGATGAAATATTTCGTACAATCTTGTTACACCGAGAGGATAACTCTTCTTCCAGAATATTCCATTCGCGTTGGCAATTATAAATTCTGTGCTACCTCCACCAATATCCATAATAACTGATACATGCTTACCAAGTGTTGATGTATGCTTTACACCTTCATAAATCCATTTGGCCTCCTCTTCACCAGAGAGTATATTAATATCTACTCCGGTTTCAATTCTTATTCTATCCGTAAATTCCTTTTTGTTTTCTGCTCCGCGTACCGCAGATGTAGCAAATGCATAGTGGTCTTTTATACCATATTCTGCGATGGTTTTGTTATGCTGATGCAAAGCATTTATAGCCCTTTGAGTTGCCTCAGCAGTTATTATACTTTTATGTATTCCACCTTTGCCAATTTCAACCGGCAATTCTTTTGAATAGATAAAAAAAGGGTTCCCGTCCTCCCCTTTTTCAGCCATAAGCAGGTTAAAAGTATTAGTGCCTAAATCAAGAATAGCAATGCGATGCGACATGAATAACGGCCTAGGCCCCCATCTTAGGTTTCCATGGCACTTCAGTCACTTTAAGATCTTGTGTCAATTTACGGGCAAGCATAAAGAGGTAATCGGAAAGACGGTTAAGATATTTGATAACAAATTCATCTACCTGTTCATTTTCTGCAAGGTGAATTACCCTGCGTTCTGCCCTACGACAAACACAACGGGTAACATGACAATATGATACTGTTTGGTGCCCGCCAGGTAAAACAAAGTTCTTCATTGGGGGTAATTGGGCATCCATAGCATCTATCTCTTTCTCAAAAATAGTAATATCCTCTTCGCTCAAGTGAGGTATTTTCACTTTAGATTTTACCGGATCAGAAGCAAGAGAAGAACCCATAGTGAAAAGCCTATCCTGCACCTTAATTAATATCTCTTTCGCATGCTCATTGATTACAGAATCACGCAAAAGCCCGATCCATGAATTTAGTTCGTCAACAGTACCATAAGCCTCAATTCGAATATGGTTTTTAGGTACGCGCGTCCCCCCGAGGAGAGATGTTTGCCCTTTATCACCCGTCTTGGTATATATTTTAAGAGCCATTGTTATTTGGTTTTTTCTAAGAAGAAGTCTCTGAGCTCAGGAACAGAATCGGGCTTTATTTTACCTGATAATAAAAGGCTCAATTGCCTTCTTTTCAATGCAGTTTCATAACGTTCCTTTTCCAAATCAGTTTCGGGAGTTAATACCGGTACTTCTATCGGCCTACCTACTTGGTCAACTGCAACAAATACATAAGTTGCATCATTCGACTTTACTTTTTCACCAGTAAAGCCTGTCTCAACAGTTACATCTAAAAATACCTCCATAGAAGTATTGAATGCCCTTGAAACCTTCGCTTCAATAGTTACATAATCCCCAAGCTTTATTGCACGCTCAAACGATACGTGGTTGACCGATGCTGTTACCACTACACGCTGGCTATGACGGTGTGCTGCAATAGCTGCACAAATGTCCATCCAATGCAATAAACGGCCACCCATTAAATTACCAAGTAAATTGGTTTCGTGTGGTAGCACAAGGTGAGTTGAAATAGCGTAGCTTTCTTTGGGAGTCTTGGTTTTCATAGAAGTATTTTTACAAATGTAAAAGGAATGGGGACGAAAGACAATACAAAGATACTAACCCTTACTTAACAGGCTTAAGTATGTATATTTGGCTTGAACAGGTTGAGCCGTTCTTGCGCGCCAGGCGGTTTGATGCCCAGCCATGTATGGCTGCCCTGCCATAGCTAATATTACCACCTTTATACTTCTCACTAAGCATACATATATAATAAGCATCTAGCGGCATGGGTAATATTTCCTTCAATGTAAATCCTTGTTTTTCGAAAAGGGCCTTTACGTCTTTAGGTGTAAAATGCCATATATGACGGGGAACATCGTATGCTGCCCAATTTTGCTTGTAAAACTCTGCATCGGCTGAATTACAATTAGGTAAAGCAACTATAAAAGTGCCCGATTGAGATAACATACGTCTTACCTGTTTTACAGTTTCTTCCAATTTATATACATGTTCAAGTACATGCCATGCCGAAATTACATCAAAAGTATTATCTGCAAAATCCCACTTATCTGTTTCATGAACCTCAAGTCCATATTGTAAAGCTGCACTGGCACGTGCATCAGGCGATGGTTCTATACCCTTTACATTCCATCCGCTTTGCTTGCAGGTATTCAAAAACTCTCCGGTACCGCAACCCAAATCGAGCAAATGACCTTGTTGTTTACCGCTTACCGATATAACCAGTTTTAACTTGCGTTTCAATGTTAGCCTACGTGCACGCTGGTATAGCCTGTTTATAAGTCCTTTACTACTATTGGAGTGCGATATATAATCATCGGACTGATAATACTTCCCCGCCTCAGATTCTTCAGGCCTTGGGCTCGTAAGCTTAAACCCACATGAACCGCATTGCACAATAGCAAACCTGTTTTTACTTACCGTATAATCTATACACTCCATAAAAGGAGCAAAAGAGGCAGAATTACATATGGGGCAATTGGTAACTGATTCCATTAAGCAAGCTTTTCGGCAAGCAGGCGAACTTCAACTGCAGGCGACATTTTTTCATACAATATGCGGTACACTGCCTCACTTATAGGCATCTCTACCTTATACTGCTGGTTAATGGTATATATGGTTTTTACTGCATAAAAACCTTCAGCAACCATATTCATTTCAAGCTGCGCATATTTCACAGAGTATCCTTTTCCAATCATACTTCCTAAGGTACGGTTACGGCTAAATTGGGAATAGGCTGTTACTAACAAATCTCCTAAGTATGCTGATGCATTTGTATCTCTTTGAGTAGGAACTACATTATCTATAAAGCGCTTTATCTCTTGTATTGCATTTGCTACTAATACTGCCTGGAAATTATCACCATACCCAAGTCCATGACAGATTCCGCTGGCAACTGCAAAAATATTTTTTA
>Ga0210388_10001628_pt1 | contig 17599 bp, 13 predicted proteins | sample IncBWC19OmetaG_FD_155485 | JGI IMG/M metagenome (GOLD analysis project Ga0210388, IMG submission 155485) | Forest soil microbial communities from Barre Woods Harvard Forest LTER site, Petersham, Massachusetts, United States - Inc-BW-C-19-O ... | reverse complement strand
GGGACTTAGTTATTACTATTTCCTTGCCAACCTTATCACCTTCGGACAAACATTCCTTGCACGCAGGTTTATTAATGAAACAGAACTACACAGAAAGATTCAAGAGAATAAGGCTAAGCCAATCAAGCAATCGAAGTTCCAGCAACGCCTTGAACAAATGGCTAAGGAGCAACAAGCACGTAAAAGAGGCAAATAGACAATATTGAATATCCAATATCGAATTCTGAATTTCGAAGTGAAGTCATTTCATTAAACTTGGACATACGGTGTTCGATATTCGTTATTCTACGTCTCTTTCGAGTTGCTTTCGTTTAAAGTACCTGCCAATAAATAATATAACGGCAATAAGTACAATAATCAATACTACCTTCTCTATTACTCCACTTTCTTTTAGCATTATGTTCCAGTAAGGGCCAATCAGTCTGCCTAGTACTACAAGTCCAGCATTCCAGATAATGGCTGATACAATAACCGTTCCTATAAATGCTTTATGACCGACATTAAGCATACCGGCCGCCACCGATACATAACCACGAACAAAAGGCGTCATGCGCCCCATAAATATGCTGCGCTGCCCATTTCTAAGTACGCGCTTTTTTAGTATTTCAATTTTATCGCCGGTGAGCGGCAACCATTTGGGTGAGTGATCTATAAGCCATTTGCTAAAGAAATAAAACACAAAGAACAACAGAATAGTACCAATAAAATCTGCTGAAACGGCTACCAGTATTACTTCATAAATATTAAGTGAACCCTTGTAAGAAAGGTAACCGCAAAAAATAAGGACAAACTCATTGGTGATAGGATTAGGTATACCTATCTCCTGTAAGAATACGCATATGAATATAGCATAGTAACCATATTGCGCAAAATAATCAGCTAACTGCGATATTTTATCCATTCAGTATTTTCAGGTAGGAATAAGAATTTTCTAAAAATAAAAAAATACCATTACCTGAGTATTAAGCATTAACCTGATGCGAATAATAAACGGAGTTAGCAGATGTGAAAAAAAAATCTATCTTAGCTAAATCTGTTTAACCTTGTTTAAAATGAAGAAGATATTTACCCTGGCATCTTGTTTATTATCCCTAAGCCTATTCTCGCAAATACTCAATCTTCCGGCAAGGCCGGCTACAGATATTTCGGGTAGCCAGTTTGCCCGCACTATCTGGTCAACCAGTATGAGTCTTACCGATCGTGAAGATTCTATGTATAAGCAAATAATAAAAGGCAATGTTCCCAATTTTTATCGTAACCTTATTGCGGTTACATCAACTGCAACTGTAGACTCCAAGTTGCAAAGCGTAACCTATTATGTTATACCCGATATGCTTGCTATTGGATGTGACAGTGACTATTTTCTCTGCCCTATGAGCCCTATGCTTGCCACTAAAATTGGCAGCCTTACAGGTACTACCCTACCTACCCGGAAAATGGTTGGTGATATTTGGACCGCTGCAAGTATGAGACTTAGCCCTCACCCACTTCCACCTATTAGCCCTGCTATGAGCGAGGTGCCATACTTTGCACATCACGATACTATTGTAGACAGTGCAAGAGATAGCTACTTTCCGGGTAAGCCTTTAGGAGATCTAACTACAGGAGATAAAAAGGATGTTGTAATATCGAACTTGATTTATTCTACAGCTAATCGCGTGGTTATTTTTGGCTGGTATTATACTACAGGCACATATATACAACCTATGACCAATGTGCATGCTGACACATATATGGATTATAGCCATGGCATACGATTGGTGCAGAACAATTGCCTGCTGAATGGCACTACTCCAACTACTATACAATGCATACTTGAATCTAACAACCTCGATACAATATTAAGTGATGAAGGACAAATAGCCCAACCTTGGTACCCATATTATATTTCCTTAAATACCCCAACATCTTTTGCAGTATTAAGAAATAGCCCGACCTCTTTAAAACTAATTGTAAAAAATGATCCTGCAGTAACACATTACGACATTTTCACAAGCCCGGATGGAGCCAATTACACTGAACATTTACGAGTTCCTAAAAGCAATTTGGTTGTATCGGGCCTGCCGACCGACCAATTGTGTTTTGTAAAAATAATGGCTTACGATTCACTTAACGGAACAACCTCAGCTATGTCGGAAGTATTGGCAGCAGTGCCATCTTCACGTAACGACAGCACGCTTATGGTAAGTGGCTTTGAGCGCATTATTACAGGCAACACATTTAACTTCACTATACAACATGGCAATGCTTTGTTTGCGAACAACAGGTATACCGAAAGCTGCACACATAAGGCTATTACAGACAAATTACTTTCACTAAATAAATACAGAATGGTAGATTGGATAGTTGGTGAACAAGGCACAGCAGACAGTACCTTCACCCCAGCCGAACAAAACTATATTACAGCATACCTTCAACAAGGCGGTTATCTTTTCGCATCGGGTTCTGAAATTGGTTATGACCTATTCTTATACGGAAGTGCAGCAGACAAAAGTTTTTATGCGAATTATTTAAAAGCACGATTCATTTCTGATGCACCTGATAATTCTGCAAGCACCTTTTATTCAAGCCTTGTAAAACCTATAGCTACTTCCATTTTCGGAATAAATGACACCTTGAATTTTGACAATGGCACACATGGCACTTACGATGTAAAATACCCAGATGCTATTGCTCCGCTTAATGGTTCACAAGCTGATTTACATTATAATACTCCATCAGATACTGAATATGCCTGCGTACACTTTGCCGGTATTTTTAATGGTGGCACAAAGCTCGGTAAGTTGGTTTATATGGGCTATCCTTTTGAAACTATTTATCCATCTGCGAACAGAGATACTGCAATGAAGGATATTTTAATTTTCTTCTTTGGAACTAACTCGATAACTACTGGCATAACTGAATTTGCAAATCAAACAGAGGTGCGTGTTTATCCAAATCCTAATAACGGTAGATTTACTATTCAGTCGTCAGTGGACAGTCGTCAGTGGTCAGTTGAAGTTTATAATTTACTTGGACAAAGTGTGGCCTCCCTACATCCCTCCGATAGAGGGACTTTAAATTCCCTCCCTTCGGGAGGGCAAGGGTGGGCTCTTGATATTAGTTCTCAGCCTGCAGGTATTTACATTTATTTAGTGCGTAACGAGAATGGAGAACTTATTGCAAACGGAAAGATTGTAAAGCAATAAACCCTATTCTATGATTATTGTCGGACCTGAATAACTTGTACTGAAATAGTTCGGAATCCCCTTTACGTTAACATTCTGAATAATCATTTTATCGCCTCTACTTAGCTTTTTTATTTCGCTGCGCATTTCGGGTGTAAGCAATATATTAGGTGATGAGAATACAACCTGCTTTCCTTTTTCCACAAACTGAATTTCAAATGAGGCTTCAATAGGTGGCCCAAAGCTAATTCTATCAATTGAATCAAGCTGTTCTGTAGAAGCCACTATTTTACCTCCGTAATACCTGTTAAAGAATACACCATACCTATAGCTTACGCCACAACTTGAAGATAAATTGCCATATAAGTACAGCATAAAATTTGCCTCACAATTTCGAATGTCAACCTGCAGTCTTGTAAGAGTTACTATATCAGCAGTTAGCGGTGCATGTGCGAAATAATACTCTTCCCAGCTTATTTCCTTATCATGTGCATTATCAATATCTACTGTCAATAATCCCATGCTCAACTGCATTGTATCTTTTAGCGCTAAATAATTATGCCCATTCTCATCTTTCCCATTTAACAGATTAACCATACTATTGCGATACAAGGCAATAGATAATTTCAACTGTTTTGCCCACTCTGAACCGCTTATTAAAATGCTATTTGCTTTCGTAACAGCATCTTTATTTTTAACATGCTCCAATGAATCATCCGTAAACTTATTCATTCCGTCAACTTCCTGTACCAAGCTAATTTTCAAGTTTTGTATTTGCCCAACCAATGAATCTGAATAACGGACAGCTTGCATGGCTTTATCATAATATGGCTTTGTTTTCATACGGTCCATTTCCATCGCCCTTCTCAATTGATCATATATATGTTGGTTATTTTCTTGAATATTTCTTTTAGCATCAACAAGTGATTGATTTACCGCAACAAGAGAATCAATAGTCTGCTTATCTGTATGGTAACACCCGCTAATACAACTGGCTAATGCAATTACAAAAAGATATTTTTTCATTTTAGCTTTTTGAAGTGGTAATTTATATTCTATTCTGCAAGATACAAAATTATAAAGGGGGGCTTGCCGGCAGGATATTGCTTTTTTTTGGCTAAAGCCCCTAAATTCAGGGCAGCTATACCCGACCTAAAGGCCGGGGCAATTGAAAGCTTTGCAAATTGCCACGAGATTTATCTCGTGGATATAGTAAAAACACCGAATACGGCTTTAGTCCAAACTCAACAAAAAAACCTGTCCCGAGTACTCGGGACAGGCCTATAATTCTAAATTCTTATCTCTTAACTACTGTATAATAAGTTTACCGCTATTAATAGCTTGTCCTTCTTCAGTGATTACCTTATAGAGGTAAATTCCCTTAGCTGCACCAGTCATGTTTATTTGGGTTGTTGTAGGCTCCAAAGTAGATTGATTTACAATCTGCCCGAACATATTGTATACTTCTATTCTAGTCCTATCTGAAACCCCAGTCAGACTTACATTAAATAATCCGTTACTAGGATTAGGGTATACTTTTACATCTGTTGCAAAGTATGGATCACTTACTCCGGTAGCAGTATAAAATCCTATGCTTATTATACCATGCAGTTCAAGGTTGTTTGGCGCTGCACCCGACTGTCCGTGCGGAGGATCGTAATAAGCCACACCAGTAATAATAACCGGAGGCAAAGAAACGCTTGTATTTATTACATACCCCAAATTTGCATGAACCCATGCCCTGCAAGTACTGAAATCAGCCACCTTAGGAGATACAGCAACTGAAGAACAACCCGGATCAGGTACTTCGCCAATCATTGTATTTGTACCATCGGTAAGCACAAGGTGGCAGTCGCTGTCCGATTCCGGCCTGAACTCGGTTATATTGCAAATTATCGTATATACTGAATCCTCCTGGGGCTGTATACGGGCTTGATATGTAGTAGGTGTAACAGTAGGCAAGTTTACCAGGTGAGTTACACTTGAATTGTGCGGGTGAGCAAAATCTATACTGCTTGCTGCAGCATCGGTAAACACTTTCTCAGCCCATCTTTCGGCACCTCCGCAACTAGCTGATAAAGGCTCATCATCATCCAGATCTTTGGTTTCAAGCATGTGAAATGCCGGCTTAGGGTCTTGTTTGTCGGCATGCGCATAATAAGTTGCGGTGCCAATTCCTGCCATAAGTGCAACTAATAAACCTAGTCTTTTGGCAAGGGGTAACTTTTTTTTCATCAACAGGGATAGATTAAAATTAAGTTAAGTCTTTATGTATTAAATACGAAAGTAGGCGAAACAGATTGCATCTACAACTATTTAGATGAGTTTTTTTCAACACTTGTTCATTTCTTACTGTGCCTCATAACAAATGGGTAATATTTAATTTACATTTGGTTTTATACCTGAATCCATTTAGGAGAAAAACTATTATTTACCGGATGATTATTCATCTTGAAAAATGGGGGCTCTATCTATACCCTTAAAGTCATTCAATTTTCGTATTACATTTTTTTTACTTTTGCCATGAGTAAAAAAATTGCCCCTGCTCTGAAAAGCAGGTAAGCACTAAACCAAACCAACCGTGAGAATAGCAGTACCTAAAGAAAACAAGCTCAAAGAAAACAGGGTTGCCCTATCACCCGATGTGGTGAAAGACCTGGTAAAGAAGGGCTTTACCTGCGCTATTGAAAAAGGCGCCGGCGAAAAATCTTACTTTAAAGACGAACTTTACACCGCAGCAGGAGCAACAATAGTTAATGACCGTAAGGAAGTTTTTGCTTCAGCCGACGTAGTTATGTCGGTTAATGCACCTTCAACCGATGAAATTGGCATGATGAAGAAGGATGCCATTTTGCTTTCCTTTATGTACGCAGCTACCCACCCCGACCTGGTGAATGCTTGTGTAAAGGCAGGTATTTCGGCATTCTCAGTAGATGCGATACCTCGTATTTCAAGGGCACAAAAAATGGATGCTCTTAGCTCGCAAGCTAACCTGGCCGGTTACAAATCAGTAATTATGGCTGCCGACGCATTGGGTAAAATATTCCCATTAATGATGACCGCAGCAGGAACTATAAAGCCAAGTAAAATAGTTATTATGGGTGCCGGTGTAGCGGGCTTACAGGCTATTGCTACCGCAAAGCGTTTAGGCGCTATTGTAGAAGTATCGGACATCAGGCCTGAAACAAAAGAACAAGTACAATCATTAGGTGGTAAATTTATAGAAGTGAAAGGCGACGCCTCTATCAAGATAGAAGGCGGCTACGTAAAAGGTGTATCGGAAGAGTTTTTAAAAATGCAGCAAGAACTTATAGCTAAGCATGCTGCAGAAGCCGATATAATTATCACTACCGCTTTAATACCGGGCAAAAAAGCTCCGCTGCTTATTAACGAAGCTATGGTAGCCAGCATGCGCAACGGATCTGTTATTGTAGATATGGCAGTTGAACAGGGCGGTAACGTAGCAGGTAGCAAAATGAATGAAACCGTTGTAACATCGAATGGTGTAAAAATTATTGGCGAATCGAACCTGCCAAGCTTATTGCCACTTAACGCAAGTGAACTATACGCAAAAAACATTTCAACTTTTCTTTACCACTTAGCTACCAAAGATGGCTTTAAATGGGAAATGGAAGAAGAAATTACCAAGGGCTCACTTATCACACATAAGGGAGCAGCAGTTCATCCTTCAGTAGTAAAACAACCTGTAACCGCATAAATAATATGGACGCAATTTTCAGTTTTATCAGCCTGCACATGCAAATGATGTACATGGTAATCCTTATGGTATTTGTAGGGATAGAAGTAATCGGGCACGTGCCATCAGTTCTTCATACCCCGCTTATGTCGGGCGCCAATGCCATACACGGTGTGGTTATTGTGGGTGCAATACTTGTATTGTTGAAAGCAGACCCAAGCAATACCATTAACCTTATACTAGGCTTTTTAGCAGTTATACTTGGTACACTCAACGTTGTAGGTGGCTTTGTTGTAACCGACCGTATGCTTGAAATGTTTAAGAAAAAACCTAAAAAGTAGAAAGCTCATAAAGTGGAAGTTCATAAAGTAAAACGACTTTATAAACTTGATGAACTTTATAAACTTTAAAAACTAAAAACACATATGAATATTACTTTTATCCTTGACATTATTTACCTTTTAGCTTCCGTAACATTTATCCTCGGCCTTAAGATGCTGGGCAACCCTGAGAGCGCAAGAAAAGGAAACCTTATTGCTGCAGCCGGAATGACATTGGCTATTCTGGGTACTATATTCCTTCGCAAAGAACCTATAGCGCCTATCATTTACGGATTACTATTTGGCGCTATTGCTATTGGTACCATTATTGGCTGGATGGTTGCAAAGAAGGTAAAAATGACCGCTATGCCACAGCTTGTATCGTTATTCAACGGTATGGGTGGTGCCTGTGCTGCGTTAATATCTCTTATTGAGTTTCCTGAACACTTAGGCAGCTTAAAAGCATTAGCTACAGTAATGGCAGGACTTATTATCGGTAGCATTTCCTTCTCTGGTAGCATGATTGCCTTTATGAAATTGAATGGCAACCTTAACAAAGACATTCGCTTGCCTTTCTACAATGCAATCAACAATATTATTTTGCTTGTTACTGTGGGAGTGGTAGGATATATACTTTACACAGGTGGCTTTAGCGCTGTTACTATGTCTCAATATCCGCACTTTTACATGCTTGCATTAGGTGCATTGGGCCTTGCTTTATTTTACGGAATTATGTTCGTATTGCCAATTGGTGGTGCAGATATGCCGGTAGTAATATCACTCTTAAACTCTTTCACAGGACTTGCGGCAGCAGCGGGAGGTTTCCTTTACCACAACATGGTTATGTTAACCGGCGGTATTTTGGTAGGCTCGGCTGGTACATTGCTTACTGTCGCAATGTGTGAAGGTATGAACCGTTCTTTGTTCAGTGTAATATTCGGAGCGTTCGGTTCGGGTGGTGCTGCAGTTGCAGCAACAGGTGGAAAGACCGGTGGCTCGATAAAAGACATTTCAGTTACTGATACTGCTGTATTAATGAACTATAGCAAAAAGGTAGTTATCGTTCCGGGTTACGGATTAGCTGTTGCACAGGCACAGCACGTAATGCACGAACTTGAAATGTTGTTGGAAGAACGCGGTGTGGATGTAAAATATGCTATTCACCCTGTAGCAGGACGTATGCCTGGCCACATGAATGTATTGCTGGCTGAAAGTAATGTTGATTACAGTAAGCTGGTCGAAATGGAAGACATTAACCCGGAGTTTGATACAACTGATGTAGTATTTATAGTGGGCGCTAACGACGTGGTAAACCCTGCCGCTAAAAACAACCCTGCCAGCCCTATTTACGGCATGCCTATTTTAGAAGTTGACAGAGCCAAGAGCATTATAGTAAACAAACGTAGTATGAATGCAGGTTATGCGGGTATCGACAACGAACTATTCTACGAACCTAAGACCAGCATGTTATTCGGCGATGCCAAGAAGGTTGTAACCGAATTGGTTGCTGAACTGAAATCTATGTAAAAAGCTGTTTTATTTAATAATTAGTTTCCCTTTGGCTATTGAATTGCCAAGCCCATCCATAATCCTATACAGATACATACCTGCAGGGTGCATACTTAAATCAATTTGGTTGTCACCCTGAGCCTGTCGAAGGGTTGCATCATACACTTTCTCTCCAAGTAAATTATAAACCACTATTTGTCCACTGGTATTCAAGGCAATTTGGAAAGTAAACACACCATTAGATGGATTAGGAAAAATCGTTAAACTATTTATTGATGAAAGTTTATCAGTACCAGTAATTACCGCAAAATCTGACCATTGGAAAACACTTTCATTTTCCATTATTCCTTGGCCACCTGCATAAAGCACTGAATCATAAGCGTACAGCGTACTGACTATTAAAGGCAAAGAACCTACTGAACCTATATTGGACCAAGTTGACCCATTCCATTTTACTATATTAAGTGCGGATATTCCACCAGCACTATCAAACCAACCACCTACACACAAATTACCATTATAAATAGCCAAAGAATAAACACCTCCCCCACATGTACTGCATGCTGTCATGCCTGAGCTTAAGTTTGACCAGCTTATACCATTCCATTGGGCGATATAGTTATCAGGATTACCGCCAGCATTAGTAAATGCTCCCCCTACTATAAGGTTGCCGTTATATCCTACCATTGACATAACCGGGTACGAAAAACCCAAACTGGTACCAGTTACTCCGGCTCCCAAAGCTGACCAATTCGCTCCATCCCATTGAGCAACATTATTAGCAGGATTACCACCGGCCGTAGTGAATGAACCGCCAACTATTAGATTACCATTGTATTCCAGCATTGAAGCTATATGATCTACTCCACTCCCTACACCAACTCCTACATTCAACCAACTAATCCCATTCCACATCGCAATATGGTTCATTGGTAATTTATTCAAACTATCAAAAGTGCCTGCAGCGTATAGATTGCCATTATAAACAAGCAACACAGAAACCGAATTATTCGTATTGGCTATTATCGACCATGAACTACCATTCCATTCTGAAATCTGCTCACCATTATAATAATTTGCATTATATAAGTTTCCATTATAGGTCGCAAGTAATGGGGAATGAATCCCATTACTAACAGTATCCCATTTATTACCATCCCATTGTCCTAACCCTGGAACACTTACACTACAAGAATTACTAAATCCTCCACTTGCGTAAATTCTACCATTATATCCATTTAAAATATCCACCTTTGGATAATTACCGCAAATAACAAAACTTTTATATAAACCGCAGCCAACAAGACTCCAGCTTTGGGCGCCACAAAACTGTGTTATTAGCATTAATAAACCTGTTCGTAAAATGCTTTTCATCTTTTATCAGATTAGTGGTATGAGGTAAATATAGTTATTCTACTCAAAAAAACAAAGAATTGGCAATGGAAACTTTAGTTCTTACTTTTGACTTTCCCATCTCCACCTTTATAAACATTCGTATTTTTGCAATCCTGTAAAATTGTAAGGGATTATGCAAGTATTAAAATTCGGAGGAACATCGGTAGGCTCGGCAGAGCGCATGAAATCGGTAGCGAGTTTAATTAACTACCCGGGTAAAAAAATCGTTGTGCTATCGGCCATGTCGGGTACAACTGACCATTTGGTAAAAATTACACAAGCATTATATAAGCAAGATAGCAAAGGCGCATTGAAGCTAATTGGTGAACTGGAACCCCGTTACAGGAAGACAATTGATGAACTATATTCAAGTGCAGATTTTAAGAAGAAGGGTAATGAACTGATAACAGAGCACTTCAACTTTCTTACTTCCTTTACGCAAGATATGTTCACTCCAAATGAAGAAAGAACCATATTGGCCGAAGGAGAGTTAATGTCTACTGCCTTGTTCCAATACTATCTTGAGGAACAAAAGATTCCATCAGTGCTTTTATCAGCCCTAAACTTTATGCGCATTGATAAGGAAGGTGAGCCAGACCTTGATTATATAGAAGAACACCTTACAAAAGAACTGGCAAAACATCCGCATACAGAATTCTTCATTACACAAGGTTACATATGCCGTAACCCATTCGGACAGGTAGATAATTTGAAACGCGGTGGAAGCGATTATACCGCATCATTGGTTGGAGCGGCTATACGTGCCAGTGAAATACAAATATGGACAGATATTGATGGTATGCATAATAACGACCCACGTTATGTGCAAGGGACCTACCCTATTGCCGAACTTTCATTTGATGAAGCTGCTGAGTTAGCTTATTTCGGAGCAAAAATATTGCACCCGTTTTGTATTCTGCCCGCTAAAAAAAGAAAAGTACCTGTACGCTTGCTTAATACCATGCAGCCTGAAGCCAAGGGAACTCTCATTGGGGAAAATGTAACAGGTGATAATATTAAGGCTGTTGCTGCTAAGGATAACATTACTGTCATCAAGATAAAGTCGGCACGAATGTTAATGGCCTATGGTTTCCTGCGCAGTGTATTTGAAGTATTTGAGCGCCACAAAACACCAATCGATATGATCACTACATCTGAAGTGGCAGTATCGCTTACTATTGACAGCACAGAAAACATTGATGCCATTATTGAAGAACTGAAAGGATACGGAACAGTTGATGTAGAAACAAACCAGACCATAATTTGCATTGTGGGCGATTTCCTGGCAGACAAGCATGGTTACGCCTTAAATATATTTGACGCACTGAAAGATATTCCATTGCGCATGATATCATATGGCGGAAGCAAGAACAATATCTCGGTACTGATAAACGGCTCTCATAAAAAAGAAGCGCTTGTGGCTTTAAATGAAGGGGTATTTAAAAAACTAAAAACTAAAAGTGAAAAGTGAAAAGTATGAAGAACTCTATTTTGAAAGACAAGAGCTATGCTTTCGCTATAAGAGTTGTGAAACTCTCACAATTTTCACAATCCCAAAAGAAGGAGTTCATTTTAAGCAAACAAATACTAAGAAGCGGCACATCTATAGGAGCATTAATTAGAGAAGCAGAGTTCGGACAAAGTAAACTTGATTTTATACATAAAATGAGTATCGCCTTAAAGGAAGCAAACGAAACGGAATATTGGATTTCTATATTAAAAGATACAGACTATATTGATTCTACTATGTACAAGAGCTTAATTTCAGACTGTAAAGAATGTATTGCTATGCTGGTATCGACTTTAAAGACAAGTAAAAAAATCGGAAAATAATTTTTCACTGTTCACTTTTCATTGTTCACTTACATTATGTTCACAGAAGATTTAATAAACAAATTCCAGTCCACTCCTACTCCGTTCTATTATTACGACACAGACTTGTTGCGTAAGACATTAGATGCATTGCAAAAAGCATCAAAAAAGCATGATATAGAAGTACACTATGCACTAAAGGCAAATTCAAACAAACAGATTTTAAACATTATCAGTAAGCTTGGAATAGGTGCTGATTGTGTTAGTGGCAACGAAATCCGAAGGGCAATAGAAAGCGGTTTCCCAGCTAATAAAATAGTTTTTGCAGGGGTTGGTAAATCTGATGACGAGATACGCCATGCTTTGAAAGAAAAAATATTCTGCTTCAATTGCGAATCGGTTGAGGAGATAAAAGTGATAGAACATATTTGCAAAAGCGAACACACTAAGGCCAACATAGCATTACGTATTAATCCCAATGTTAATGCACACACTCACCATTACATTACCACCGGACTTGAAGAAAATAAGTTCGGTATAAATATGTGGGATATGGAGAATGTGCTTGAAGCCATTAAGCATTGCAAGCATATTACCCTCATTGGGTTGCACTTTCATATTGGTTCACAAATAACTGATATGACTGTTTTCAAAACCCTTTGCATGAAAGTAAATGAACTTCAGCAATGGTTCTTCGACCGTAATATTTATGCTCCTAATATCAATTTAGGTGGTGGATTAGGTATCGACTATTATCACCCTGATGATAATTCCATTGTCGATTTCGAAACTTATTTCAGTATTTTCAGGCAATTCTTAAAACTTCACCCGGGTCAAAAACTGCATGTAGAACCAGGACGTGCATTAGTAGCACAGTGTGGTTCATTGGTATCGAAGGTGCTTTTTGTAAAAAAGGGTATACAGTCTAATTTCATTATTCTTGATGCCGGTATGACTGAACTTATACGCCCAGCCCTTTACCAGTCATACCACAAAATAGAGAACATTACCAGTTCCGCTGTTAACACATTAAAGTATGATGTAACAGGACCGGTATGTGAATCATCAGACTGTTTTGGCAAGGCAATTGACCTGCCCGAAACACAACGCGGCGACCTTATTGTATTGCGCTCTGCAGGTGCTTATGGAGAAAGTATGGCCCTTGATTATAACCTTAGGGATAGGGCCAAATCATATTTGAGCGAAGAACTTTAACCACGCATGCTAAAGAATAAAGAGCAAATTCCTTTTTGGCTATTCACTGTCGGAGCAATAATTTTACTTATTCTTCCTTTTTTGGTGCAGGATGGCATGTTCCCCGATGGGGTTTTATACGCAGCGGTATCTCACAACCTGGTTGAGCATAAGGGTACTATCTGGTTTCCTTATTTCGACAATATTATGTTCCCTTTCTTCTACCAGAAACCCCCGCTTACATTTGGATTACAGGCTATATTTTTCAAATTCTTAGGGCACAGTATTTATGTAGAACGCATATATTCTTTTCTTACAGCAATTACATCAGCAGCACTTATAGTAATACTCTGGAGAAGGCTTGACATAGCAACTGAAAAGACAAAAAAAATATCGTGGCTACCTGTCTTACTATGGATAATAGTGCCTATCTGCTGTTGGTCGTACCGCAATAATATGGTAGAAAATACCATGGGTGTATTTTCTCTTCTGGCAGTTATATTTATGTATGAAGGTTCAAAAGACAAAGATTGGAAATTCTTTTACCTGATTGGCGGAGGAGTATGCGTTATTCTTGGCTACCTGTGCAATGGCAATGCAGCCCTGTTCCCTCTTACCATTCCTATTTTGTACTATGTAATACACCGTCCCTCCTATTCCCCTTTTAAATTAACATGGCTCATGTTAATTGCCATATTAACCCCATTGTTAATATATGGCATCCTTATTGTCAATAATCATATTTACGAAAGTATTCATGCTTACCAGCACGAGCGCATGCTGAACAGTATTGAGAATGAAGCAGTAGCTCACAGCAAATTCTATGCACTGGCACAACTGTTTTTTGTAGAGTTAATTGGACCGCTGATTATAACTGCTGCAATAGTGCTAGGAACAAAAACACTTGCTTACTGGAAAGATAAAGAGAATGCGCCACAATTAAAAACCGCCATATTATTTCTGTCTATAGGCTTTTCAGCCTCTCTTCTTGTTTTATTCAGCGATGAACAAAGGGTTTATTACCTTGTTCCATCATTCCCTTATTATGCAATAGCTTTTGCTATTATAGCTGGTGAGGGTCTTATGAAGTCGCTGGACAAATTCATCACCACCTCTATTTTTAAAGTATTTAGTATCCTATCCATAGTAATTGTAGGCGGAGCTTTAGTATTTAGTTTTTCAATGATAGGTAAAACCAACCGTGATAAAGAAATGCTGCATGATGTGTACATTTTTGGGAAGCTAATACCACCTGATACTGTTGTACGTGTATACCGCCCCACCTGGCAGGAATGGCAACTGCATAACTATTTTGTGCGTCATTTTAATATTAGCCTTGCATCTGATACCAGCAGCGCATACCGTTATTTCATTAATGAAAGAAGCCTGCATAGGTTACCGCCACCCGCTTATACAAAACTGATAGAACAAGGAGAGGCTTACGACTTGTATAAAAAGGAATAGTAATTCTACTTTAAGGAAAATACCTTAATACTGCCTTTTTGCGCTATAAGTTTATCTATAAACTTATTCACTCCGGTATCTGCCTCTACCTTTCTTGAATCGGAATACAGGTATTTAGCACCCAATATTACCATTGCCTCCATATCCTTTGCTGAAAGGCTATCGTTATTAAAAACCCAGCCTTTTTTATTTATGTAATACAGGAATATAAAAGGAGAAACATCATTACCTGCTATAACAATTGCATTATCGGGTACTGCATGCTGAAGGTCGGTTTTATATACCATTAAATCACGGTTGAAGCCGGGATCAGCAAGATTCCACCTGTGATCTATGCGAATAAATGCCGTTAATGGAAGTATACATATTGCGACAATAGAAAGCGCCTTTAACCATTTTACCGGTTGGTTAAATAAGTGCCAGCCCCCGTATGAAACTATAATAAACAAGAGCGGCAGAAATGGGAACATGTAATAATCATGCACCATTCCTATCATATTCATTTCGAAAAGGAAGTAGAGTATAACGCTAATTCCCCAAAACAAAAAAACAATAAACAATGGTTTTTTATTTGCCTTATTGCGAAACAGAAAATAAACTCCTGCCAGAAAAAACAACAATGCACCATAATTCACAAGCATTTCCGGTAAGGTAGAAATCAGATTGCCCACCATAATATCAAGCAGTCTTGGAATATCTTTTGCAGTTACAGACAGTATTCCTTGCACAATTCCATTACCATGCCATGTACTTACAACACTCAAATACCATAATGCCGGTGCAAGTAAACAAATGGTATAAATAAGCGCTCCTGTATATAACCTCTTTCTTTCAGTTTTTTCCTTCCTGAAAAATGCAGCAACAAAATACACACCAATACCGCCAAGGTAAACTGCAAATGGCATTTTAGCCAATATAGCAAGGCCCAGAAAAAAAGCTGACCATAATACTTTTATATTCTTACCTCCGGCTATCCATTCAAAGAAATAAGCCATTCCCCAAATGGAAGTGCACACCGCAAAATTATCGGGTATGGGGTTCATAGTGTAGTAGTAAAATAACGGAGAGAAGTTAAAACACCAGGCAGCTATTAAAGCCATATTTTCATTCCTGAAGATGGCATATACAAGGCGATACATACCCCACACACTGAATAAACCCAATATAAATGTGAGAATACGGCTTATGATAATGTGATAGCCGAACACCTTATAAACACAGGCAAAGAGCCATTGCATAATGGGAAACTCCATACGGAAAATGCCTGTGCCATTACCCCGGTTATTAACCCTTGAATTAAGAATATTAAAATCTTCGCGATAAAAATTATCAATCACCGTTTGTGTTTCTGTCTGCCTCCATACATGGAAACCTAATAGGTCCATGTTAAAGACATGAAAATGCAAAAGCAGGCTAAGCACCGGAATAAGGGCGAATAGAATTAACCTCCCCTTTTTAGATAAAGTGGTAAAGCCTTGATTGAGAAGCATTAGTTTATATGCTTTTACCTGCTATAGTTCGGGGCCTCGCTGGTAATAAATATATCATGCGGATGGCTCTCTGCTACACCTGCATGGGTAATACGTATAAAGCGAGCCTTTTGAAGGTCCTTTATATTCTTAGCGCCACAGTAGCCCATGCCTGCACGTAAACCACCTATTATCTGGTAAATAACTTCTTTTAATGAGCCTTTATATGGAACCCTTCCGGTAATACCTTCCGGAACAAGCTTCTTAATATCATCCTCTGCATCCTGAAAATACCTGTCCTTTGAGCCATGTTGCATAGCTTCAAGCGAACCCATACCACGATATGATTTAAATCTTCTGCCTTCAAGTATTATAGTTTCGCCAGGTGATTCCTCAACCCCTGCGAATACTGAACCAGCCATGACTGTGTTGGCACCTGCAGCAATTGCTTTTACAATATCACCTGTGTAACGAATACCACCATCGGCAATAACCGGAACACCTGTACCTTTGAGTGCTTTTGAAACATCGTATACCGCGGTAAGCTGTGGAACGCCAATACCGGCAATAATACGTGTAGTACATATAGAACCGGGGCCAATACCAACCTTAACAGCATCAGCTCCTGCTTTTACAAGCGCTAATCCTGCTTCTGCTGTTGCCACATTACCAGCTACAATTTCAAGCTTAGGGAATTTTTTCTTCAGGTTCTTTACTTCTTCCAACACTCTTTTAGAATGGCCGTGAGCGGTATCGACCACTATAGCATCAACACCTGCATTAACAAGTGCTGCAGCACGGTCGAACATATCAGATGTAACACCAATAGCAGCAGCAACACGTAACCTTCCCAGTTCATCTTTACATGCACGCGGGTGAAGGTGTACCTTTTGAATATCTTTATAGGTAATAAGTCCCACAAGCCTTCCTGCCCCATCAACTACAGGCAGTTTTTCAATCTTGTATTTCTGTAATATCTGTTCTGCCTTTTCAAGGTCAGTGCCTTGTTTAGCCGTAATAATATGGTCGCCTGTCATTACTTCCTTAATGCGGCGGTTGCCATTCTTTTCAAACCTAAGGTCGCGATTCGTAACTATACCAACTAGCCTATTCTTATCAGCCACTACAGGAATACCGCCAATTTTATGCTCCTTCATAAGGTCAAGGGCATCCTTTACTTTGGCATCCTGGCGTAAGGTAACTGGGTCCATTATCATACCACTTTCGTAGCGTTTTACGCGCCTTACCTGCTCAGCTTGCTGGGCAATGGTCATGTTCTTATGCAGAACACCTATGCCACCCTCACCGGCAATAGCAATAGCCATCTTATATTCGGTTACCGTATCCATGGCAGCCGAAAGAATGGGTGTATTTATTTTAATGTTACGGGTAAAGTGAGTGGTAATATCTGTCTCCCTTGGGAGTACTTCGGAGTATGCAGGAAGAAGAAGAACATCATCGTATGTTAATCCTTCTCCGGCAAATTTTTGATCGTCTAATTTCACAGCAAAACTTTTGTAAATATAATACAATTGGATTAACAGCCCCTTATATATATCACATTGCCAATTA